>JAABUQ010001147.1_pt1 | contig 59056 bp, 52 predicted proteins | sample 5560001 | NCBI WGS metagenome assembly JAABUQ01 (sample SAMN10711888, study PRJNA513371) | rock metagenome | isolation source: Antarctica rocks | place: Antarctica: Victoria Land, Finger Mt nord | collected 2015-12-18
TAGTGATCGAAACGGACGGGGTGATGGTGCGCTATCGCGATCGGCATCTGGACGGCACGCCTGTCGAAGGCGACTGGCACGAGGTCAAAGTTGGCTTGGCGGGTGGCTGGCAACCGCGGCGGCTGGGGCAGCCGAGCTACGTGGCCGCCCGCGAGCCAGCGGCGGCGTTCGCACGGCGTCTGGGTGCCGAGGCGGCGCGGCGTGGAGCGCTGGATGTGGTCAAGTGGCACCCCTGGGACGGCACGCCAGCCGAACTGCGGCCGGTGGTGGTGTTGGGCGACGGAGCCAAATGGATCTGGGAGCACGTGGCCACGCTGTTTGGTGAGGAGCGAACCGAAATTGTCGACTGGTACCACGCGAGCGAACACATCTGGACGGTTGCCAAAGCCGTGCATGGCGACGATACGCCGCAGACTAAGGCGTGGGCCAAGACGGCCCTCGATCATCTCTGGCAGACCGGGCCGAAACCCGTGGTCGAGTGGTTGGATGCAACTCGGCCTGGATCCACCGCAGCGGGTGCCGTCGTCCAGCGCGAGCGCGGCTACTTCACCACCAATGCGGCCCGAATGCAGTACCCAGCCTTTCGCGAGCGGCATCTCCCGATCGGATCGGGTGCGGTCGAAGCCTCGGCCAAGCACCTCGTTCAGCAGCGTATGAAGCGCGCCGGCTCGCGCTGGTCAGACCTCGGTGCGCGAGCCATCCTTGACCTCCGCTGCCACCTCCTCAGCGGACGCTCACTCGATTGCGTTGCTTGACTTCCTACAACTCTCGGTCAGGCCCAGTGCAACTGACGAATTGATGCTCCTCGATCGGCGCCGAGCTGGCGTGCTGCTTCACCCAACTTGTCTGCCGAGCCGCTTCGGCATTGGCGACCTCGGTCCGGCTGCCTCTGATTTCCTCCGCTTCCTGTCACACGCGCGGCAGTCCTTGTGGCAGGTGCTGCCACTCGGACCGACTGGCTACGGCGACTCCCCGTACGCGAGTCCGTCCGCGTTCGCCGGCAACCCGCTGCTGATTGCACCTGAACCGCTGCTCGATCAGGGCCTGCTGCTCGAAGCCGAGCTCACCGAGCTCGCGGATCTGCCGGAGGAACGGGTCGACTACGGTCGACTCGTCGGCTTGAAGAGTCAGATCCTGAAGGCTGCGTTCGATCGCGCGCGCGGCACACTTGGCCCGCGCCTGGACGCCTTCCGCCTGACGCATGGAGCCTGGCTGGAGGACTTCGCGCTCTTCTCAGCGCTCAAAGACGAGCACGGCGGTCCGTGGACTGGTTGGGAACCGGCCTTGCGCGCGCGCGATCCAGATGCTCTTGCTCGGGCCAGGCGCGAGCTCGCCGATCAAATCGAGTACGTGATGTTTTGCCAGGTCGTCTTCGCCGAGCAGTGGGCTGCCGTGCGCGCCGCCGCGCGCGCCCTGGGAATCGCCATCGTCGGCGACATCCCCGTCTTTGTCGCCCACGATAGCGCGGACGTATGGGCCAACCAGCACCTGTTCAAGCTCGACCAGACGGGGCAACCGGTCGTGGTGGCGGGCGTGCCACCCGACTATTTCAGCGCGACGGGGCAGCTCTGGGGGAATCCGCTGTACGACTGGGTTGCCATGGCCCGCGAAGGATACGCGTGGTGGATCGCGCGTTTTCGGCACTTACGGGAACTGGTGGATCTGGTGCGGATCGACCACTTTCGCGGCTTCGAGGCTGCCTGGGAGGTGCCCGCCGGCGCTACGACGGCGGTCGACGGCGCGTGGGTCAAGGGTCCAGGAAGTCGCGCCTTCGAGGCCATCCGCGAAGGACTCGGTGGCGGCCAGCCGGCGGTCATCGCCGAGGATCTCGGCTTGATCACCGATGAGGTCCGGGCGTTGCTGAAGGCGACCGGCTTCCCTGGCATGAAGGTCCTCCAGTTCGCGTTCGGCGGGGGCGCGGACAATCCCTACCTGCCCCACAACTACACCGATCCGAATTGCGTGGTCTATACCGGCACCCACGACAACGACTCCACGCGGGGCTGGTACGCCGGCGCGCCGGAGAGCGAACGCAGATCCGCCCGGCGCTATCTGGGCACCGACGGCTCACACATCGCCCAGGATCTCATGCGTCTTGCATTCAGCTCGGCCGCCAATACGGCCGTCGTGCCGCTGCAAGACGTGCTGGATCTCGGGAGCGAGGCGCGCATGAACACGCCCGGCTTTCCAGACTCCAACTGGGCCTGGCGGGTCCGGTCTGACCAACTCGACCAGCAGCACGCCACGAGCCTGGCCGACCTGACCAGCACCTATGGCCGCTCCCAGGCCGACCAGTAGCCCTCCGCCAGGCTGAACGCGTCTGCTCGACCGCGAACGCCACACCGCTCGAAGTAGCGCACGAGATTCTCGACGTCCCGCACGAGTAGCTGAAAGGCGTTGGTATTGAAGCGGGGATCGACTGCTTGCGGGAAATCGATGACCGTGCCGTAGCCTTCGCCTCGATACAGCACGTTGTATGGCGAAAGGTCGCCATGCACGATGTTGCAGGCAAGCCAGAGCTGGACGTTGTCGAGTAGACGTTCGAAGAGTGTTTCGGCTTCGGCCGTCGGCAGCCGCACGTCCTTGAGGACCGGCGCCGGTTTCTCGGCGTCGCCTACGAACTCCAGCAGAATGCCTCCGGCCGACTGAGCAATTGGCTCGGGCACGTCAGCTCCGGCGGAGTGAAGTGTCTTGAGCACAGCCCATTCGTGGTTTGTCCAGAGTGTCGATTGCACCTTCTGGCCGAAGGCGGTGCGCTTGGCAGCCGCCCGGCGGGCTCGGGCGTCCACGATGACCCGGCCCTCGCGGTAAGTGGAGTCGTCGCGGAACGACCGGAACCGGGCGGCCTTGTAGACCTTGGCGGCGACGAGGTCCGCCTCGAGCGCCGGCCCGGCCCGACAGCAATACACGGTCGCTTCTTTGCCACTTTTGATGGGGTACAGCACCCCTTCGATGAGCCCGTCTTCGATGAACGGTGCGAGCGCGTCGTCCAGAGTCTCGGAATGCAACTGTCGGTGCTCCGTGAGTTGGAAACCCTGCGGCGTTGCTATGCTGCCTGCCTATGGGCATCCATGCACCGGCCCGCGATGCTGGTCCACTTCCACGGGCGCAGAGTGGCATTCCTGGCCCCGACGATCCCCTCTGGTACAAGGACGCGATCCTGTACGAGCTGCACGTCAAGGCGTTCTTCGACAGCAACGACGATGGCATAGGCGACTTCCGCGGCCTCATCGAGAAGCTCGACTACCTGCAGGATCTCGGCGTAACCGCGCTGTGGCTGTTGCCGACGTATCCCTCCCCACAGCGAGACGACGGCTACGACATTGCCGACTATCTGAACATCGAGCCCGCCTACGGCAACGTCGAGGACTTCGAGGCGTTCGTCGAGGCGGCCCACAATCGCGGGTTGCGGGTCATCACCGAGCTGGTCATGAACCACACGTCTGACCAGCATCCCTGGTTCCAGTCCGCTCGCAAGGGCCCAGAGTCGCCTTTCCACAATCACTACGTGTGGAGCGATACGGACAGGAAATACGAAGGCGCTCGCATCATTTTCACTGACACCGAGCCGTCGAACTGGACGTGGGACCCGCTGGCGCGTCAGTACTTCTGGCACCGCTTCTTCAGCCACCAGCCCGATCTGAACTTCGACAATGTGGCCGTTCAGGACGAGATGATCCGCGCCTTCCGCTTCTGGCTCGACAAAGGTGTCGACGGCCTGCGGCTGGATGCCATCCCCTACCTGTTCGAGCGTGAAGGCACCAACTGCGAGAACCTGCCCGAAACCCACGCGTACCTCAGGCGGGTACGCTCCGAGATCGACGCGGCGTACGCCAACCGGATGCTCCTGGCCGAGGCCAACCAGTGGCCGCCAGACGTCCGACCCTACTTCGGGGAGGGCGACGAATGCCACATGGCGTTCCACTTCCCGCTCATGCCGCGCATCTATATGGCGCTGCGCAAGGAAGTCCGGACGCCCATCGTCGAGATCCTGGGGCAGACCCCCGAAATTCCGCATACCTGCCAGTGGGGCCTGTTCCTGCGCAACCACGACGAGCTGACGCTCGAGATGGTGACCGACGACGAGCGCGACTACATGTACACGGAGTACGCGCGAGACCCGCGCATGCGCGTCAACATCGGTATCCGCCGCCGCCTCGCGCCGCTGCTCGATAACAGCCGTCGGCGTCAGGAGCTGCTGCACAGTCTGCTGTTCAGCATGCCCGGCACGCCCATCCTGTACTACGGCGACGAGATTGGCATGGGCGACAACATCTATCTCGGCGACCGGAATGGCGTGCGCACGCCGATGCAGTGGAATGGCGATCGCAACGCCGGTTTTTCACGAGCTGATCCACAGGCCCTGTACCTGCCCCTGGTGATCGACCCTGTCTACCACTACCAGTCCGTCAACGTTGAAACCCAGCGCCGATCGCCGAGCTCACTGCTCAACTGGATGCGGCGGTTGATCGCCATCCGAAAGCGCTATCCGGTGTTCGGTCGAGGACAGATCGAGTTCCTGCACCCCGCGAATTTAGCCGTGCTGGCGTACATCCGTTTCGGCGAAGACCAGACGGTGCTGGTGGTCAACAACCTGTCGCGTTTCGTTCAGCCAGTTGAGCTGGACCTCAGCCGATTCATCGGCAGTGTGCCGGTCGAGCTGTTCGGGGAGACCGTCTTTCCCAGAATCAGCGAGACGCCCTACTTCCTCAGCCTGGGACCGCATTCGTTCTTCTGGTTTCGACTTGAAAACAGCAGCCAGTAGGACCGCTCAGGTGTTGCGCTGGGCTCATCCGTGATGCCGTGCGGCGCCACTGTGACGCAGTGCTCGGCGGCACATTGCTCCACGAGCTCGGCGATATCGTAGGTGCGGTCGACATAGGTGGCGACAAGTCGCGTCGCACCGGCCAGACCTTCTCCGAGCTGCTTCGACAACGCCGCTTACGGCATCAATGATCCTCACGGACGCGGGTCCGCTCATTGCGTTGATCGACCGTCGCGACACCGACCACTCCCGGTGTGTCGCGGCGGCCTCGAGCTTGGTCGGACCGATGCTGAGCACGTGGCCCGCATTTACGGAAGCCATGTATCTGCTGGGTGCCGGGGCCGGCTGGCGAGGGCAGGAACCGCTCTGGCGCATGGTTCGCACTGGACAACTCATGCTGGCCGAAGTGACGACGACCATGCTGGCTCGCATGCCGGGGCTGATGCAGCAGTACAGGGATTTCCCCATGAACCTCGCCGACGCGTCGTTGGTGGCGATGGCCGAGGAGCTGCGGTTGCATGAGGTGCTCACACTTGACCGTGACTCTCGCGTCTACCGACTTCCGGACGGGCAGGCGTTCAACGTGTTGCCTTGACCGCCATCAACACCAGAACAGCGTCGCCAGGCCTCCCAGGCAGAGTCCGGGACCGTAGGGCATGAACCCCTGGCGCGAGCGCCTCGCGATCAAGACGCCCGTGGCCAGCACGCCGCCTGTGAGGACGCCCAGAAACAACGCCTGGGGCGTGCACGCGGCACTGCCTGCCCCAACCATGGCCGCGATGGTGATGTCCCCCCTGGCCATGGCCTCCACACGGCCACGATAGATCAGCCGGCCCAGCAGGTACAAAGCGCCAAAGGCCACGAACCCGCCAGCTGCGCCAGCCAGGCTGGTCCACCATTGTTCCCCGTGGACCTGCCAGCCCAAGGCCAGGCCGAGCGCGGTACCCAGCCAGGCGATGACGGTATACACGTAGCGCGTCCGAAAGTCGGTGACCGCCACCTGAATCAGCGGCACGGCCACCAGGCCAGCCTCTGTCCAGCGCAGCCAACCCCCGGTCAGGCAGACGGCGAGAGCTGCCCAGACGAGTGCCGAAATTGCCTGGACGATCGGGTCTGGAAGCAGGCGTCGGCGCAGCAGTGGAGCAGCAGATCGCTTACCCGCGTCGTCCTCGACTGACTGCAGCCAGGCGGTCAGCCCGGCTGAGGCCCAGCCCACGCACCATCCCGCAACAGCCGCCAGTACGCCAAGCGGCAATCGATCCAGCATAGGTCAGCAAACATTCTGCGGCATGCTCTAGAGGGGCGGTCGAAACGTCTCCTGCACGGACATCGGCCCCTCTAGGCGCGTCGCGGCATGCGCCTTGCCATGCAGGCCGCATGCGCGGACAGAGAACCCACGCGACTATGCGGGAGGGCCGTACATGGAGCTCTGGCTACTCGGCGCCGGCGCGGTGGTCCTCGTCGGTATCACCCTGTGGATCGTTTGGCCCGCGGGTACCGCCGACCCCGTCGGTATGTCTGTCGGAAGCAAGGAGGTTGTAGAAAAACCCATGACCGGAACCATCGCATCTGGAATGGCCCCACAGGGGGACCGCTTCGAAGACCAGTACACGAGCGCCACAGCCGACCTCTCGGCCGGGGGCGTGGCTGCCGCTCTCGAAGCCATGCAGCCAACCCCTGCAACCTCCGAAGCGGTGACGGGCGCCGTTGAACCGACCCACCAGACGCCGACGACTCCGCCGGAGTTTCCAGCCGGCGCGTACGCCGCTGCGCCATTCACGCCAGCGACCAGTGCGCCGACGTTTTCCGAACCCGAGGCTGACTCAGGGATGCCGTCCGTCCGCACTATGGGGTTGGGTGTGGGTGTCTTGCTAGCGGTTGGCGGCGGCGGCGGCGGCGCGTGGCTGTACGCTCGCTGGCAGCGGGAGCGGAACAAACCCATCAACCGCCTGCGACGTAGCGCGCGCCAGATGGCCAAGGCGTTAGGTGAGCGCCTGCCGGACGTCGACGAGCTGCCGCGTGGAGCTGCACCCTTGAGCGGCGCCGCAACTGCGCTGCTGGTGTCAGCGCTGCTGGCCAACCGGGCCTTCCGCCGCGATTCAGACGACGCTGGCGACGACATCCGCGCGCGTGCGACTGACCTCCTTCGCCAGTCCGCTCAAGAGGCAGTCAGGCGCGGCCGCAAACAATCGGTACAGGACGAGTCGCAGCTAGCGCTCGATGCTGATCTCGCGTCTGACGACGAGACTCGGAAGCCAGCCGTCATGGGCATTGGACTGGGCGGCATGGCTGTCGTCGCGGCCGGCGCGTACGCCATCTGGCGACTCTTGCGCCGCGGCGAGCCGGACCGCTCGACCTGGTACGCCGGAGAAGAGTTCAGGTCGTAGCTGGCTGGTCTGCCTCTCGGGCTGGCCAGCGTTCGCGAAGTTGCCCAAGCGAGCCGATGGCGCGTCGCATCGCGGTGCGGAGTACCTCGGCTCGCTGGCCCTCGGCTGACTCGACCAGGCGATGAAACTCGCCCATGCGGCGAAATTTACGCCAACGTTCCTCGACCAGACGGCGCGAATCGCGTCTGCGAAGCTCGACCAGCGAGCTGACGATCTCGCCACGCAGGAGGAGGGCAGCGAAGTCTGGATCAGTGTGCGCGCCGTTCTCCGGCTCGGCCACGATCGCGTCGACGACGCCGAGCACGAGGCAGTCGTACGCGGTCATCTTCAGCGCGTCGGCGATCTCCTGAGCCCGGGCGGCATCCCGGTGGACGATCGCAGCCGCGCCCTCCGGCGCGATCACCGAGTACACGGCATGCTCTTGCATCAGAATTCGGTCGGCGATACCGAGAGCCAGCGCCGGTCCGCTGCCGCCTTCACCAATCACGACGCTGACGACAGGTACCGGGAGCACGCTCATATTCGCCAGGCAGCTCGAGAGTGCGCTGGCCAACCCGCGCGCCTCGGAGTCGTAGTCGAGGTGGGCGCCCGGCGTGTCAATGAAGGTGAGCAGGGGAAAGCGCAGCTCGGCGGCCAACCGCATGATGCGAGCTGCTTTGCGGAAGCCCTCCGGTCGCAGACGACCACCATTGCGTTTGGGGTCACCGTGTCCGCGCTCCTGTCCGATGGCGCACACGGTCATGCCAGCCAGGTCGCCGATGCCGGCGATCACCGCCGCGTCGTCGCCAAAGACCCTGTCGCCACGTAGCTCGACGAACTGCGGCATGAGCCGTCGGATGTAGTCAGCCGAAGTAGGCCGGTCGTCCCGGCGTGCGAGCTGCACCTCAGGCCAGGCTGACGGCGCAGGAATGTTCGGTGGACGGTAGGGTTCGCGCGCCCCGCGGATGTCGCTTGGGCCGCGCGTGTGGAAGAGCTGCAACAGCGTGGCAAGCACGCCGCGCAGCCGCGCCCGGTCGACCACACCGTCGAGCTGCCCGTGTTCGAGCAGGAACTCGGCGGTATGGGTGCCTGGCGGCTGCGGCTCGCCGGTGATCTGCTCGATGACCCTGGGCCCGGCGAAGCCAATCAGCGCGCCGGGCTCGGCAAACAGGAAGTCGCCCTGGCTGGCGAAGCTGGCGTAGACGCCGCCGGTGGTCGGGTTGGACAGGACGGTAATAGACGGAACGCCGGCCTGGTGCAGGCGCATGGCCGCGGCCGCGGTCTTGCCCATCTGCACCAGGCTGAGCATGCCCTCTTGCATGCGTGCCCCGCCGCTCGAGATGACGCTGATGAACGGATAGCGCCGTTCTGCCGCCAGCTCGAGCGCCAGCGCGATTTTTTCGCCGACGACGCTGCCCATGCTGCCGCCCATGAAGCCGAAGTCGAAGACCGCCAGCACACAGTCGCGCCCGTTGATCCGGGCGGTGCCGGTGACCACAGCTTCGTTGAGCCCCGTCTCGCGGCGCGCGCGTTCCAATCGGTCGCGGTAGGACACGCGGTCAGTGAAGACGAGCGGATCGACCGAGACCAGGCTTGGATTACTGGCTTTGAATGACTCGGGGTCGGCGAGCAGGTCGATGCGTTCCGTCGCCGTCAGCTGGAAGTGATAGCGGCACGTACCGCAGACGCGATACCGCTGCCAGGCCGTGCCCTCAGAAGATGCCGAACAGACAGGGCACGTCGTCGACTCGTTTAAAGGCGGGCTGGCGAGCGTCGGCGTCTCGTTCGGCGGCGGCACGTCCGCCCTAGCCGCTTCCCTTGGAGCCGAATTTGTCGAGCACCTGGTTCTCGACAAAAATTCGTGCGCCCGATTTCAGCGCCAGCGCGATTGCGTCGCCGGGCTTGGCCTTGATGACCGTGACGTCTCCACCGCTGGCCGATACGACGACCTGGGCGAGGTACTCACGCTGGGTTGCGTCGTTGACCAGGACCCGATCGATGCGGCCGCCCAACTGCTGGATCGTGTCGCGCATCAATTCGTACGCCTGAGGCTGTTGGTCGGGCGGGATGGCGTTGTTGCCACGCACTCGAGCGATGGCCAGAGCTTCGGTCAAGCCCACGGCCATAGAGATGCGTCGGCTACCGTTTTTTTCCTTGAGGGTCAGCGTAGCGTTGTTGGCCGCGCCCTGCAGGTCGGCGACTGTGACCTCTACTGGCGCAGTGCCGGCGGCGGCGGCCTCGTTCGGCAGATTGGTGTGACCAAGCCACAGATAGTAGGTCCCGGCGCTGACCGAGATCAGCAGCGCCATGAGAAGCGGAACACGCTGCCGGTACAGAGCCAGAAGCAGCCGCTTGAATACTCGTCCCCAAAGTGTCACGCGCGCTGCCGCCTTTCGCCGATCCTGTGTCCGTTGAGCGAGAGTCTATCAGCGTGCAGACCTGCACCCCAAGGATCTGAATGGAAACGTATTGCGGGTAGCCAGGCCACTTGTTAGGGTCGAGTGGTTTGTTAAGCAGCATGTCCCCGCGTGATTACCTGGCCGAGCTCGAACGTCGTGTGCTCGTCTTCGACGGCTCGATGGGCGCCAGCCTGCAAACTCTGGAGCTGAACGCCGAGGCCTACGGCGGTGCCCGCTACGAAGGGTGCATCGACGTGTTGTGCGTCACCCACCCTGAGGCTCCGGCTAGCCTGCATCAAGGCTTTCTGAAAGTCGGCTGCGACGTCGTTGAAACGAACACCTTCCAGGCCAGTCGACTGCGGCTGGAGGAGTGGGGGCTGGCAGATCAGACGTACGCGATCAACTTCGCTGGCGCGTCGATCGCGCGTCGGGAGCGCGACACCTGGGAGAACCAGGATGGCCGGCCGCGTTTTGTGGCTGGTTCGATCGGCCCGACCGGGTTCCTGCCTTCGTCCGACGATCCGACGCTTTCGAATATCAAGTTCGGGAAGCTGGTCGAGGTGTTCGCCGAACAGGCGCGCGGCCTGGTGGAAGGCGGGGCCGACCTGCTGATCGTGGAGACCCAGCAGGACATCCTGGAGACCAAAGCGGTTATCCTCGGCGCGCGACGCAGCTTCGCGGAAATTGGACGTTCGCTGCCGCTGCAGGTGCAGGTCTCGCTCGACGTGAACGGGCGCATGCTGCTGGGAACGGACGTCGGCGCGGCGCTGGCCATTCTCGAGGGCCTCGGCGCTGACGTCATCGGCCTCAACTGCTCAACCGGGCCCGAGCACATGCGCGAATCGGTGCGCTACCTGGTTCAGAACACTTGCAAGCCGATCAGCGTGATTCCCAATGCGGGTATCCCGATCAATCTCGGGGGCGGCAAAGCGCTCTATCCACTCGAGCCTCATCCACTCGCCGAGGCGCTGGCCGAGTTCGTAGAGGAATTTGGAGTCAACGCCGTAGGCGGCTGCTGCGGCACGCGGTTCGAGCACCTCGAAACCGTCGTCGAGCGCATCGGCACGCGGGCTCCCAGACCGCGCGTCGTAGCCAACCCGATGCCCCGCGCGGCCAGCTCTATCCGAGCGTTCGACCTGCGTCAGAACCCACCCCCAACGCTCGTCGGCGAACGCGTCAACACCCAGGGCAGCCGCAGGGTCAAGCGCTTGCTGCTGGCCAACGAGTACGACAGCATCCTGACCGTCGCCCGCGGCCAGGTCGAAGATGGCGCCCACCTGCTGGACGTATGCGTGGCGCTCACCGAACGCGGAGACGAGGCCGAGCAGATGGTCGAGGTCGTGAAGCGTCTGCGCTCGTCCGTAGAGGCGCCACTGGTCATCGACAGCACCGAGCGTGACGTGTTGGAGGCGGCTCTCGAAGCCTATCCGGGTCGTCCGATCCTGAACTCCTTCAACCTGGAGAGCGGCCGCGAAAAAGCAGACTTCGTCTTGGGCCTGTCGAAAAAGCACGGCGCGTTCGTGGTGGCCATGACCATCGACGAGCAGGGTATGGCTCACACGGCGGACAGGAAGGTCGAGATCGCCCACCGCATCCACGCCCTGACGTGTGACGAGCATGGCCTGCCGCCCGAGACCCTGGTCTTCGACGTGCTCACCTTCCCTGTCACCACCGGTCAGGAAGACCTGCGCGACGACGCGCACCAGACCATCGAAGGCATTCGGCGAGTCAAAGCCGACCTACCTGGCGTGCTCACGGTCCTGGGCCTGTCGAATGTGTCGTTTGGCATTTCGGAGGCTGCTCGGGGCGTCCTGAACTCGGTCTTCCTGTACCACTGCGTACGCGCGGGCCTGGACCTGGCCATCGTCAACCCGGTCCATCTGACGCCCTACGCCGAGATCAACGCCGAGCACCGCGAACTGGCCGAAGATCTGATCTACAACCGTCGCGAAGATGCGCTGGCTCGCTTTTTAGCCGCTTTCGAGGGGGTCGACGTGTCGAGGCAGCGAGACACCACTGAGGACGACGCCGACCGCCCGGTTGACGAGCGGATTCACGGACGCATCCTGCACCGCAAGAAGGAAGGTATCGAATTGCTGCTCGACGAGGCGGTCGCGCAGCGCTTCCCGACCTACGCCGGCCGTGGAGTCGAGCGGACCGCGCGCTCCCTGGCGACGGTCGGCGTGCTGAACGAAGTGCTTCTGCCGGCGATGAAGGATGTCGGGGACCGCTTTGGTGCGGGCGAGTTGATCCTGCCGTTCGTGCTTCAGAGCGCTGAGGTCATGAAACGCTCGGTCAGCCATCTCGAGCAGTATCTCGAAAAGCAGGCCGGCTATTCAAAAGGCAGCATTGTGGTCGCCACCGTCTTTGGGGACGTCCACGACATCGGCAAGTCGCTGCTGATCACGATCCTGTCGAACAACGGCTATACCGTGCACGACCTCGGCAAACAGGTACCCGTCAATACGATCGTCCAGGCGGCTGTTGACAAGAAGGCCGATGCCATCGGGCTGTCGGCGCTACTGGTGAGCACTTCCAAACAGATGCCGCTGTGTATTCAGGAGCTCGATCGCCGCGGGATTCACGTGCCCGTGTTGATCGGAGGCGCGGCGATCAATCGCGCCTTCGGGCGACGATCGGCGGTCATGCCCGACGGGCGGATCTACGAGCCGGCCGTGTTCTACTGCAAGGACGTCTTCGAGGGTCTATCCATGATGGACAGTTTGACCGACGCGGAGCGGATGCCGGCCCTGGTCCAGCAGGTCCGCGGCGAGATCGAGGCTGAGCGCGATCGCAAGGAAGAAGCGCCGCAGGTGGCACGGGTCACGCCTCGCCCGGGCGCCGGCCCGCGACGCGACGTGAGCGTGCCGAAGCCGCCTTTCTGGGGCGCTCGGCGCGTGCCGGCTGATCTGCAAACAGTCTGGCAGTACCTCGATCGCAATACGCTGTTCCGACATCACTGGGGCGGACACAAGGCCAAGGGCGAGGAATACGAGCGCATCATCCGTGAGGTCTTCGAACCAGAGCTGGCTTCGCTGAGCCTGGACGCGTTGCAGGAAGGCTGGCTCCAGCCGCTAATGGTGTCCGGGTATTTCCCGTGCAACGCGTCGAATGACCAGTTGATCGTGTTCGATCCCGAGAGTCCGAACCGCGAGGTCGCCCGGCTCGACTTTCCACGTCAGCCGGATGGCGAGCGGCTGTGTCTGACAGACTATTTTCGGCCGGTCGAGTCGAACGAGCGGGACGTCGTCGTGCTTCAGGCGGTCAGCGCCGGGCCACGCGCGGGTGCGTACGTGGAAGCGCTCCAGCAATCAGGCGAATACAGCCGAATGCTGTACGTCAACGGGCTGGCCTCTGGTACAGCCGAAGCGCTGGCCGACTATGCCCACCACCTGGCCCGACGTGAGCTCGGTTTACCTGAGAATCAGGGCTTGCGCTTCTCCTGGGGCTACGCTGCCTGCCCGGACCTCGCCGAGCAACGCAAAGTGCTGCCGCTGCTGAACGCCGAGCGAGAGATTGGTCTCAGCCTCAGCCTGTCGAACAACCTCGACCCAGAACACAGCACCGCCGCTATCGTTCTGCATCACCCCGAAACCAAATACTTTTCAGTGCGAACGGCGGCGTAACGGGCTTTTCAGCAGCGCGGCGCCAGCGACAACGGCAAGCGGGACATACACCGCGTGCAAGCCGTCCTGGGCCGCCGGACTGAGAAGCATCCCCCCCGTGAGCAACCCGAACGCGCCTACCAGAGCGTGGCAGGGGCACACGACGCCTGTGGCCAGCAGGCCCAGTCCGACTCGTCGACCCTGCCCGAAGAATCGCATTCGCGTGACTGCTATCCTAGGAGTTCGGCCGAAAAGTGGACTGCCGTAAGCGTATAGCGGCCGAACTCCGTTCGACAGACTGGCTAGAGGGGCGATGTGCGTGCAGAAGACTTTTCGGCCGCCCCTCTAGCCGCGTGTCCACGACCGCTGGCAACTGAAGGCGTGACCGGTGGCTAATTTGGAGGGCCTCGTCGCCGTCATCACCGGGGCTGGCTCGGGTATTGGCCAAGCCTCGGCACTGGAGTTTGCGCGACAGGGCGCGTGCGTTGTGGTAGCCGATATCCACGCCAGCAGCGCCGAAGCAACCGCCGAGCAGGTCCGGGCCGCTGGCGGCCGGGCTGAGCCGAGTGTGGTCGACGTTACGCGTTACGACGAGGTCGAGCGCATGATCAAGACGGCGGTGGATCGCTTCGGGCGGCTCGACGTGCTGTTCAATAACGCCGGACTGCCGCAAGCTTTCACACACTTCGAAGAGTCCACCGACGAGCTGTTCGACCGCATCTTCGACATCAACGTCAAAGGCGTCTTTTACGGCTGTCGGGCAGCGATCCCGCACATGAAGGCTCACGGTGGCGGGGTGATCTTGAACACGGCTAGCACGGCCGGCATCCGCCCGCGCCCGGGGCTGGCCGTCTACAACGCTTCCAAGGGTGCCGTCATTACGCTGACCAAGAGTCTGGCGGTTGAGCTCGCGCCGCATCGGATTCGGGTGGTGTCGATCTGCCCGGTCGCTACAGACACGCCGATGCTGCCGAGCTTCATCGGTGTCCCGCAAGGCGCCGACGAAGCCGAGGGCCGTCGCCGCTTCATCGGCACCATCCCCTGGGGCCGCCTCAATCGCCCCGAGGACATAGCCAAAGCCGCCGTCTTCCTGGCCTCCGCCGACGCAGAGATGGTCACCGGCACCGCATTCGAGCTCGACGGCGGCCGAGACGTCTGAGAGACGAGAGTCAGTCTTCGAATTTCTTGAAGACGGCCACACTGTTCTGGCCGCCGAAGCCGAAGCCGCTGATCATGGCGGTGCGAACGTCGACCTGGCGCGGGGTCCAGGACACATAGTCCAGGTCGCACTCGGGGTCGGCGGTGAATTGGTTGATCGTCGGCGGCACGTACCCGGTCTCGATCGCCTTGACCACGGCTACCGCGCTCAGTGCGCCAGCCGCGCCAAGCAGGTGGCCGATCATCGACTTTATGGAGCTCACTGGGATTCTGTAGGCGTGGTCCCCCAGCGCGAGCTTGAGCGCCTTCGTCTCGGTCGAGTCATTCAGTGGCGTCCCGGTGCCGTGCGCGGAGACGTACTCGATCTCGTCTGGCTGCAGCCCGGCGTCCCGAATGGCCTGGACGATGGCCCGCCGGGCACTTTCGCCGCTGGGCTCGGGCGCGCTGATGTGGTACGCATCCCCGGTAATGCTGGCGCCGGCAAGCTCGGCCAGGATGCGGGCGCCTCGCGATCGGGCGTGCTCGAGTGTCTCCAGAACCAGCATGCCCGCGCCTTCGCCGAACACGAATCCGTCGCGGTCCTTGTCGAACGGCCGGCTGGCAGTCCGCGGGTCGTCGTTGCGGTGCGACAACGCACCGGTTCGGGCCATCGAGATGAACGCCAACGGCAGCATGGCCGACTCCGTACCGCCGGTGACCGCCGCGACGATGTCGCCCCGTCTGAGAAAGTGCAGCGCTTCAAAGAGGGAATACACGCCAGCCGCGCAGGCAGCGGTGTTCGTCACAACAGGACCCTTGATGCCGTAGTGCATCGAGACCTGACACGAGGCCATGTTGGGGATCATCCGTGGCACCATCATCGGTCCGACGCGTTCCCAGCCTCTGGTGACCAGGACCTCTGCTTCGTCAGCCACGGCACCCAGTCCCCCGCCTCCAGTGGCGATGATGGCGCCGACGTCCCACGCGTTCGAAGGGGTGATCTCGAGACCAGCATCAGCCAGGGCCTCACCCGCGGCGGCGATGGAGAACTGAGCGAAGCGCTCCATACGCCGCGACGCCTTGCGGTCCATAAAGTCGGCCGTGTCGAAGTTTTTGGCCTCGGCCGCGATCTGCACTGGTAACCCCTCGGGATCGAAGCTCGTGATCCTGGCCACGCCCGAGGCGCCCGCCATCAGGCTGCGCCAGTAGTTGTCGACCGTCAGCCCGATCGGGCTGACTACCCCCAGGCCGGTGACGACGACGCGGTGTCCGTACACGCCTCGGCCTCAGTCCTGTCGAACGGCCCGGAAGACCACTGTTGCGTTGTGGCCGCCGAGGCCAAAGCTATTGCTCATGGCCGCCGTCGGCTGCCACCGGCGCGAGTGATTTGGCACGTAGTCCAGATCGCAGTCCGGGTCAGGGTGTTCGTAGTTGATCGTCGGCGGTAGCCAGCCCGTCTGGATGGCTTTCACACACACCAGCGCCTCGAGCGCCCCGGCCGCGCCAAACATGTGGCCGGTCATGCTCTTGGTCGACGAAACGGCCAAACGTCGAGCGTGCTCGCCGAATACGTCCTTGATCGCCGCCGTTTCGAATCGGTCGTTGTACGGCGTCGAGGTTCCGTGCGCATTGATGTAGCCCACGTCCTCAGCTGCCAGTCCGCCTGTCCGCGCCGCATCGTGCAGCGCTCGCCGCATGACCTTCGCGGCACCGGTTCCCCGGTCTCTTGGCTGCACCATGTGAAAGGCGTCGTTGCCGCTACCGTAGCCGACGACTTCGCAGTAGACGCGGGCGCCGCGTTGGCGAGCGTGTTCGGCTTCTTCGAGTACCAGCAGCGCGCAGCCCTCAGCAATGACAAACCCATTCCGCTCGGCGTCGAACGGACGACTCGCTTTCGCGGGCTCATCATTGCGCGCCGAGAGGGCACGCATATTGGTGAAGGCGGCGATGATGACTGGCAACATGCTGGCTTCGGTGCCCCCCGCCACCATGACGTCGGCATCGCCGCGCACGATCGTCTTGAATGCCTCACCGACAGCGTGACTGCCGGTGGCGCAAGCACTCGACACCGCCATATTCGGCCCCTCGGCGCCCAGTGCGATGGCCAGCATACCCGAGGCTGAGTCGGGCAGAAAGTGGGGCAGGAACATCGGCGACACCCGATTAGGACCTCGTTCGAGCATCACCTGATGCTGACTGATGAGGCGCTCCACGCCGCCCGCGGCAGTACCGACAATGATCCCCACCCGCTCAGGGCAGCTAACGGGGATTTCCAGCGCCGCGTCGGCCACGGCTTCCCGAACCGCCACCAGGGCGAACTTCTCGCCGCGGTCCATGTGGCGCAGCTCTTTGGAGGGAATGAGCAGCTCGGGCTTGAAGTCCTTGACCTCTCCGCCAATACGGACCCCGAACTCGCGTGTATCGAAAAGCGTGATCTGCGTGATTCCGGAGCAGCCAGCCAGCATATTGGCCCACGTCTGCGGCACGCTGTTTCCGACGGGCGTGAGCGCTCCGAGCCCAGTCACTACGACACGCCGCGGCTGCTCAGGCATGCCGGCTCACTGTGGCGTAAACGCCGATCCTACTTGCCAGCGGGTTCCTCACGCGGGCCAAGTAGGGCAACAACGGCATCGTTCAGGCTGATGGCCTTGACATCCGTGCTGATGCGTCGAATGAGTCGCGAGAGCACGTGGCCAGGGCCAATCTCGACGAAGGTGTCGACGCCGTTGGCGACCATTTCCCGCACCGAGCCGACCCATTCGACTGGTGCCACCATCTGCGAGGCGAGCTCGGAGCGAATGTGATCGGCGCTGGTGCGTACCTGCCCGGCGATATTGGTCACAATCGGCACCTGGGGATCGCGCAGCGGTGAACGGTCGATGATCTCGGCCAGTCGCGCGGCTGCCTGCTGCATCAGCGGCGAATGCGAGGCGATGCTGATGCGGAGGGGTACGACCGTCCGAGCACCGGCGGCGCGGATCAGCTCAACGGCCCGGTTGAGGGCGGGCAGCTCGCCCGAGACGACGAACTGCTCGGGTGAATTGGCGTTGGCCACGCTGACAATGCAGCCGGTCTCGCTGGACGCTTGCTCGCAGGCGAGCTCGAGACTGGCGCGGTCGAGGCCGATCACCGCGGCCATACCACCCGGGCGGCGATCGCCCGACTCCTTCATCAGTCTTCCCCGCTCGCGAACGAGTCGCAGCGCGTCGCCGAAGTCCAGGGCGCCGGCCGCCACGAGCGCGGTGTACTCGCCCAGGCTGTGGCCGGCCACAAAGCGGGGTGTTTGCCAGCTCTGGCCGAGCGCGTCGAGCTTTTCGCGCATGGCCTCGAGGCAGGCCAGCGAGACGGTCATGATGGCCGGCTGGGCGTTGATGGTGTCTTCGAGCTCTTCGGCCGGACCTTCGAAACACAGCAGCGACAGTTTGAAGCCCAGCACCTCGTCGGCTTGTTGAAAGACACGCCGAGCCGCGCTTGACGCTTCGTAGAGCGCCTTGCCCATGCCCACGTACTGCGAGCCCTGGCCAGGGAAGACATAGGCTAGCTTTTGCGCATCGCCGCCAGTCAGTTCAGACGTTGCGACACTCACGGATACTCCTGGTTCTGCACGCTGGTGCGGACAAACTCGAACGCTGCATAGTGCGCTCTCACGCGGCACCAGTACCGCTGCCGGACCGCCGGGTGCGTCGGCCCACCAGTATACGTCCGCGTGCGGAAAGGATCATGAGGGATACGACCACATCAGGGGTTGAACGCGTCAGCGCGGCGGGGTATGTACTACCCCAGGAGGTGACGATCCACTTATGCCCGACCAGCACCCCACTCCGGCACCCGCGCCAGCTCTCAAGAAGCTCGACGTCACCATTGCTCGTTTGCGCCTGCTCGTCGCCGAGGTCATCGCGCGTGAGGCGGCCCAGGAGGAGCAGCGCCGCACCTGCCGCGAGCAGCACAACAAACTGGTCTCCTTCAGTCTGTACGGCGATTCGACGCTCGACAGCGTGCTGGCGATGCTAGCCGACGTTCACGAAAGACTGACGCACGTCGAGGCAACTTCGCGTTCGCTGGCCGCGATCCGCAGCCGCGCCGAGAACGAGCTGGAGTCGCTCCAGTTGACCAAGAGCATCGAGGAAGCCAAAGTACTGCTCCACGAGCTCCAGGCCAGACAAGCCGGCCCGTTCGACGCAGCCGAGGCCCTGAGCCCGGCCGAGATTCAGGCCGAGATAGCCCGCCTGCGCACGTTGATCAACGAAGCCAGCGAACGCGCCGCCAAGACGATCCCGACCAGAAGTAGAACGTAGAGACGAAGATCTTCGTCTCAACCTGCTCTAGAAGCCGCGCTCGGCAAAGATGGGCGCGATCATGTTGTCGACTGGCGCGTAGTCGTCGGTCAGCAGCGGCGCCTGAGCGTCGTCCAGCCATTGGTGCATCAGGTCGCCAGGCATAATGTGTGTCACCGGGCGTTCGGTCGGCCCCTGCCCGCGCACGCCGCTGAGGCGGGTGGGATCCACGGCGTGGTTGGCGGCCGCGACCACGTACGTGCTCGGCGCGCTGCTCTGCCACGGCTCGCTGTCTGAGAGCACCTGCACCGCTGGCCAGACCTGCAACAGCGTATCCGTATAGGCTGGCATGAACCTGCCACCGCGCAGCTTGTCGATCACCAGCGCGAGATAGAAGCCGTCGTCCTTGAGCAGGTGCTTCAACTCGACGTCGAACTCGCGCGTAGTCAGGTGGTAAGGAATCGAAAGATCGTTGAAGGCGTCGCCGATGATCAGGTCATACTGGCCGCCCTTGGTCGCCACGAGTTGATTGAGCATCAAGCGCGCGTCGACGTTGTAGGTCGTGATCGTCGTCGTGCTCGGGTCCACACCCAGCTGCTCGTAGACGGTCTGGGTTACGCCAGGATCGATCTCCATGATCTCCTGCCGCGCGTTGGGGTAGGTCGTCTCGATGTGCCGCGCCAGCGTGTACCCGCCCCCGCCTATGTACAGCACGCGGATCGCCTGGCCCGGCACCCGCTGAGCGAGGTAGTCGGCAATCTCAGCGTAGACCTTGATGTAGCCGTACTCGAGGTAGTTCGGGTTGTCGAGTGAGTTGTAGCTGTGCACCAGATGGTCCAGGACCAACTCCTTGACCGCCTGGTTGTCTGCCGGAACGACGTAGTCCGCGACTTTGATGCAGTAGTACGGCGTCTCTCGCAGGCAGCCCGTGCTGAGGGCCTGATCCCAACCGTCGGCAACCGACCGCTGGACGCAGCCGATGCGCTCGACGTTGACGTCGTCGAAGCAGCCGTAAGCCTTGACGTTGCGGGCCGGCACCAGCAGGCCGACCAGCAGCGCGCCAAGCGCCAGCGGCGCTGCCGCGCGGCCGACGCGTACCAGGTCTCCGAACAGCCCGGCCATGAGCAGGAGCACGATGCCGACACCGAGCACGATGATGCGGGTGCCGGCAAGTTGGACCAGCACGAAACCAGTAGCGAACGTGCCGACAATGCTGCCGAGCGTAGACAACGCGTACACCTTGCCCACCAGACCGCCGCTGTGGGCAAGGTCGCGCAGGGTGAGCTTGATGACCACTGGCGAGACCATGCCCAGAATGAAGCTGGGCGGAAAGAAGATCAGCGTAGTGATGATCACGATGCGCAGGATGAGCACTGAGGCGCGGTCCACCGACAGCACGCCGCCGAGCGGGTTGCTCACGTCGATCAGCTGACCAGTAGGGATGGCCGTAGCGATGTTGATGAGCGGCAGAATGGCCAGGCTGGCGAGCCCGCCAGCCAACAGCAAGATGCCGAGGGTGCGGCGCTCGGGCCAGCTGTCGGCGACGCGCCCGCCGAGGTAGTTGCCGAGCGAGATGCCGGCCAGGACGACGCCGATGATGCTGGTCCAGGTGTACAGGGAGACGCCAATGAACGGAGCCAGGATGCGGCCAGCCACGAGCTCGAGGATGAGCGTGCAACAGCTCGAGACGAACACGACGAGATACGCAACCGGTCGAGACATTACGGGGTCAGGGGGTCAGGGCGAACAGCGCCAGGGGTAGGCAGAGGAGCGGGTGTCCAAGGGGTGCAGGAGAGCCGGGGCGGGCGAGCGGCAAGGGGCCAGGAACAGTGGGTTAGTGTGGGGATGGACCGCGCGTTGAGCTCAGATAGCCGCGCCATAGCGTAACCGCAACCGCCACGGCGATGGCGCCGACGATGAGCAGCACGGCCGCCACCCATACGGGTACGAGCCCGCGGGCTCCGACGGCTGAAGCGATCAGCGCAGCCAGTCCGAGGTTGACGAGGGCAAGCGCTGCGGCACTAGCGAGCACGGCCGGACCACGTGTCATCCCGGCAATCTGACCACCGACGACCGACCTCCCGTCAAGCCCCCGCAGCCCCGGCCGCGTTCTTGCTGCTGAAGCATATGTGCCCCCAATGGAAGCACTCAGGAGCCCGTATGCGCGTCACTGACCTCCTTCGCACGATGGACATTTTTGCGGGTCTGCCCTCAGAGAAGGTCGAGACCATCGCTCAGGTCCTGCGCGAGCGCAGATTGGCCGAATCCGAGGTTCTCTGCCGCCAGGGTGATCCGGGGGACGCGCTGTTCATCGTCACGGGCGGACGTATCCGGCTGTCCACGACCGACCCGAGCGGCAACGAAAAAGTGCTGACCTACTTCACCGATGGGCAGTTCTTCGGTGAGACTGCGCTGCTGACCGGTGCGCCGCGCTCGGCCACAGCCACGGCTGAGACGGATTGCCAGTTGCTGGTGCTCGACAAGGTCGCGTTCGACGATCTCCTGGCGAACCACGCGCAGAGCATGCGCGTGATTCTCAAGGTTGTCTCGCAGCGCACGCTGCAGACGAACCAGCAGCTCTTGGCCGAAGAAGCCGGCAACGCTGTCAGCGTTGGAGCGGGCGGCGTCTACGCGATCTTTTCGCCCCGGGGTGGCTCAGGCAAAACCACCCTGGCCGTCAACCTGGCCGTGCAAGAGGCGCTCGAGCAGCCCGGGCGGATCGCTCTTCTCGATCTGAGCTTGACGTTTGGCCACACCGCGGCGCTCCTGGGCCTCGATCCCGAAATCTCGCTCGCCGCCGTGCCCGCCGAAAACCTGGCCGACTTCGACCGTCGCACACTGGGCACGTACCTTGTCGAGCACAGCAGCGGCTTGGAGTTGCTGGTGGCGGGCACGCGCCCCGAGGAGGGTGAAGTCGTTACCGCCGCGCACGTGCGGGCGGCTCTGGGCACGATGAAGCGCCAGTTCACGGCTACGTTCGTTGACTGTGGCAGCAGTTTCGATGAGTCCATCATCGCCGCCCTCGAGATGTCCGATCGAGTGATTGTCGTGTGCACACCCGAGCTCAACACGCTGCGAGACGTGCGCGAGTGCCAGCGCGTGTTCGGCGAAATCATCCACCTCGACCTCAAGCGAGTCTGCTTCGTGTTCAACCACAATCAGCCGTTCGCCGTGCTGGCGCTCGAGCAGTTCGAGTCTGCGCTCGAACAGCCGATGCTGCTCGAGCTGCCGCATGCTGGCGAAGCCGCCTACAAAGCCGCGAGCCGAGGCGAACCACTGGTGACGAGCAACCGGGGTTCGCTGTACGCGAAGGCTATTGAAAAGCTGGCGCACCTGCTGATGCCCGTCGAGGCCAAAGCCACCCGCAAACGTGGGTTGGGCGCCTTTGGGCGAGTGGCGGCGACTGTCTCACACGTCAGGCGCGCCGGTTAGGAGCCCCGCGGCATGCCTACCCGAGTGCTCGATCTCCTTCGCTCGATGGACCTGTTCGCCGAGCTGCCAGACGCTGAGCTTGCCAGGATCGTCGGAGTGCTGAAGGAGCGGAAGATCGCGGAGAATGAACAGATTTTCGCCGAGGGTGAAGCCGCGGACCGGATGTACGTCATCCTGCAAGGCCGGGTGCGCATTGCGTCCACCGACCATTTTGGCCGCGAGCGGGTTCTAGCGTTCTACGGCCCGGGCGAGTTTTTCGGCGATCTGGCCGTGCTGAGCGGCGAGCCGCGCTCGACTACGGCCACGGCGTCGACCACTGTGCGGCTCCTGCAGCTACGTAAGGATGACTTCGACATGCTGGTGGCCACCAGTGTCAGCATCATGCGCGGCATGCTTCGGGTAATGGTCGAGCGTCAGACGATGATGAACACGCGTCTGTCACAGGAATCCAGCGCCAATCACGGCGATGTGCGAGGCCAGGTGACAGTTGTGTTCTCGCCGCGCGGCGGCGCCGGGCAGACGGTGCTGGCGACGAATCTTGCCGTTGCGCTAGCCGAGCTCGCGCCTGACCGCGTCGCGATTCTCGATCTCGACCTGCTCTTCGGACACGTCGCCATGCTGCTCGACCTGGTGCCTCGAACGGGGCTCGCCGCAATCACTCCAGCCGCGATTCGGTCCTTCGACCGCGACAGCCTGACCTACTACTTGACCAAGCATGCGGAGTCGTCGCTGCGCGTGCTGTGCGGCACGATGCGTCCTGAAGACAGCGAGCTCGTCACTGCCGACCACGTGCGGGCGATCGTCGACCTCTTGCGGCGCCAGTTCGTGCACGTGGTTATTGACGCCGGCTCTCGCTTTTCAGACCCGGCTCTGGCGGCCATTGAGCTAGCCGATCGGGTGCTGTTGCTGAGCACAGCCGAGCCAACCGCCGTCCGAGCGATTCAAGAGTCCCAGCGTGTGCTGCGAGACCTGCTTGGCATCGTCCCCGAGCGAATTCGCGTCGTCCAGAATCAGCTCAACCCGTATAGCGAGATGTCGCCAGCAGACCTCATGGCCCGTCTCGGCGCGGACGAGGTAACCCTGATTCCCTTCGGCGGCGAGGACGTCAGCAAAGCCTGCCTGAATGGGTTCCCGCTGGTGATGAGCCACGCCAGCAATCCCACCAGCCGGGCCATCATCGGCCTGGCCAGCGAGCTAGAACGAACCGGCGGAGAGCTCGCGGCTCTGTCCACGCGCTAAAACCACTGACAGCGTTCTTGCAGGCCCACTGGCCCGACGCTGAGCGCTACTTCTTCTTGTTCTTCTTGTGCTTCTTGGCGTCTTCGGGCGCCGTCTCACTGGGGGTGGCTTCGGACAGGGCCAGGGACACGGGTTCGTCCCAGTCCACCTCGGGGAATAGCTTCTCCACGCCTTCGGCAAAGCGATCCGAATCGACGATAGTGAGGATGTACTGCGGGTCCTCGGCCAGCGGATCCGCCGGGAACGTGAGCTCCGCCCAGCCCTCGTCGATACCGCGGATCATCAGCCGCGTCACCATGTTCCTGAAGATGTCGTAGTTGGTGAACTTGGGGGAGACGCCAGTAAAAAGGCGCTCGCCCTGCCCATTGGCTGTCCAGAGCCGCTCGATGAGGTACGGCACGTTTGGCTTGACCAGATCTGCCCGCCATCGGCGCGGCTCCCACCAGCGTGCCAGCAACTGATCCAGCTGGGCGACCCGGCCGAGCTTGTGTCGGCAAGCGGGACACTCGCGGACCTCACCAGCATGCTCAACCGACACGACCGTGCCACACTGCGGGCAGGCGAAGTCAATGGGCGGCGACTGGGGCTCGAGGACTGAAAACGGAGCCCTTTTCTTCTTGGTCTTCTCGGACATCTCGGGAGCCGAAGGGTACACGATGTGAAGGCGGGCGGTCTGCCTCAGACGTTGTCGTACCTGTACAGGTCATAGCGGTCCATGAGGCCGATGAGCTTGCTCGCATAGGCCGGGTCCGTAGCGTACCCAGCGCGATTGACTTCGCGGGCGAACTGCCTCGCGTTACCCCTGGCGGCCATGGCACCCGCGTAACGGCCGTTTTCTACGAAAAAGAGGCCGTGGTCGACGAACGATTCGGCGACCGTCCTGTAAGCGCGGAACGCCTGCGCCTGCATGACGTTGCGTCCGCCGATCACCTCCCACACGTCGAACCAGACCGAGCCTGCCGATCCACCGCGCGTCTGGGCCTTGATGCCGAAGTAGTTGTTTGCCTCGCGTGCCAACCGGCTGGATCCCCAGTAGCTCTCGAGAATCGCCTGGGCAATCGTGACGCTGGCTGGAATGCCACTCGCATCGGTTGACTGCACAGCCGCGTCGGCGATCGAGGAGATGAACTGCTCCTGGGGCGTGCCCCCGAGCACCGGCAGCCTGTGGCGCGGGGCTGTCGGAACCACCGCCGCTTGCTGCTCGTCATTGCTCGGCGGCGCCTGGAGCGTATCGCCGGTGCCAGGCGGTGATGGCGAGACGACGACTACCTTTTGCGGCAGGGGTCGGTAGCCCCCGGGCACAGCCAGCTTCTGGCCCACGACGATGACGAACGGTTCACTTAGCTTGTTGGCGGCAATCACGTCGCGGACCAGCGTGTCATAACTGTTGGCCACGCTGGCAACCGTGTCGCCAGGTCGCACTTCGTGGATCAAGCCGCTGAATGGCAGAATGTGTAGCTCCTGACCAACCCGCAGGGCGTCCGGGTCGGCGAGGTCGTTCTCCCAGATGACGGTCTCGTTGGTCACGCTGTAGTGCTGCGCGATGGTGCGAACAGAATCGCCGGGCTCCACGACGTAGGTGCGCAGCGCCAGTTGTGCGTCTGGCGCGGCCGGAGCCGCCGCATTGGCGGCCGGCGCTTCGGAGAGCACCTCGGGCGCCGAGGACGTCGGCTCAGCCGATTGCGCGGCGGCCAGCGCTTGAGGGGTGCCAGCGATCTCGGAATCGACCACCTGCATGTCGGTGATGGCTGCCGCGGGAGCCGAGTGCGCCGTGTGCCAGCCAGATGGGGGCATGGTCAGCCCGATCGCTGCGCTCGCCACGACCGCTGCGCCGGCGCTGGCGTGCAGCAAGGGCCGACGCCATCGGTGGACCAACTCAGAGACGCGCTGCGGCAGGGCCTGCTTCTCCAGAAGCCAGCATCTTACGCATCCTCGCCGCGTGCCTGGCAACTGGGAACCTGGCAGGCTAGGGCGCCCAGGGTGATAGAATCCATATGCACTCGGGCCCTCCGGCGAGGGTGGTATGGCTCGCGCGCCATCGCGGTACCGCTCATACTGAGCTGTGGAAGCATACTGAGCTTGTCGAAGTACGATCCGGCGCAGGCCGCCCGCGTTGTCGCACTCCGGATGCCCTGAAAGGATGCCCAGTGGCGGAGACCAAGAGCACACAGACTGGATCTGGATCGAGTCCCGCACGCGCCGGGGGTCTGAAGAATCGCGAGCAAAGTCGGCGCGGCACCACCGTTGGTGCAGGCAACGGCGGCCGTAGTCGTACCGGCTCGCCGGTCACGACCGGTGCAAACCCACCTCGCCAACCCCTGCCGCTGGCTGGTGCTGGCGGCCGAAGAGGACGCGGCAACCCGATCAATTTCGTTCGGGACGTACGTTCAGAGCTGCGCAAAGTGGCCTGGCCAACGCGGCGCGAGACGATGAACTTGACTGCAGTAGTGATTGCGCTGTCAGTGGCCGTAGGTCTGTTTCTGGGTGGCACCGATTTTGTGTTTCAAGAGTTGTTCCGATTTTTGCTCGGCATCCAGAGCAGCGGGGGCGTCTAAACAGTGGTCGATCAAATGAGCGTGACAGATAGTGGCAACGGCGCGGTCGAGCACCATGACCGCAAGTGGTACGTGATTCACACGTATTCCGGATACGAGAACAAAGTCAAGACCAATCTCGAGCACCGCATCGAGTCGATGGGCGTTCAGGACAAGATCTTCCAGGTGGTCATTCCGACTGAAGAGGAGATCGAGATCAAGGACGGCCAGCGGCGGACGGTACAGAAGAAGGTCTACCCGGGCTATGTCATGGTCGAAATGGCCATGGACGACGACGCCTGGTACGTGGTGCGTAACACCCCAGGCGTGACTGGCTTCGTCGGCACCACCACTCGCCCTTCACCTTTGCAGGACGACGAAGTCAAGAAGATCCTCAAGAAGATCGGCCAGGAGCCGCCGAAGATCAAGGTCAGCTTCGCCAAGGGTGAGCGCGTGAAAGTCGTCGATGGCCCATTCACCGACTTTATCGGAGTCGTCGACGACATCAACCCAGAAAAAGGTAAGGTGCGCGTGCTCGTGTCGTTCTTCGGCCGCGAGACGCCCGTGGAGTTGGACTTCCTGCAAGTCCAGCGCATCGTTTGAGGTCTTGAGAAACCACAAGCATGGCTAAGAAAGTCAAAGCGGTCATCACCCTCCAGCTGCCGGCTGGCAAGGCGACCCCAGCGCCGCCTGTGGGGCCAGCGCTGGGCCAGCACGGCATCAATATGATGGCCTTCCTGAAGGAATACAACGAGCGCACGGCCGCCCAATCGGGCTCGGTGATCCCTGCCCTGATCACCATCTTCGAGGACCGTTCGTTCAGCTTCGTTACCAAGACACCCCCAGCCGCGGACTTGATCAAGAAAGCGGCCGGGGTTGAAAAAGGCAGCGGCAACCCGGGTAAGGACACCGCCGGAACCATTCGGCGCGCCAGGGTCCGCGAGATCGCCGAGCTCAAAATGAAAGATTTGAACGCCAACGACATTGAAGCCGCCATGCGCATGATCGAAGGCGCGGCGCGCAGCATGGGCGTTGCGGTTCAGGACTGATTGCATGCCAAAACACGGAAAGAAGTACCGCGCCGTCGCGGCAAACGTCGACCCACTCAAGCAGTACCCACCCGCCGAGGGGGTCAAGCTGGTCAAGGACAGCGCCTACGCGAAGTTCGACGAATCGGTCGAGCTGCATATACGCACCGGCCTCGATCCTCGCCACGCCGATCAGGTCGTGCGCGGCTCGGCCGTCCTGCCAGCCGGTACCGGTCGCACCCAGCGCGTTGTCGCCTTCGCTCAGGGCGACAAGGCCCGCGAGGCAGAATCCGCTGGCGCGGACGTCGTCGGCGCCGACGAGCTGGTGCAGCGCATCCAGGCTGGCTGGATCGACTTCGACGTGGCCGTAGCCACCCCAGACATGATGGGCGCGGTCGGTCGCCTGGGCAAGGTGCTCGGTCCGCGAGGGTTGATGCCGAACCCGCGCTCGGGGACCGTCACGCCAGACATCGGCCGCGCTATCCGAGAGATCAAGGGCGGCCGCGTCGAATTCCGCGTCGACAAGACTGGCGTGATCCACGTGCCGATTGGCAAAGTCAGCTTCGAAGAAGGCAAGATCCTTCAAAATCTGGGCGCGCTGGTCGACGCCGTGGTGCGCGCGAAGCCAACCGGCTCCAAGGGCCAGTACATTCATACGCTCAATATCGCCTCGACGATGGGGCCCGCCGTTACCCTGGACCATGGAGAGACTCTGGCGCTGGCCAGCTCCGAAACGTAAACTTCAAACCAACTGAAGAGCCGAAGACCGCCGGTGCCCCGCATGCGGGGCCGAAGGGCTGGGTAGACCAGCCGCCTGCAGAGGCGAAAGAACGTGCTGAGTGCGCCTGACGGAGCGCTGGGTACTGGCCTTCGAACCTCTGTATGCAGGTCGAAGGCCTTTTTCGTACCCAGCACTTCGAAAGGAGGAATCGCTTTTGGCAAAGAGTAGAGTCCGCGCCCGAACCGAAAACGACTCGGCCATTCAGTCGCTGGTGACTAAACTCGCCAGCGCAGAGATCGCGGTGCTTACCGAGTACCGCGGCCTGACCGTGGCGGAGCTTCAGGATCTTCGCGGACGGCTTCGGCCCGCGGGCGTCGAGTACGTCGTGGCCAAGAACACCCTGACGCGCTTCGCCGCCGAGCGTACCGGACGGACTGGCATTGTCGGCGACCTGGTTGGTCCGACGGCGATTGCCTTCGGCAAAGATCCCGTCGCTACGGCGAAGGTGCTACAGGACTACGCCCGCATCAACAAGACCTTCTTGTTGAAGGCGGCCTTGCTGGGCGACCAGCGGGTTGACTCAAGCGCGGTCGAGCAGCTCGCAAGTCTGCCGCCTGCCGACGTGCTTCGGGGTCGCGTATTCGGCATGGTCGTCGGCCCACTGCAGCGGACGGTGAGCGTACTGTCCGCGCCGCTAGCTGGCCTGGCGCGCCTGTTCGAGGCGCGTCGCAAACAACTTGAAGAATCGGGCGGCGACGCCGCCTCGGGAGATGGACACATGGCAAACGTTGACGAACTGGTAAAGGATCTGGGTGAGATGAAGGTGCTCGACCTCGCGGCGCTGGTGAAGCGGCTCGAGGAAGAGTGGGGTGTGTCTGCCGCCGCGGTGGCTGGGCCGGCCGTGGCCGGAGTCGCAGCCGGCGGGACCACCGAGGCCGCCGCGCCTGTCGAGGCGCAGACGGAGTTCGACGTGGTGCTGAAGGACTTCGGCGCCAAGAAGATCGAAGTCATCAAGGTGGTTCGCGAGCTGACCAGCCTGGGTCTCAAAGAAGCCAAGGACCTGGTCGAGGCCGCACCCAAATCAGTCCTGGAGGGTGTAGCCAAAGACGCCGCCGACGCAGCCGCCGGCAAGCTCCGAGACGCAGGCGCAGCGGTCGACGTGAAGTAATTAGTTCTCGCTCGTTGCGAGCCTGAGACTACTTCTCTTTGTCGCGGCTACCAAAGCGGCCGAAGAGGCTGCCTGTGAGCATCGAACGCGTGGTCGGCAGGGGGTTGTCTGTTTCGGCTGACTGGCCCTGGGCTCGGCCAGCCAGCCAATCTTGATGCAGCGTTTGCGCGCGCACGAACTGCTCCTTGAGACTTGGGTCGTCCGAGGCAATCGCGTCGCGGAGGGATTCGAGCTCGGCGATGAACAGATCCAGACGGCGGGTGACGTTGTCGCGATTGCTCCGCATGATGTCCGCAAACATCTGCGGGTCGCTGTCGCTGAGATGGGTGGCGTAGGCGAACCCGCCGGCCGCCAGAGACGCGGTCTCGCGCCAGCTCTTCTCGCGCCCGAGGTGCCCGATCAACGCCACCGCCATCAGATACGGCAGGTGGCTGGCTGAGGCGACCAGCCCATCGTGCTCGTCGGGATCGAGAAAGTACGGCCCGGCGCCGAGGGACTCGACCAGCCGCACCGCATCGTCTATCGCGTCCTTTGGAGTGCTGGGCAGCGGCGCCAGGCACCATACCGCGCCCTGGAACAACTTCCCGTCGGCCGCGTCTGGGCCCGTTTCGGTCTTGCCCGCCATAGGGTGGCCGCCGACGAATCGGACGCCGTTCGGCAGCAGCTCGCTCGCCCACTGGAGCACCCTGGCCTTGCTACTGCCGGTGTCCATCACCAGCGCATCTACCGGCAACAGCGGCGCCATCTCTTCGAACAGCGCCTTCATCGAGCTGACGGGTACCGAAACAATCACCAGGTCGGCGTCGGCCAGCGCGTCGCGCAGTGACGCGCGTCGGTCGATAGCCTTCACGGCCTGGGCCCGCCGCAGATTGTCGCCCGAAGCGTCGTAGCCGACGATTTGCGTCTGCGGTCGCACGGCCTTGATCGCCAATCCGATCGACGAGCCGATCAGCCCAGTCCCGAGGATAGCTACGCGAGTCGCAGGCTGCACCCGCAGACGTCCTCCAGTGGCGGCAAAATCAGTTGCAGTCCGGTTCCAATGAATGTGTCCATGACGGGCCGCAGCTGCGGCAAAAACAGCATCGCCAGCAAGATGAACATGCCGTATCTCTGCAACGGCAACAGCAGCACCTTCAACGGCTGCGGGGCCAGCCCGAACACGAAGCCGAAGCCATCCAGCGGCGGGATCGGGATGAGATTGAACACCGCCAGGAGCACGTTGATGAGGATGTAGGTGGCCACGTACCTGAAGACGACCGGATCCAGAGAACCACTCAGGACCGCATACAGCGCGGCTACCAGAGTCGCCGCCAGAAGGTTCGAGACGGGTCCAGCCAGCGAGGACATCGCCCAGCCAAGATTCGGGTTGCGCATTTCGGCGGGGTTGATCGGCATTGGCCGCCCCCAGCCTATCGGTCCGACCAGGATCATGAGCGTCCCGATCGGATCCAGGTGCTTCAGGGGATTCAACGTCAGGCGCCCGACGCGCCGAGGCAGACTGTCGCCGAACAACGTCGCGACGAAGCCGTGGCTGAATTCGTGCACCGTGATCGCCAGTACCAGACCCACGAACCGCGGCAGCTGCGCGTTCAGCAATCCAAGTGCGCTGGTCGGGTTGCTCAGCTGCAGCAGGCCCATCTGGTTGAGGAGCAACAACAGGAGAGCTGCCAGCCCAACCCACTGGATGGGGGTGATGCGCGATCGCGGCGCCCGCGGGGGTACCTCAGGCGTGGCCCTACCCGTGTTGTCGGGAAGGACCGCCGGGCGATCGGGAGGTGCTGGCTGCGCGCACACGCTGGCTCGATTCTAGGCGCACCGCCAGGGCAACGGGTGGATTAGGCTCGACCCGTATACTTCCTCTCCACATGTCGAGCCGAAAACGGGTCGGAGTTGTCGGTGTCTCGGGGTACGGAGGTGGCGAGATCCTGCGCCTGTGTGCCCAGCACCCGGCCGTTCAGGTCGTGTACGCCGCTGGCGAAAGCAGCGCCGGACAACGCCTCGGCAGTCGCTACAGGGGACTTGGCGGCGCTCTGGCGGACGTCACCATTCAGCCCTTCGACCCCCAGCATTTGCCGGATCTCGAGCTGCTGTTCGTGTCTCTCCCTACCGGTGATTCGCGCACGCTCGCGCCCTTGCTGCCGCCCGACCTCAAAGTGATCGACGTCGGCGGAGATCACCGCTTCGTCGACGGCTGGACCTATGGCTTGACCGAGGTCACTGGCCCAGCGGCTATAGCTGAGGCTAGCCACGTTGCCGATCCCGGCTGTTTTCCAGCGGCAGCGCTGCTGGCGCTGGCTCCGCTGTTGGCCACGGGCCTGGTCGAGCCGACTGGCATCGTGGTGGACGCCAAGACCGGCATCAGCGGAGCAGGCCGTGGCGGCGGCTCAACGTTCGGCTTCGCCGACGTAAACGAAGACGTAGCCGCGTACAGCCTGTTCAAGCATCCCCATACACCCGAGATGCGCGAAGCTGTCTCGCGCATGGCCGGTGGCGTGCCCGCGTCGGTGGTCTTTTCTCCGCACCTGATACCGATGACGCGCGGCATCCTGGCCACCTGCTACGCGCACGGCCGCGTTTCAACTGACCAGGCCATGCGGGCGGCGCACGAGTTCTACGCGGAGGCCGCTTTCGTGCGCGTCAGCGACGCGCTGCCCCACTCCAAGTGGGCACAGGGCACGAACCTGGCGTTCGTGTCCTATGCTGCCGACCCCGATGCGGAGACCGTCATCGCGCTCGGTGCACTCGACAACCTTGGGAAAGGTGCGGCCGGCCAGGCCGTCCAGAACATGAATCTGATGCTCGGTTGCCCTGAGCAGCTCGGCCTCGAGCTGGTACCAATGCTGCCATGACCTCCACTCCCACGACGAAGCCCGCACAGACCATCGTCGACGGTTCCGCAACCAGCGCCACGGGCTTTCGGGCTGGCGCACTCGCCGCCGGCATCAAGGCTTCGGGGAGGCCTGACCTCGGCATCTGGACGGCCGACGTAGACTGCACGGCCGCGGCGACGTTTACGCAGAACAAGTTCGCGGCCGCGCCGGTTGTGGTCAGCCGCCAGCATGTGCAGGGCGGAGTCGCCAGGGCAGTGGTCTTCAGCGCGGGCAACGCCAACGCGTGCAATGGCCCCCAGGGACTGGAAGACGCGCGCGAGATGACGCGCCTGGCAGGCGAACGGCTCGGCATCGCGCCTGAGCTGGTGCTGGTGGCGTCTACAGGCATCATCGGCGTGCCGCTGCCCATGGACCGCGTGCGGGCAGGCTTGCCGAAAGTCGAGCTTCGCCCCGACGGCGGCCACGAGGCGGCGCGGGCCATTATGACCACCGACACGCGACCCAAGGAATTCGCGGTTGGCGTCGAGATCGGCGGCCACGAAGTTCGGATCGGTGCCATGACCAAAGGCGTCGGCATGATTCACCCGAACATGGCCACGCTGCTGGCGTTCATCGGTACCGACGCCAGTCTCGACGCGTCTTTTGCGCGTGTGGCGCTGAAGCGTGCTGTCGATCGTACCTTCAACATGATCAGCGTGGATGGCGACACGAGCACCAACGACAGCTGCTTTCTGCTGGCGAATGGCTTGTCTGGGGCGCCAAGGCTGACCGCGGCCAGCTCGGATGCCGAGCGGTTCGTCGACGCATTGGAAGCGGTGTGCACCGATCTCGCGCGGAAGATGGCCGCGGACGGCGAGGGCGCGTCGAAGCTCTTGCAGGTTGACGTGACGGGCGCCGCTAGCGAAGCCGACGCTCGCTCCGCAGCGCGCGCCGTGGTCGGTTCCAGCCTGGTCAAAGCAGCGCTGCATGGCGAAGATCCCAACTGGGGCCGCGTCTTGTGTGCCGTGGGCAACTCGACCGCTCAGGTTGACGCCGGGCGTGCCGCGCTGTGGATCGGTGGCGTCCAGGTCGCCCGCGACGGCATCGGCACAGGCGCATCGAAGGCTGAGGCGAGCGCGACCATGCACGATTCCGAAGTCTTCATGCGGGTGGATCTGGGTCTCGGGTCCGCTTGCGCGCGCGCGTGGGGCTGCGACCTGACCGAAGCGTACGTCGTGGAAAACAGCGCGTACTCGACGTGAGCGTCGCGCAGCTCAGCACCAACGACAGGACGGATGCCCTGCTGGAAGCGCTGCCGTACATCTGCGAGTTCGTCGGGAAGACGGTGGTGGTCAAGGTGGGCGGCTCAGTAGGCGACGAAGGCACCGTCCTTGACGACGTCGTTTGGTTGAAGCGGCTGGGCATCAATCCCGTGCTCGTCCACGGTGGCGGCTCGAAGATCTCGGAGCGGCTCGGACGGTTAGGTGTCGAAACACGCTTCGTCGAGGGCCGCCGCTTCACCGACGAGCAAACCCTCGAAGTCGTCCACGAAGTTCTGATGCGCATCAACGGGGACTTCGTCGCCTACCTCAACAGCCGAAAGGCTTCTGCGTGGGGCTGCAATGGGCTCGACGGAGAAATCATGCGGGCGCGGCTGCGCGACGAGCGGCTCGGCCTCGTCGGCGAGGTCGAGGCGGTCAATCTCAAACCGATCGTATCCCTGCTCGAGCAGGGATACGTCGTCGTCATCGCGCCCCTGGCGGCCGGGCCGCAGTCGCAGCCGCTGAATGTCAATGCCGACACAGCCGCCGGCGAAATTGCACGTGCCCTGCAGGCCGAGAAACTCGTCCTGTTTACCGACGTGCCAGGCGTGCTCGACGCAGGCGGTCGTGTCGTGCCAGAGCTGAGCCGCGAGAACGTCGAGCGCATGTTGGATGCTGGCACGATCAAAGGGGGCATGATCCCCAAGATTCAGGCCGGCTTGCGAGCCATGGACACAGTGCCGCGCGTGCACATCCTCGATGGGCGCGTGCCGCATGCCCTCATACGCGAACTGTTCACCCACGAGGGCGTGGGTACCATGCTTACGAGCGAGAACCGACAAGGAGCCCGCGCATGACTACGAGCACCAGCACCACCGGCACCACCAGCGTCCGCCGCCAGTCCAGCGCCGATTGGATCGCCGTCGAGCAAGCGACGTTTTTCCCGAATCGTCGTCCGCCGATGGTCATCGAGCGCGGCCAGGGTAGCCGTGTGTGGGACGTCGAGGGCCGTGAGTACCTCGACATGATCGCCGGTATCGCGGTCGTCTCACTTGGACATTCGAGCCCGGTGGTTCAGCGAGCGCTGGCCAACCAATCCGCCAAGCTGATCCACATCTCGAACCTGTTCTACAGCATCCCGCAGCTCCAGCTGGCGCAGTGGCTGACCGACCACTCTCCGTTCGACAGGGTCTTCTTCTGCAACAGCGGTGCCGAGGCCAACGAAGGCGCGATCAAGCTGGCCCGCAAGTGGGGCAAGCGCAATCGTGACGGCGCCTACGCTGTCATTACCGCCGACCACGGGTTCCACGGCCGTACGCTGGCCACCGTGACGGCCACGGGCAAGGAGGCGTACACGCGGCCCTTCACCCCGTTACCCGAGGGCTTTCCGCATGTCCCGTTCAACGACATGGATGCCCTCGAACGCGCGGTCGACACTACGACGGCAGCCGTGTTGCTGGAGCCGATTCAGGGCGAAGGCGGCGTCAACGTGGCCGACGGCACGTACCTGCGCGATGCTCAGGACTTCTGCCGCGACAAGAACCTGCTCTTCATGCTCGACGAAGTCCAGACGGGAGTCGGACGACTCGGAACCCTGTGGGGTTTCGAACGCTGGGGCGTCGAGCCAGACATCATGACCCTGGCCAAGGGCCTTGGCGGCGGCGTGCCTATCGGCGCGGTCCTGGCCAAGGAGTCGGCGGCCGTCTTCGAGCCGGGCGACCATGGCTCGACGTTCGGCGGTAACCCACTCATGTGCGCGGTGGCCTACGACGTCCTTACATACATGCTCGAGAACGACGTCCTGGGCAATGTCAACCGAGTCGGCGGCGTTTTGAAGAGCGGGCTCGAGCGTTTGGCCAATGGCAACTCGCTGATCCAGTCCGTGCGCGGCGAGGGCCTGCTGCTGGCGGTTGACCTCAGCGCCGACCGATCGGCCGATGTCGTGCGGCTGGGTATCGAAGAGGGCGTGCTGCTGAACGCGACGGGCCCGGCAACGATCCGCATGGCTCCGCCGCTCACCCTGACGCAGGCTGAAGCCGAAGAAGCGCTCGACAAATTCGGCCGTGCCCTGAATCGCCTGGAGCCAGTAGCCGCCTGAGTTAGGAACCCGTTCGAACGCGCACGACGCGGTCGTAGCCGCCGGCGTCCTGGCACACGCTGGCCTCTGCGCCCGGGTACAGCGCTCGCGCCAGGTTCAGCATGGGCGTGGCCTGGTTTTCCTCGTCCAGCTCGACGCACACCTCGGCTTGCGGCACGAGCAGCGGACGCACGTCGCGGAGGAATTGCTCGATCAGCTCGGTGCCGCGGGGGCCGCCGAAGATGGCCAGCAGGGGCTCGTAGTCTTTGACGTCGGGTGGCAGATCGCGGTCCCGTGGGACGTAGGGCAGGTTGGCCAGAACGACGTGCAGCGGACCTCGCAGGCCGGCTACCAGGTCGGTCTGGACCAGGCGCACAGTGTTGGAAGGCGCCAGTCGCGCCGCGTTTTCAGCTGCCAGAGCCAGCGCCGCGCGTGAGACGTCGGTCGCCGCAACGCGTACGCCGGCTTCGGCTGCCACGGTGATGGCTATGGCTCCGCAGCCCGTGCCCACATCGACCACGTTCGGCTCGACGCCGGCTGCCCGCCAGCGCGCCACGGCCGCTGTGCCGAGATCGACCAGCAGCTCCGTTTCAGGTCGTGGGATGAGCGCTCGCCGATCGACCCGGAACACGCGTGCATAGAATTCACGCTCGCCAAGCAGGTACGCAATCGGCTCCGCAGCCTCGCGGCGCGCCAGCAGCTCGAGGAAAGCGCCCTCCTCCGCCCTGGAGGCACCCATCTCCGGGTGCGCGAGCAAGTGGGTCCGCGCTCGGCCCGTCGCGCGCCCGAGCAAGAGCTGAGCCTCGAGCCGCGCACTCGCTCCGCCCACCCGCACCAAACGCCGAGTGGCTCTCTCGAGCAACTCGCCAGTCGATGTCGCCCGCCTCGCTTCGCTCGCTCCCTCCGAATCGGAAACTTCCGGATTCATCGCATCAGCCAGCCACACGTATGGGTACTGAGCTGAAGTCGGCACCGGCACACGCTGGACTCACGCACGATTCTCTCGGGGCCGCCGACGGATGCCCCTGAGCGCCGTCAGTCGGCTTCGTCGGTGGCCGAGGCGTCGGCCTCGATGATGGCGTCGATCAGTGGGTCCAGCTGGCCCTCGAGGATGCGGTCGAGGTTGTACAGCGTCACGCCGACGCGATGATCGGTGACGCGGTTCTCGCGGAAGTTGTACGTCCGAATCTTGCTGCCGCGCTCGCCCGAGCCAACCTGCAATCGTCTGGCACTGCCGACCTCTTCTTGTTGCTTACGCAGCTCCAGCTCGAACAACCGCGAGCGTAGCACAGCCATAGCCCGAGCCTTGTTCTTGAGCTGGGACCGCTCGTCCTGGCAGGTGACCACCAGACCCGTCGGCAGGTGGGTTATGCGCACCGCGGAGTCAGTCGTATTCACCCCCTGGCCCCCGTGACCACCAGCACGGTAGACGTCGACCCGCAGCTCGTCGTCGCGAATCTGCACGTCCACCTCCTCCGCCTTGGGTAGGACGCTCACGGTTGCCGCGGACGTGTGGATGCGGCCCTGCGCCTCTGTCTCAGGCACGCGTTGAACCCGATGGCCGCCACCCTCCCACTTCATGCGTGAGTAGGCTGCGCGGCCGTGCAGCTCGAAGATGACTTCCTTGACCCCGCCCAGATCGGTCTCACTGGTGTTCAGGACTTCGACTTTCCAGCCCTTGAGCTCGGCGTACTTCATATACATCCGCATCAGATCGCCGGCCCATAGGTTGGCCTCCTGGCCGCCTTCGGCACCCCGGATCTCGAGGATGACGTCACGTTCGGCATTCGGATCGCGAGGTCGCAGAAACCCCTGCAAACTAGAAATCGATGACTCCAGTTGGGGCTCGATCTCGTCGATCTCAGCCCGAGCCATCGCCTGCATCTCAGCGTCTTCCTGCTCGTCCTGGGCGTTGCCATTCTGCCCGAGCAGATCCTCGGCCTGTTCGATCTGTCCGAGCAGATCGCGATAGCGATCGTAGTGCTCGAGGACCGCCGACAGCTCGGCTTGCTCGCGACCTACTTCAGTCGCTCGGCGCGCGTCCTCGAAGATGGCCGGGTCGGAGAGCTCCTCAGACAACGCGGCAGCCCGTTCGCGGGCCTCGTCCAGGCGCCTGAGCGCCACATCACTCAGTCTCGCCACGACCGTCTCGCAGGATGGTGATCAGCTCACGCGTAGGAACGCGGCGCTGCTCGGCCCCGGCCTTGAGATCCTTGATCGTGACCGTTTCACTGGCCAGCTCGTCGTCACCGAGGATGAGCGCGTAGGAAGCGCCGGCGCGATCAGCCGCGCTGAGTTGCTTGCCCAGCTTTCGATCGCCGAATGACAGATCGGCCGAAATGCCGCCAGCCCGCAGCGTCTCGGCCAGGCGAAAGGCGGAGCGTTTGGCTTGCTCGTTCTGGTAGACCAGGAACGCGCACGGCTGGGTGAACGGAGGCGGGACGGATTCCTGCTTCTTCAACTCGAGGATGATGCGCTCGACGCCAGTGGCGAAGCCAACGCCCGGTGTGGGTCGCCCGCCGAGCTGCTCGGCCAGGCCATCGTAGCGGCCACCGCCGCCGAGGGCAGTCTGGGCGCCGACCACCGGTGGCCAGAACTCCCAGACCGAGCGCGTGTAGTAGTCGAGCCCGCGGACGAGGCGTGGATTCAGTGTGAACGGGATACCCGCCTCTCCGACGTAGCCGAGCCAGGCCTCGAAGTGCGCTCGACAGTCAGCGCACAGGTGGTCGGCGCTGCGCGGCGCGCCCTGCAGCACGGCCTGACATTCTGGCTTCTTCTCGTCCAGCAAACGCAGGGGGTTGGTCTCGAGCCGCTTGCGACACTCTTCGCACAGGCCGTCGAGATGCTGGCGGAAGTAGTCGGCCAGCCTGGCAACGTAGTCAGGCCGACACACCTGATCGCCGATGCTGTTGACTTGCAGGCTCAGGTCTCGCAAGCCCAGCGCGGCATACAGGCGCCATTGCAGACTGACCAGGTCAGCGTCGGCCAGTGGGTCAGTCTCGCCGATGGCCTCGAAGTCGATCTGGTGGAACTCGCGAAAGCGGCCCTGTTGGGGCTTGTCATAACGAAAGGCGTTGAGCAAGGTGAACAGCTTCACTGGCTGAGGACGGCTGGCCATGCCACGCTGCAGGTAGGCTCGCACGATGCCAGCGGTGGCCTCCGGCCGCAACGTCATGCTGTCGCCGCCCTTGTCGAGGAAGGTGTACATCTCTTTCTCGACGATGTCCGTGGTCGCGCCCACGCCGCGCTGGAAGACGCTGGTGTCTTCGAACGTCGGCGTGCGGATCTCGCCATAGTTAGCCAGGCGGGCCTGGCGGCGCATCTCGTCCTCGACGCGCGCCCAATAGGGTGCGTCCTCAGGCAGGATGTCCTGTGTACCGCGGGGTGCCTGAAACTGCGTGGCTGGCATGTTCGACGTGACATGATACGGCCAATGCTCCGAATTCACGTTGCAGCCCACCCAGGCGGGCTGGCGACGCGAGCGAGTTTGGCTGGCACATTCGGTGCAATTGCATTCGGACTCGGACTAGATCAGACCATGGCTATTGCTGACAGAGACACTCAGGCCGTCGTCGCGCTCGGCACGCGCACACGCGTGAGGGTCTTTTCTCGTGCCGATGTGGATACCTGGCAGGCCTGGCCAGACTATCCCGAGCAGCTGCTCGTCGGCACAAGCCCGCGCCGGATGCCCCCCGATCAGCGTTCGCGCTGGTTCGAGGACATCACCCAGCGCCAGCGGCAGATTCCGTTCGCCGTCGAAGACGAGTCCGGCGAGATGATCGGCCGCATCTTTCTTCGACACGTTCGCTACGACGAGGGCTCAGCCGTCCTTGGCATCGACCTCCATCCGGGCTATCTCGGGCGTGGCTACGGCACGGAATCTCTGGCCGCATTTCTGTACCACTATTTCGAGAACCTGGGCTTTCAGCGCATGCTGCTCAGCGTGGCCGCTCACAACACCCGCGCCCGCCGCTGTTACGAGTCACTGGGCTTCGTCCGCGTTGGCTCGCACTGGGACGCGCACATCGGCCCCGACGTGACCCGTGAGCCGCAATTCGCGTCCGTTAGCCAGCAGTTCCGGCGTGGACCGCTCGGCCTCGAGAGCCTGTTCTACGACATGCGCCTCGATCGCCCGGACTGGAAAAAGCGACTATGAAACGCTTCTGAAGAGATCCCCGAGGTGGCTCTGAACGAACTGAATAACGAGCATGGCCGCGATCGGCGACAGATCGAACATGCCGATTCTCGGGATGATGCGCCGAAATGGCGCCAGGACCGGCTCGGTGACCTCGTTGAGCAAGCGGATGACTGGATTAGACTGATCTACCGGAAACCAGGTCAGCAAAATCCGGACCAGGATCGCGATCGACAGGATCTGCAGGAGTAGGCTGAGGAAAGTCTGGAGAAAGATCATGTGGGTGCGTCAGTTCCGTCGCGGACCGAACAGCGCTGTACCAATCCGGATCTCAGTCGATCCTTCCTGAATCGCCAGCACGTAGTCGTTGCTCATGCCCATGGATAGCACGCCGAAGTGTACACGCGGGAACGTTTCGGCCAGCCTGTGTTTCAATGCGCGCACCTGGGCGAAGGCCGCCTGCGCGTCGCCACCCAGCGGCGCGACGGTCATCAGGCCCTCGACGCGCAGCCCCGGCAGCTCGACAATCTGACCGGCCGCCTCCACGAGCTGGTCGGGCCGTAAGCCCGGACGGCGCGGGTCGTCGCCGACGTAGATTTCGAGTCGCACGGCTAGGTCGGCGCGGCCTTCGAGCTGCAGCCGGCGGCTCAATGCCTGCGCCAGGTGGACGCTGTCGATCGAATCGATCGAGTCGAAGAGTCCAAGCGCGCTCCCAGCCTTGTTGCTCTGCAGATGGCCGACCATGTGGAACAGGCTCGGCTTACCGTCCGTGCTCCGCTTCACCAGCGGGATCTTTTCGGCGGCTTCCTGAACTCGGTTCTCCCCAAAATGAACCAGCCCGGCGCTGATGGCCTCGACCACCGCCTCGGCGGGTTGGGTTTTCGAGACCCCGACCAGGGTGATCTCTTCTGGCTGCCGGTCCGCGCGAAGCGCCGCCTCAGCCATGCTCTGCAGCAGCCGTTCGAGGTTTTCGGCCACGTGCCCCGCCGTTCGAGCCACTCAGGCCTCGAGTCTGATCAGCGCAGCGAAGCGCCCGGCCGGCTGGCCCTTATTCGCACGGTGTGAGAAGAAGCGCTCGGCCTCGCACTGTGTGCACACGCCCGCCAGCTCGATCTGCTCGGCCCGCACGCCTGCTTCGACCAGCGCGACGTGGTTGGCCTGCCACAGGTCGAGCTTCATCCCGTCCTGGTCACGTGAAAGCAGCTCCGGGCGATCGCCAAAAGCGTCGACCACGTCCTGTCCGATCACGTAGCAGCACGGCCCGATAGCCGGGCCGATGCCCGCGACGATGTCCTCTGGACGGCTGCCGTACGTCTCTCGGAGCGCCTCGACCGCCGCGCCCGCGGCCCGCAGTGCGCTGCCGCGCCAGCCGGCGTGCACCGCGGCGACCACCCGCCGGTGCGGGTCGGCCAGCAGCACGGGCGTGCAGTCGGCGTAGCGCAGCATCAACGTGCGCGCTGCCGAACTGGTTGCCAGCACGTCGCAGCGGGGTCGAGGCTGGGTGGCGGGCTCGACCAGCGTGACCTCGCGACCATGCACCTGGTACGCCGAAAACAGGTCTTCAACCCGTGAACCGACAGCCGTGCTTAACCGTCGGATGTTCTCGTCCACGTTTTCGTGGGTGTCGCCGACTGAGTAGCTGACGTTGAGCGACTCGCACCGCCCCTGGCTGATACCCCCAGAACGAGTCGAGATGGCGTGGACGACGCCCGGGACCTGGGACAGATTGTCGAACCTGAACAGGTCCACACTCTCGGTCGCCCCTCTACGCTGGGACCGGCTCAGCCTGAGCCTGTCCCAGAAGACGGGTTGCCTCGACCAGCGCCGCCGCCTTGGCAGGAAGCTCCAGCAGCGGCACCTCGCCGCCGCCGAGGCCGCGCGAGCGACCGAATTCCTGCTTCAGGTACCACTCAGGCACACCAGTGGAGACCAGCGACCAGGGCATGATCCCATTCGGATCCATCGCCCCCAGATAGAACTCCGGATCCAGGCCGTGGCGTCTAAGGTTCGGTTCGAACTGCTGCATGCTCGAGGTTTCGAGAAGGACGGACGCCACGCGCCGGTCCGCACGCGCCAGAATGGCCTGGACGCGTTGTGCCGCGGGCGCCTCGAAGCGAACGTCGATGCCGAGTGGGCCAAGCGCGCGCTGGACGATTTTGATGCGGCGGTTGCTCGTCTCCACCGCGGCCATGGGCTCCCATTGGAACGCCGTCTGAGCCTTGGGCACGTGCGGCGACATGTTGACGGCCACGCGGGCACCGCGATTGTGATCGCGCATCCGGCCCAGAATCTCCGCCGAAAGACCGGCCAGCTCGCGCACGTCGTCGTCGGTCTCGCCCGGCAGACCTACGATGAAGTACAGCTTTGCCTTGGGGATGCCACCCCGACCGGCGAGCTCGGCTGCCTCGACGATCTGATCGTGCGTCAGGCGCTTGTTGATGATGTCGCGCATGCGTTGACTGCCTGCTTCGGGCGCCAGCGTAATGGTTTTGGTCCCGCTGCGTACGAGTGCATCGACCAGGAACGGGCTGATCCGATCGATGCGCAACGACGAGAGCGAAACCTGCGCACCAGCGTCGAGCATGCGCGAAAGGAGCTGCTCGAGCTGCGGGTGGTCGGAAGTGGCCGCGGAGATGAGACCGATGCGCTTGCGAAGCTGCAGTCCGTGCTCCACGCCTTCCATCAGGTGATCCACGTTGCGGTGGCGCACGGGCAGCGAGGTGTACCCCGCCAGACAGAAGCGGCATCCCCGCGCGCACCCTCGGGTCATCTCGAGCAGGAACATGTCTCCAAGCTCGATATCCGGGCTCAGCACCGTGGACATGGTCTGGAAGTCGTTGACGTTGCGCGCGTTCAGTCGCGCGATGGGCAGAGCCAGGTCCTGGCTGGCTGGCACGACGCGTCTGATCGTGCCGTCCTCGGCATACGTGATGGCGTACTGCGAGGGCACGTACACGCCCGGCAGCCTGGCCAGCTTTTCGATCTGCTCGGCGCGGGTGCCGCCGCCCAGGAAGACGTCCTGCAGCCCGGCCATGACTGGCTCCACCTCGCCGATCACGACCGCGTCGAGCATGGGTGCAACTGGCTCGGGATTCGCCGACACAGCTGGACCGCCAGCCAGGACGATGGGGTCCGTTTCTGTGCGATCGGCGGCCATCGGAGCAATGTCGGCTCGACGTAAGACGTCGCCAATGTTGAAGTAGTCGAGCTCGAACGACAAACTGAAGGCGATAACCGAAAAGTCAGTCAACGGCCGTTGAGACTCCACGGCCAGGGGCTCGCCGAGTGCTTCGAAGCGGTTGGCGATGTGGTACTGATCGTCCCCGGTCCAATCGGTTCGGCCCGCGGAGCGGCTCCCGAACAGCACTGGCTCGGCAAACACGCGTTCGCAGACGAAGCCTCGGGCAGCGTTGAACAAGCTGTAAATCGTCTGGAAGCCGAGATTGCACATGCCCACGGCGTACGAATTCGGATAACACAGCGCTATGGGCAGTCGGCCGCCCCAATCAGCCCGAAGCGTGCCCTGCTCGCGCGCCAGCCGCTTCCGCTGAATCTCGACGTCCTGCTTCCGAATTCGCCCCATACCCGCCGCGAGAGTCTAACGCTTTCCCGGGCGGAGCTCTAACGAGTTCTCTGGTAGCCCCTCAGCGTCGTCGGGGGCGGAGGAAGGCGGGGATCTCCAGATCGTCGTCGTCGTTGTTGTCGCCGAAGACAGGCTCTGGCAGGGTCGCACCGATCGAGCCAACCCGGATCGGACCCTGGTCCCGTTCAGGCGGACGGTCGCGGTCGCGATCTTCGATCGGCAATCCGCGGTCACGACCGCCACTGGCGGCTGGCGGCTCAGGCGCGGCCGGCTCGCCGCTTGGACCAGCGTACGAGCGTGGATTGCGGAAGGTCGGCTTGGCGCGCGTGGATCGCTGGGTCACGTCGAAGCCGGTGGCGATGACCGTGATCTTCACCTCGTTGTCGAGCTTGGGATCGATGACCGCGCCGAAGATGATGTTGGCCTCGGGATCGGCTGCCTCGGCGATAACTTCGGCCGCTTCGTTGATCTCGCTCAGCGCCAGGTCTGTGCCGCCAGTGATGTTGAGCAGGACACCCCGCGCGCCCTCCATGCTGATGTCCAGCAGTGGGCTGGAGATCGCCATTCGCGCCGCGTCCTGAGCGCGGGTCTCGCCCGTGCCGCGCCCAATGGCCATTAGCGCCCCGCCCGAATCGGACATGATCGACTTCACGTCAGCGAAGTCGAGATTGATGAGGCCAGGCTCGGTGATCAGCTCGCTGATCCCCTGGATGCCCTGACGCAGCACGTCGTCGACTTCCATGAACGCCTGCTCGAGCGTCGTCTTGCGATCTATGACTTCCAGCAGTCGGTCATTGGGAATCGTGATCAACGTGTCGACCCGCTCGCGTAGCTCGGCGATGCCGCCGTCCGCGTTCTTGGCTCGGGCGCGGCCCTCGAAGGTGAACGGCTTGGTCACCACGCCGACCGTAAGCGCTCCCAGGTCCTTGCAGATCTGGGCGATGACAGGTGCTGCGCCAGTGCCCGTGCCGCCGCCCATGCCTGCCGCAATGAAGACCATGTCCGCGTCACGCACCAGCTCTGCGATCTGCTCGGCGCTTTCTTCGGCCGATTTTTCGCCAACGGTCGGGTTGCCGCCAGCCCCCAGCCCCCGCGTCAGCTTCTCGCCGATATGGATGCGCACGCCAGCCTCCGATCGAGCCAGGGCTTGCGTGTCCGTATTGATGGCGACGAACTCGATTCCGCGCACGCCCGACTGAATCATTCGATTGACGGCGTTGCTTCCACCGCCACCAACGCCGAGCACGACAATACGCGCGGCCCCGTCCAGGGTGGTGCGTCCATTCATGGTCAAGATCCGGTCCCTCCCATTCTACGTCCAAGTAGTGTGTGAGACATCACGGAAGGAAATTTCGTAACCAGTTGGTAACTGCACTGCCTATGCCAGAGATCGCCAGGCGGCCCCGATTCGACTCAGGCTCGAACTCCTGGTCGAGCCCCCACTTCAAGAGTCCAACGCTCGTGGCAAACGCGGGCGTGGAGATCTGGTCCGTGAGACCATAAATCCCCGTGGGCGTTCCAAGACGGACTGCCGAGCGGAAGACCTCAGCTGCCAGACGTCGGATCCCGCCCAGCTGCGCCGTGCCGCCGCACAGCACGATCCCTGCTGGCAGCCCCCGTAACCCACCTTTGTCGAGCTGCTCGAGTGCCAGCTCGAACGTTTCTTCGAGCCTCGGCTCGATGATCTCGCTGACCTGACGCCGAGACACGGGCCGCCCATCGCCCGTGTCGAAGGCCGAGACGTCGATGGTGCGATCATCTTCGAGGAGCTCGGGCAGGGCGTAGCCATGCCGAATCTTGATCTCTTCGGCTGCCGCGAACGGGGTCCTCAGGCCGACAGCCAGGTCGTTGCTGACCTGATAGCCGCCGATCGGCAGCACGCACGCGAACACCAGCGCACCTTCGACGAACACGCCGACGTCCGTGGTGCCCGAGCCGATGTCGATCAGCGTCACGCCGATCTCCCGCTCGGCCTCGGTGAGCACTGCCTCGCCCGCCGCAACCGGCTGTAGCACCAGCGAGTCTATGCCGATACCCGCGCGCTCGACGCACCGCACTAGGTTGCTCACGGCCGACATCGCGCCCGACACGATCGTCGTTTCGACTTCGATGCGATTTCCGAGCATGCCGATGGGGTTCTTGATGCCATCCTGGCCATCGACGACGTAGTGCCTGGGCAAGACGTGCACGATCTCGCGGTCGCCGGGCACATTCACGACGCGGGCCGCTTCGAGGGCCCGCTGGACATCGTCCGGCGAGATCTGTCGGTCCGGGTGCCGCACGGCGACCACGCCCTGGCTGGTCTGCGTCGTCATGTGCGCACCCGAGATGCCGACGAAGGCGCTCACGATTTTGAATCCGGACTGCTGTTCGGCTTTGCTGACGGCGCTGACGATCGACTCGACGACTTCTTCCGGATTGACAACGACTGCCTTCTTCATGCCTCGGGAGGGCACAATGCCAGTGCCGATGACCTCGAGGTGGTCATCGGCGGAAACCTCAGCGATCAGGGCGCACACCTTGGTGGTACCCACGTCGACGCCGACGACGATGCGCTCGCTGCTCATGAGAAGGCGCTCATCTTACGTAGGGTCGGTCGGCGAAGCGAACGTCGATCAGCGCTGCAGCGGTCCTGGTTCGGGTTAGCTCATCCCGAATCGAACGCAGCGATGCGACCTGCTGATCCACGCTGGCCTGGTTGTCGAATCGAGCCCGCCAGCCGTCCCGCGTTGGCACTTCGAGCCCTGTATCGACGCTCCACTCGAAGCTCAACGGCTCCACCCCCACTCTGGGCAGGAGCGTGGCCAGTTGAGCCGAGGCCGCCAGTGCGCTTGCGTCAACTCGACTCCCGCTCGCCAGTGGGGGCCCCCCCACCTGCGCCACGATCGGCATCGGCGCCAGTCGCGGATCGCACGGTTGTCCCGCGCATGCGCGGGCCTGTTGCGTGTCCGTGTCTACGGCCTTCAGAACGATCCCCTCGCGGTCAACGAGATAGCTCGCTCCACCGCTCACCCAGAATGCGGCCGGCTGGCGCTCGCTGATTCTTACTTCCACAGCATCTGGCAATGCCACGTTGACCTCAGCACTCTGCACCAGCGGTAAAGCGCGCAGCCGCGCGGCGACCTGTCCTCGGTCGACCCAAAAGACATTTGCGCCTGTGACTGCAGCCACATTTTCGATCTCGGATCGGCTCAGCAGTACGTTCCCGAGCACCTGAACCGAACGGACCTGGAAGCGATCTGACGATGCGGAATCGTACACAACCCAGGCCGCGGCTACGAGCAGTGCCATAGCCAGCGCGCGCCCAAACGCCCAGCTCAAAAAGCCACGCGGCAGCCACGGCTCGTGTTCGTTAGCCGTACGCACCGCGCGGTCGGCAGCGGGGTTCGGCGTACGCGACAGTCTTCGTGGCGGTGTCCTAGCCACGACTGAGTACCGGTCGACCGCGCAGCGCCTGCTGCTCTTCGGGACTCCAGCGACCAAGAAGCTCGATCTCGGGCTGCAGCCAGACACCTTCTTGTTCGTACACGGCATCCTGGGCTTGACGCATCAAGGCGAACACGTCGCCCGCTCTGGCTGTGCCGGGGTTGACGATAAAGTTGGCGTGCTGGTCCGAGATCTCCGCGCCGCCGACGCGGGCACGCTTCAGGCCAGCCTGTTCGATCAGCCTGCCCGCGAAGTTGTCAGCCGGGTTGGCGAAGACGCTGCCCGCGCTGAGAATGCGCGGCTGGGATCGCATGCGCTGAGCGTTGAACTGCTTCACCAGTTCGTCGGCCTGGTCTGGAGTGCTGCGGGTGAGCCGAAGCTCGACCCGTTCCACGGCTACGTCGCCTCGTTCGCGTTTCTTGAGCGTACTGGCGCGATAGGCGTAGCCGAGCTCGTCGGCGGTGAGCCGCTGGCTGCGTCCGCTGGTATCCAGCAGGGTCACCGCCACGAGGCACGTCGCGGTGTCGCTGCCGAATGCGCCGGCGTTGTTGACGGCCGCGCCACCCAGGGTGCCTGGAACATTGGCCGCCCATTCGAGGCCGCCGAAGCCCTGCTTGGCGAGGCGCCGCGCCACGTTGGCGAAGTTGGTACCTGCCTCGGCCACGAGGACCGACTGGCCGTTTCGGTCTTCCACGCCGAAGCGCGTATTGGCGGCTTTGATGACCAGGCCTTCAACGCCCGCCTCGGCCACCAGCAGGTTGGACCCGCCGCCGATCACCCGCACCGGCAGCGCCTGGTCCAGCGCCCACCGCAGCCCGTCGGCAAAATCCTGGCCAGTCTGGGCAAGCAAGAAGAAGTCCGCCGCGCCTCCCACTCGCAGCGAGGTAAACGGCGCCAGGCTCACCCCCCGCTCCGGCGTCACCGCACCGCTCGCCCAGACTGGGCTACTTCCCCCCTCGCCTCGGGAGGAGAGGGGTGGCAGGGGGGTGAGGGGCGAGCTCGACGAAGGTTCATGCTTCGAGGGCTCGTACCAGGCGATCTGACAGGCCAGTAACGTCCCCGGCGCCCATGGTGAGTACCAGGTCACCCGGCTTCGCAGTCGCGACGACCGCTTGTAGTGCCTCATCGAATGACGCTACGAACCGAGCGTCCGGATGCCCCGTCGCCAGCATCCGCCCAACGAGGTCCTCAGACCGCACGGCCCGAGGCGATGTCTCCCGACCGCTAGGCAGAAAGATCGGCAAGATCAACGCGTGGTCCGCGTCGCCAAACGCGGCAGCGAATGCTTCGAGCAACGCGCCCGTGCGGTTCGTCGTGTGCGGCTGAAAGACCACCCACACGTCACCCTCGACAACTTCTGCCGCCGCTCGTAGCACCGCCAGCACTTCGGTCGGGTGATGCGCGTAGTCGTCGACGACCCAGATCCCACTCGGCCGGCCTCTGGTTTCGAACCGCCGCCGTGGGCCAAGGAACTGCGGCAAGCTCGCCAGCGCGGCCAGAAGCCCAACCCCGAAGTAATCCGAGACCGCGATTGCAGCGGCGACATTCCTGGCGTTGTGCTTGCCCAGCAGCGGCGACTCAACCGCCCATGCGCGCCCCTGCGCACGCAGCGTGAAGCGTGCTCCGCGCCCTAGGGACGCCGCATAGTCGTCGATCAGCCAGTCTGCGTCCGCTGCAAAGCCGTAGGTTTCACGTCGCGCTGGCGAGGCCAGTGACGCCGCGCACGGCTCGTCCGCGCAGACGATCAGTCGGCCGTGCTCCGGCAACCGCTCGACCATGGATTGAAAGGCGGCCCGAATCTCGGCCAGGTCGCGGTAATAGTCGAGGTGGTCGGCTTCGATGCTGGTGACGACCGCCACTTCGGGCAGGTAGTTGAGAAAGCGACGGTCGTATTCGTCCGCCTCGACCACCATGGGTCCGCCGCCGGACCGCGCCCCTTGCGGATAGGCCGGCGTGTCAGCACCGATCAAGGCCAGCGGGTCCAGGCCGCCGCCTTCGAGGAGCCAGGTCACCAGCGCCGTGGTGGTCGTCTTGCCATGCGTTCCCGCCACGGCGACACTGCTGCGGTCGCGCATCAACTCGCCCACGGCTTCGGCTAGCTTCTTAGTTGGCAGGCCGTTCGCGGTGGCCAGGACCACCTCCGGGTTGTCCAGCGGCACCGCCGACGAGCGGACCACGTAGTCAGCCTGCCCCAGGTTGTCGGCGGCATGTCGTTCCCAAACCGTGGCTCCTTGCTCACGGAGGTACGCCGTGGCCGATCCAGGCACGAGCTCGCTGCCGCTGACCTGCTTGCCCATTTGCAACAGCAAACTTGCAAGCGCGCTCATGCCCGCGCCGCCGATACCCACCATGTGCACCCGTTGCGCGGTGCGCAGGTCAGGCATGTGGCACGCCTCGCGAGCGCCGCGGCAGTGTTCTCAGCCGCAACGGCGCCACCTGGACAGGATGGTGCCGGCCGGGCTCAACCCTGCGCGCGCGAGCTCGCGCAACCGGCGCTGCTCGTCGCGGTCCGCTCGGCCGCGGGTCTTCTTCGTCCAGCCGAGGCGGGACCTCGGCCGGGGCCGCCGGCTGGCGAGAGATGTTCAAGAGCAGGCCGATCGCAATCAGCGAGATGACCGTAGACGAGCCGCCGAACGACACGAGTGGCAGAGTCACCCCGGTATAGGGCAGCGAGTTCGTCACCACCGCCACGTTGACCAGCGCCTGAAGCGTGAGCAGACACGTCAACCCGGTGGCGAACAGTCTGGCAAATGGGTCCGGCGCGCGCCAGGCTATGAGAAAACCTCTCCAGGACAGGACGCCGAAGATGCCCATAACACCGATGCAGCCGAGAAACCCGAGCTCCTCGCCGATGATCGCGAAAATGGCGTCCGTGTGCGCGTTGGGCACCCAGTAATACTTTTGCAGGCCGTTGCCCAGACCGTGACCCAGCACGCCGCCCGACCCGAGTGCGATGAGACCCTGGGCCGTGTGCCAGCCGCTGCCCTGGATGTTGCTCCAGGGATCGAGGAAGGCGCGGATGCGATCACCCTGGTAGCCGCTGAGGTGGGCGAGCAGGGCCACGCCTCCGGCGCTCACCGCTCCGCCAAGAAGCGCAATGTGCACCAGGTTGGCTCCTGCAACGAAGAAGACGCAGGCCGACGTGCCGACGATAATGGCCGTGGTTCCCAGATCGGGCTGCACTCCGACCAGCGTAGCCACGATGCCTACGATGATCGCGAAGGGCAGGAGGCCCTTCATGAAACCGCCCACGAGCGATCCCCGCCGCGACAGCCAATCGGCCAGGTACAGCACGATAGCGACCTTGGCGATCTCGCTTGGCTGTATCTGGACTCCGCCCAGCTTGAGCCAGCGCACGGCCCCGTAGCTGGTCGAGCCGATGCCTGGAACCAGCACCAGCACCAGCAAGCCAATGCAGCCAAGCATGATCGGCAGCGACAGCGCCCGCCAGCGCCGGTAGTCGATACGCATCGCCGCCAGCAGGCCCAATGAGCCCACGCCGATCCACATCAACTGGCGATTCAAGAAGTACGCGTCATCCTTGAACTCGTTGTGGGCGACGACATAGCTGGCGCTGTAGACCATCAGCGTGCCGAGCACCAGCAGAGCGATGGTGCTGGCCAGGAGCAGATAATCCGGGCGGCGCGCATCGAGCGTTTCGGGAGGCAGCGGCTGGGTCGTGTAGCTCATGTGTGCAGCTCACCCACTGCGCGGGCGAAATCGTGGCCGCGCGCCTCGAAATCGGAGTACATGTCGTAGCTTGTCCCTCCAGGCGACAGCAGCACGACGTCGCCGCTGCTGGCGACGCTGGCAGCGCGCGCAACGGCTTCGTCCATGGTCGCCGCGCGTGTCATCGCGGTGTAGCCCGGATCGGCAACGTGGATGGCCTGGGCGATCAGGTCGCTCATCTCGCCGAGCAGCACCACGTGTTTGACGCGGCGTGCGATCAGGCTCGCCCAGTCCTGCATCGGCAGGTGCTTGTCGCGCCCGCCAGCGACCAGCACCAGTGCCTCGCCGTAGGCTCGCAAGGCCGCGATCGAGCGCTCGGGAGCCGTGGCAATCGAATCGTCGACGAACAGGACGCCGTCTCGTTCGGCAACCGTTTGCAGCCGATGCGGGACGCCCTTGAAGGCCTGGATCGCAGCGCGCATTGAAGTGGGGTCGATCCCCGCGGCATGGCTGGATGCCATCGCGGCCAGCACGTTGGCCAGGTTGTGTCGGCCGCGCAGCGGCACGTCGGAGATCTCGAGCAACGGTTCGCCAAGCAACATCAACTGCTGACCGGCGAGATACGCCCCCTCCACGATGCCTTCGAGGCTGAAGTGCAGCACGCGCCCCAGAGGCCGATAGCGACGTGTCCAGTCGTCGTCGGCGTTGAGCACCGCCCAATCGGTGGGTACCTGGTGAGCCAGAATCTGCCCCTTGGCCGCCCAGTACGCCTCCATGCTCGGATGGCGGTCCAGGTGATTCGGGGTCACGTTGGTCACCAGCCCGATGTGCGGGCTGACCTGGAGTGGCTCGAGCTGAAAGCTCGACAGTTCCATCACCACCCAGCTCGAAGCGGAGATCTGATCCAGCTTGCCCAGCAGCGGCCGCCCTATGTTGCCGCCGACGAAGACCTCGCGCCCGGCCGCGGCAAAGATGTCGCCGATCAGGCTGGTCGTGGTGCTCTTGCCAGCGCTACCCGTAACGCCCAGGATTGGCGCCGGACACAGTGCAAAGAACAGTTCCACGAGCGAGCTGAGCTGGATGCCGCGTTCGCGTGCCGCCTGCAGCAGCCCGTGCTCTGGCGGGACACCAGGCGAGGCGTAGACGACGTCAATGCCGTCGAGATCGGCTTCCGAGTGGTCGCCCAAGCGGTACGTTACGGCCGCGCTGGGCGTGTCGTTGTCGAGTTGACCGAGCGCTGCCTGGAGCTGCTCGCGGGGCTTCTGGTCGGTCACCAGCACCGATGCGCCATGGGCGCTCAGAAACCGCGTCAGGTCGACTCCCTCGCGGGCGAGGCCAATCACCATGGCCCGCCGCCCGCCGACGAGCGCTGACGCCGAGCTAGACGACGAGCGCAAGCGCCACCCCCAGCAATCCACTCACCATGCTGATGAGCCAGAAGCGTTGGGCGACTTGCGTCTCGCTCCAGCCCATCATCTCGAAGTGATGGTGCAGCGGCGCCATCCGAAACAGTCGCCGTCCCCCCGTCACCTTGAAGAACACGACCTGCAGCATCACCGAGACCGCTTCGGCCACGAACACGAACCCGATGAACAGCAGCAGCAGCACCTGGCCCAGCATCATCGCCACAATCGCCAGCGTTGCCCCGAGCGCCAGCGATCCGGAGTCGCCCATGAAGACTTCGGCCGGATGAGCGTTGAACCACAGAAACGCCAGGAGCGCCCCGGCGACTGTGAAGCAGAACGTCACCAGGTAGATCTGGCCGTACTGAGCGGCAATGATGCCGTAGGCGGCGTAGGCCACCGCCGCGGTGTGGCCGGCGAGTGAATCGAGCCCGTCGGTCAGGTTGACCGCGTGGGCGGTGCCCATGATCGCGAGCATTGAAAGCGGGATCACCCACCAGTCGATGACGATGCGTGCCTTGACGCCTGGCAAATAGACGAAGTCAATCCCCAGACCCGTGGGCCGGTCCCACAGGATGAACGACGCCACCAGCGCCACCACACCCAGTACGGCAAATTTGGTCCTGGCTCGCAGACCCTCGCTCTTGCGGCCCACCAGAGACAATCGATCGTCGTACCAGCCGAGCAGCGTCGTCGAGGCCATGACTGCCATTGGCAGCAGGATCGATCGACCGGATTCTCGGTACAGCAGCAAGGTCAGACAGACCGTCAGAGCCAGCACGACGACGGTGACCAGCAGACCACCCATGGTCGGCGTACCCGTCTTCTCGATGTGCGAGCTCGGGCCGCCCGTGCGCACCTGTTTTCCGAGCCCTGCCCTCCGCAAGTAGCTCAGGTACGGGTAGCCAAGAATAATCGTTATGAGAAAGGCCATAGCCGCCATCGATAGTGCGGTCGCCACTAGGGAATGGCCTTTACTTCGGAACGGATACCCCGCACCACGGCGCTCATGCCCATGGCCAACGAGCCCTTGACGAGTACGTCGTCGCCTGGACCAAGGCAGCTACGCAGGCGCTGGACGATGTCGGCGTGTGTCGCGGCTTCGTAGACTTGACCGGCGCCCAGGCCGCCGCGCCTGGCTGCGCTGGCAGTGATCTTCGACCGCTGGCCGTACACGATCAGCACGTCGAGGACCTCGGCTGCCCGCGTGCCGACGCGCACGTGGCTCGATTCCTCCTCGCTGCCCAACTCGAGCATATCGCCGAGCACTCCGATCTTGCGCTTGCCCGGCAGCTGGCCCAACAGGTTGAGCGCGGCCAGCACGGACTCCGGGCTGGCGTTGTAGCTGTCGTCCACGATTCGCGACCCGTTGACGCCGTCCACGACCAGCAATCGCAGCGTGGGCGAGAGGCCCTCGAGAGCGCTGGCGGCCTCGGCTAACGAAAAACCTTGCTCGAGCGCCACCGCTGTGGCTGCCAGCGCCGGGTACACGCTGTGCGTCCCGAGCAAGGGCAGGTGAACCTGATGGCGCTGGCCATGGTGCAGCAGGTCGAACGCGACGCCCTCCAGACCTAGACTCTGCACATGCTCGGCCCGCACGTCGGCATTTTCGTCAGACACGCCATAGCCGACCACGCGCGCCGACGTAGCTCGTGACATCTGGCGTACCCGGGCGTCATCAGCATTGAGCACGGCCACCCCGTCCGAGGGCAGCTCTTCGACGAGCTCTTGCTTCGCCTGCTGTATGCCGTCGATGGTACCCACACGCTCCAGGTGAATGGGCAGTACAGAGGTGACGATCCCAATTCGCGGCCGCGCCACACGCGCGAGGTGTCGGATATCGCCAACCTGGTACATGGCCATCTCCAGTACGGCGATCTCGTACGCCTGGCTCGGTCCGGGCAGACCGTTCAAGACGGTCATGGGTAGCCCGATCTCCGAGTTCAGGTTACCCTCACTCTTGAAGACGCGGCGGCGGGAGCTCAGCACGCCCGCGACAACTTCCTTGGTGGTCGTCTTCCCCAGACTGCCGGTAATCCCGACGACCGTCAAGCGGGGGTACTGATCCAGCACGTAGCGCGCCATGGCTGCCAGCGCGGCCGGCGTCGATGTCACGACCACCAATGGCGCTGCTTGCGGGCAACCGGCCGGTACACGCTCGACCAGCGCCGCCGCGGCGCCGTGCGCCAGTGCCTGGGCCACGAAGGCGTGCCCATCATGCGTCTCGCCCCGCAGCGCCCCAAACAACGCCCCCGCGGTCACCGCCCGCGAGTCCACCACCAGTTTCGACAAGCGCATTCGCATGCCCTCGGACGGGGCCCCGACCAGCGTTCCGCCGGTCGCCGTCAGCACTTCACCAAGGGTCAGCACGCGTGCTCCTACTGAGACGGCTGGACACGGTAGTAGGTGAAGAGCTCCTGAGCCAGGTCCTTGAGCACTGGCGCCGCCACGACGCCGCCGTACAGCTTTTCAGGCCCATCGAGCCTGATCAGCACCGCGAACCGCGGCGCCTCGGCTGGAAAGAGCGCGACCAGCGACCCGACTGTGAGGGCCGTGTTGTAGCCCACGTTGGTGGGTGTGTCAGCGGTTCCCGTCTTGGCCGCTATGTGATACCCGGCCACCCGATATGGCTTCAAGTCGGGTTGTTCGTGGACCGCCACCATCATCTGCAACAGTGTTTGAGCCGTTTTGGGCGAGATCACTTGCCGCTCGACTTCCGGCGCCAGGTCCTGGAAGCCGTCCGGACCGCTGACCGCGCGCACCAGGCGCGGCCGGACCAACTGCCCCTGGTTGCCGAAGACGGCCACGGCTTGCAAGAGCTGCACCGGCGTCAACGCGATCCCCTGACCGTACGCATTGGTTGCTCGATCCACGAGCGTCCACCCAGGGTCATGGTTGGTCCGCACAGTACCCGCTACCTCACCAGGCAATCGCAGTCCAGTCGGCTCGCCGAGGCCGTACCTGGCGTAGTAGTCATACAGATTATCGGGCCCGAGCAGGCCGCTGACCCAGGTCATGCCGACATTCGACGAGTGAATGAGGACTTCGGTCATCGTGCTGGTGCCGTTCGCCGCCCCATTCCAGTTGTGAATGACCGCGCCGCCGAGTGTCGCCACGCCCGTGTCGTTCATTGTGGTGCTTGGAGTTACCAGCCCCAGGTCGATGGCGGCCGACATGGCGAGCGTCTTGAGTGTGGAGCCGGGCTCGTACTGGTCGGTGACGATCTTTGCCCGATACCACTCGTCATGGGCTGGGTTGTAGATCTGATCCGCGGTCAGGTTGTAGGTCGGATTGTTGGCCGCCGCCAGGATGTTGCCCGTTTGCGGCTCCATCACCAGGATCAGCCCACCGCTGGACTTCGTGTCGATCACCGCCTGGTTCAGCAAGCGCTCGGCTACCCGCTGCACGTAGCGATCGAGCGTCAGCACCAGGTCTGAGCCCTGCCGCGGGGGCGTGAGCAGGCGTCGCCCCAGGGCGATCTCCTGACCACCCGTGTCCTTCTCGGTGTCGATCGCGCCGCGTGTGCCGGCGAGCTCCTCGTCGTAACTCAGCTCCACCCCGCCCAGGCCGGTGAAGTCGCGACCAACAAAGCCCAGCACTTGCGCCGCCAGGCTTCCCTCTGGGTACTGGCGGACTGGTTCTTTGTCGAGATACACGCCCGGCAGTGCCAGTTGCTGGATCTGTTGCGCCAGCCCCGAGGGGACGCCGCTCTTGAGCACCACGGGCTGTTGGCTGGCCGGATCGATGTGGCCGCGCAGCTCAGCCACGGGCATGTCGAGAATCGGACTGAGCGTTGCCGCCAGCGCGTCAGCCCTGGTCACGCCGCCGATCAACGATCCCAGCACGTACACGCTGTCGTAGCGCACGCTGAGCGCCAGTGGCTTGGCGTTGGTGTCGAGCAGCGCTCCGCGAATCGGGATGAGCGGAATCTCAGCGCGACGCTCGGCATCGGCTAGCTTCTGATACCGCGTGCTGTCGAGGACCTGAAACGTATACAGGCGCCACACCACCACCAGCGCGCAGCCAACGAAGAACGTGCAGATCAGACCCAGGCGTATTTGACCCGCTAACGGAGCGTGGGTCGGCGCGCGAGTCGGCTTGCGGAGCGTGTGCTGGAGTGCCACCTCGTGACGAGCAGCGCGCCTCAGCGCGTGACTTTCACATAGGTAAGCGCCGTCGGCTCCGGCCGCACCATGCCCAACCGACCGCTAGCTTCGGATTCGATCCAGGTGAGTGAGCGGCGTTTGGCCAGCTCGAGCCGCAGTTGTTCGTTCCGCAGCTGCCAGTCGTCACGCTCCACCTGCAGGCGTTGGTTGTCGTAACCTGTCGCCGCGACTCCGCTTGCCTGGAGCAGGTACATCAGGGCGACCAGGCTGCCGGCCAGCAGTGTCGACGGTAGCCACGCGCTAGCCCACAGGCGGCCCAGGAGCGGCAAGCGGGCGTCCTGCCACTCGAACGCAGCTGGCCGCGTTGACCGCGCTCGCACAGCCACGGCGAGGGCGATACGCGGTGGCGGGGAGACGCCATTGTCTCCCCGCGGCCGTGCCCACGTTTTGCCGCCCAGCAAGCGCCGAGGGTGGCGCGCCAGGCCAGGGTTGGTTTCGATCATGTCGTAGCCGCCCGTTCCATCACCCGCAGCTTGGCGCTGCGGGCCCTCGGGTTGTGGCGAAGCTCATCGTCGGTTGGCACCTGGGGTTTGCGGGTCAGGATGTGCACGAGTCCCGCCTCGGCCCAGCCACGGAAACGCCACTTGACGATGCGGTCCTCGAGCGACTGAAAGCTGATGACAGCCAACCGACCGCCTGGCTGCAGCAGGCGCAGGGCTGCATCCAGGCCAGCTTCCAGCGCACCCAGCTCGTCGTTGACCGCGATCCGCAGCGCCTGGAACGTGCGTGTCGCGGGATGAATGCGACCGCGGGCTGGCCCGAGCGCTGCCGTGACGGCTGCCACCAGGTCGCCGGTCCTGACGAACGGCCGCAGAACGCGGCGCTGGACAATCGTCCGAGCCAGGCGGCGAGCCCGAGGCTCCTCGCCGTACGCTCGTAACGCTTGCTCGAGCTCGCTTTCAGCCAGCGAGTTGAGCAGGTCCGCCGCCGTGGGCAGGGCCGAGGCCGGGTCGAAACGCATGTCGAGCGGCTCGTCGACCCGAAAGGAAAAGCCGCGTCCGCTCGATTCGAGCTGCATCGAGGACAGGCCGAGATCGAAAACGATCGCGTCGACGGGCTCGAGATCCGGCGCAAGGTCGGCCAACTCGCTGAAATTGCGGTTGAAGAGCCTGAAGCGTCCGGCAAAGGGGGCCAGCCTGCTCGCGGCTTGTTCGATTGCCCCAGCGTCGGCGTCGAGGCCAACCAACCGTCCGTCAGGCGTGGACCGCTCCAGCAGGCCGAAACTGTGGCCGCCTGCACCCAGCGTGCAGTCCAGCGCCCGGAAGCCGATAGCCGGCCGTGGTCGAAGTGCCTCGAGCACCGGCTCGAGCAGGACGCTGATGTGGGCTGGTTCATCCACCGCGTTGCTTCCACTCAGGCTTCAGTCCCTGGCAAGATGCTCGGCCAGCTCGGCACTGTCTCGCTCGGCCTCGGATCGCTCGCGCTCCCACTCGCTTCTGGACCACACCTCGATCCGGTCGGCCAGGCCGACCACCACCACGTCGGTCTCGAGCTGCGCGTACGCACGCAGGAACTGGGGGATGACCACACGTCCGAGCTTGTCCGGCTGGGCCGGTACCGCGCCAGAGAAGAAGTGGCGCTGCATGCGACGCGCGTCGCCCTGCCAGGGGTTGAGCGTGCGCACCCGTTCGGCCTGCACGCGCCAGCTTTCGGAGTCCCAGATGACCAGGCAGCGGTCCAGTCCACGCGTGATGACCAACCCATCCTCGAGCGCCTGGCGGAAGCGGGCCGGCACTGCCAGGCGACTCTTGTCGTCGATGGAGTGCTCGAACTCGCCGAGGAACAGTGTGGGTGGTGGCATGCCGGAGCCAGCTCAGACCTCGTCACCGCTCCGCTCCGCGCCGACAACCACCCACCCGCCGCACGTGTCGAGCCCTGTGCGCACGGTCACTCCTGAAGCTCCACTTTCCTCCACTTTTTACCACTTTTGCTCCACTGTACGTCGCCGGTCAGCCGGCGGCATAGGTGCATGACGTCGACGCGCATTCCAATGCCGTGACAGTTCCGCTCTTACATTCGGAGTCGCGGAACCGGAGTCCCTGCAGGAGGGCGTGGCAGTCCTCGTTCAGGGCGGCCGGATACCCCTAAGGGCTGCCAGTGCGGCGTTCGCTAGCTGCTAGCTGCGGCGTGTGCGCCGCGGGCTGCGCGGACGTCTTCGTACAGCGCCAGGTGCTCATCGGCGATGCGGTCCCAGCCGTAGCCAAGCACCGACTGCCTGGCGTGGCTCGCCAGGCGTTCACGCAACGGGTCGTCCTCGAGCAGGCGCCGCAACCGCTCCGCGAAGAGGTCCGCATCACGCCAGGGGATCAAGAAGCCGGTCTCCCGGTCGTGAACGATGGACGTGAGCCCACCCACTCGCGTGGCGACCACCGGCGTCCCACACGCCAGCGATTCGACCGCCACCAGTCCGAACGATTCGTAGCTGGACGGCATGACCGTGGCGTCGGCGGCCGAGTAGTACAGCGGCAGACGCTCGTGATCTACAGCGCCGACGAAGCTCGTTCGGTCGGCGATGCCGAGCCGGGCCGCCAGGTGATGCAAGCGCGCGATCTCGCGCGCTTCGTGGCTGGTTCCGCGTAGACCGCCGACGATGAGCAGACGAGCATTCAGGTCCTGCAACTGTCCGAACGCGCGCAGCAACACCTCGAGCCCTTTGAGGCGCTGAATCCGACCCACGAACAGAAGGACCCTTTCGGATGTTCCCAGCCCGAGGGCTGCCCGCGCCTCGGCCCGCGGACGAGGCGCGAAGTGCTCCAGGTCGACCCCACCGGGAATGACGGAGATCTGGGTTGGTGCTCCGTAGTGGCGGATGGTCTGCTTGCGGTCGGTAGCCGTGAGCGCTACAACGCGATCGGAACCTGCCATCGTCCGCCGCTCGATGTCGTAGCGGACAGTCTGCTCGCGTTCAGCAGCTGTTTCGGCGACTCGATTCTTCAGTTGTGCGAGCGTGTGAAAGGTGCTGACCAGTGGCACACCCCAGTGGTCCGCGAACAGCAAGCCGAGTCGGCCCGACAACCAGTAGTGGCTGTGGATGACGTCGTAGCTGATGCCCACCAGGGCGCGGAACCGCTGCACGCCGCAGGCGAAATCTGGCAGATAATCGAGGGCCTCGTACTTGTCGACGTGGCGATGCGGGCCGGCGTCGATGTGGATGACGCGCGCGCCAGGCACATACTCGACCACGTCCGCGACGTCGGTCGCCTGACGACGCGTGAAAATGTCGACGGTCACGCCGCGGGCCGCGAGTGCCCGGCCCAGCTCACGGACATACACATTCATCCCGCCCGTTTCCCAGCCCCCCAAGGGTGCTAGCGGACAGGTGTGCATGCTCAGAACGGCAACTCTTAGCGGCACCTGGTCAACCTAACCTTCGATAACCCTTCTTCGGAGATTCGGATTCCCGAGCCCTGGCGGCGGAGTGCACGAAGCGCACCAGCGGGCCTGGGTCGGCGGCGAAGCTCAGGTGGACGTAGGAGCCCAGGATCGAGCCAACGCAGTAGCCCTCGATCGGTCCGCTCGGCAGCACCCGGTACGACGACAAGCTCGCGGAAAACTACCTCGCCGGCGTCAAGCTCGCTTCAGCCCGAATCTGGATGCGCACTAATAGTCGATGGCCTAGAGGGGCAATTTGCGTGGCAGTAGACCTTTCGGCCGCCCCTCTAGGCCAGTCTATTTGAACGGAGCTCGGCCGCTATACGCTTCGGGCAGTGCACTTTTCGGCCGAACTCCTAGTGCAACGCGCCTGCGGCTTGCAAACTGGTCGCTGTGTCAATGATTGTTTCTTCTACGGATCGGGGTGACCAGCCCAGTTCCTTCTCAGCCTTCGCGCTTGAGGGCCGCCGAACCTTGCCGAGTTC
>JAABUQ010001148.1_pt1 | contig 59042 bp, 55 predicted proteins | sample 5560001 | NCBI WGS metagenome assembly JAABUQ01 (sample SAMN10711888, study PRJNA513371) | rock metagenome | isolation source: Antarctica rocks | place: Antarctica: Victoria Land, Finger Mt nord | collected 2015-12-18
TAGTGACCGAGGATGTAGTGTGTAGCTCCTATGAGCATATATACAGTTGAATAAAAAAGAGGCTGTACTTGAGGATAAAGATTGGAATGATTTTGCTGTATCAAAGAGAGGAGAGATTGACCGATGGTGAGCAACTGTGCAGCGTTCGACGAATGGAAGAGTTTCCAAGCATCTCCGATACTTTTACCAAGTCTTTCACATAATACTGCACGTTCTTCTTCCGAAACGCCTTCCCTTACTGGAGTAGGAAGATTTGCTACCATCGACGTGGCTGCGAGTTGAAGCACCTGCCTTTGCATGTTCAGAGGCATAGCCTGAACTCCTTGTAGCACAATCTTCAACGAGGCAAGTACCCCATCATTAGACCAACCATCATTGAATAATTGTCCTAGTGAGCTTGCTCCTAGTGTAAGCCATACCTGCTCTTGTTGCTCAACGAATGAGTGAGATGGAGTTGAAAGCATACCAGGCGTAGGTGGTTCCGTGGGTACAACTACTACATCATCAGATGCATCTTCTCGCTTGAGAAAGCCTAGTGCTTCGGGGGATTGCACTTCATAGAGTTTACACAACTTCTCTCGATACTCAAGGCCTGGGATTTGAATGCCACGCTCCCATTTGGAAATCATCCTAGCGTTGACTTCCCCTCGTTGCCCTGGCCCACACAGAACCAATAAGGCTTCTGCCGCTTGTTCCTGCGTCCAATTCCGCCGCTCTCTATAGTAGCGTAGAGAGCGATTTGGCACCTTTGGCTTGCTCATTCCAACAATACCTTCCATGTGAAGAGCATGATAGAGGTCACTTCCTCTCTATGTGTGTTGATTGTATCTGATATAGGACACCTTTGCAACAGAGAACACTTTTCGGGTCTCCATCCTTTGGGGGGAAACTGGTTGAACAGCAGGCAGACCGCAAGGGTCTCCCCAACACGTAGGGCTGTGCAAACATGGGGGCAAGGCCCTTGCGGTCTGCCTGCTCCCCCTAAAGGACGGAGACCTCACTTTTCGCAGGGCGATGGTGAGGCAAGTTGAAGGTGAGTTGAAGGCATTCTACGCCTCACGAAAATCAGGTATCCTCACAGCGGAACCTATACTATATGAAACAACATAAGCGAGAAACTCCATGTCCGTAAAGAAAATATACCACTTGATTTTCGCGAGTGATGGCAAGGGCACAACCCGACTGGCTCATGTCTATGCCGAAACCTTTGAGCAGGCATCTCAAGCCGCCACCACATGGCGCGATACAACACATCTTGCTCTGCGGATTCTCAAGGTGCGAGCAGAGCCACACGGGTTTCGAGCAGGATCTATTGTCCTTGCGGGAAGGATCGAGGAGGAAAAGGCAGGAGCAACCTTCGTCAACGCTCCTGATATACATCTTCCTTCCTAACAATGAATGGAGAAGAGAGCACGATGAAGACATTGAGCGAAGTCACACAATTTCGCCAGCAACAAGCCTTGCACGAGCAAGCCGCGCACCAAGGACTCTCAGGACTGGCAGTCGTCGCGACACATGCCAGTATCACGGTACGCATGGAACAAGGGGCGAAACGTATCCTTGATCTCATTCAAGAAGGCAAGCACGACGAAGCACATACGCTCTTGTTTGCGGAGAATTGGGGCACGGAAGAACAGGAGGAACCAACACCACACGACGAAATACACGAGGCAGGAGGGAAGGAGCAATGGCAGCAATGAAATGGTATGCCGGACGTGGTGGTTTCGGGTATAGTCCCAATGGACATCATGTCGCACGGTTGCAGGATGGCACCCAGATCGAAGTCCATCCTGACACCTACGAGCAACACTTTCATGCCTACCTTGAGCGCATCGGAGTGCAGCGAACATCCTATTATGAAATTATGCAGAAGGCCGAACAGGAGTGGCAAGCGTATTGTCGTGTCAGAGATGCCTTTGCCGAGGACAGCCAGCAATGGCTTGACTCTCAAGGACGAGGGGTTGTTGTCACACGACCCCGTACACAAACTTTCTATGCAGCAGGCTCCCTTGTGAGGGATGTGAACTCTCACCAACGCGAACAGCAAGAGCAGCGATATGACGACCTATTACCTTGATTTCTCGACATTACGAGAGCTGCTTGGAGACATGCCTGTGCTGCTGAGTACTCCTCTTCCACAAGGCATCCCTCTGCATCCCTATCCATCTTACGGCTATCTTCGTTTGAGGGATGGGAAGATTGACTCATGTTGGATCGAGGGGAAAAACGGCTTTCATCTACAAGGGTCGCTCGCCGAGTATTCTCTCCAGGACAAAGAGCAGTGGGCGGTTGAAGTCGAACACAGAGATCAGCTCTTCTCATCATCCGCGCCACCGCACTCGTTGTTGTCCTTTGATGCTTCGCTCTCGTTGAAGCAGAAAGTGTTTCATCATACAGCTCCACTTGAAGAGCAGTTCTTGCGGCATCTTTCTCATAGAGAGCGCTTCATCGTTCGCATGGTCTATGTCATGCTTGATGGACACAGAACGGTTGAGCACATGAGTCATACACTCTCCCTCTCCTCTTGCACGATAGAACAGGCTCTCACCACCATTGGGGTTGCCCTGCTTGCAGGTATTCTCATTGATATCGTCTACGCCATCCTCAAGCCTTCGGTGACACGGGTGCTCCACCTACGAATGTTCGCGGCACTCGCGGCAGGTGGCTTTTACCTGATGTATATTCTCGTGCTGCAAATGGCTATTGGCATCGTTTGGACCATTCATTTGGCAGGAGGAGCAGTGACAACCTCCGCACTCGTCGGCTGGCTGCTCACCTACTTGCTGGTTCCTGTCTCTCTTGACGAGGAGACTGTTGAGGGAACATGACCGGGGCAAGCCCAGTGAGTCCAACTCACTCATACAATGGCTGTGGGAGCGGCATGACAGGGGCAAGCCCCATAGGCGTTCACTTAAGGCCACGAATGGGGACCAGGGCACGCCCAAGAGGATGCTTTCAACAGTAGGGTTTTTCAAAAGAGAGATGTATGAGAAGAAACGTCTGTAGTAGTCTACCAACCTTCAATTGACAGGACACAACATGCAGGGAGACCGCAAGGGTCTCCCCTACAGGTCGCGCCGTTCCCAGATGGAGGGGAGACCCTTGCGGTCTCCCTGCCCTCTCCAAACGGTGATTTCCTCTCGATTGAAGATTGGTAGACTAGTAGGGACCGATTTATCACGTCCTGGTTAGCGATCGACATGCTAACCAGGACGTGATAAATCGGTCCCTACAAGCAATTCATACATTCTTAAAAACCCTACTGTTGAAAGGCATCCACTTGGGCGTGCCCTGGCTCGACGCAAGACGGGGTGTTCGTGGTAAGTGAACGCGTATGGGGGCATCCCTACTATATAATAATACGTGAGACGTAACAAAACATTTGTTTATAGTAGGGACGACTCTTATGCAGTTGTTCCAACAAAATCATACATTCGCCTGCAAAGCGGAGGGAGCATGACAGGGGCAAGCCCTGTCACTCCGATATTCCTTAGGCCACTGCGTGGCAAGCCACGCGTCCGTGTATCGTAGTGACTGTCATGCCGCCCCCACAGCCATTTTACGGGTGAGTTGGAGCCCATGGGCTTGCCCCTGTCATACGCCCCCACAGTCAATTTACAATTTTGTTGGAACAACTTCCCTTATGGTTGTCTGTCTAGCTCACCACTTTTGAAAAGTCTGCATAAATCTCACGGGTGAGGTTGACCTGCAAGCAGATAGCTACATTCAGGCCTCGGTTGCGTCCGTTTTTGTGTTCAGCACGGCACCTGCGAAGGGGGTAACACCTTGCATGCGCTGCATGTCTGCAATTATATCTCCTGGTATTGCGGCAGAGGCACGACTGGTAATTTGATGCACCTGCTCAATAGCAAGTTTTGATTCACGGTTCGCAGTGAGCAGACCGTTGGTCTCCTGCCCTGTATCGGTTAATTGCGTATAACAAAAACCTGCAATCGCTGAACTATCCAAAATAGCATCGACCAGTTCTTTATACTTGGCAAGGAAGGTATCAGGGTCTGTGACGGTTCCATAGCCGAACCATTTGCTATGCGCATCAGGTCGATAACTAATACCACCAAATTCGGTGAGCATGATCGGCTCGCCCTCATTGTGATAGCCAGGCAATAGCACAGAACGATGACCGGGTTGTACCTCGCGTAGAGTACGTTGTACATCTTCGATAGTGCCATAGCGTTCTCGCAGTGCCTGCCCATCAAATGAATAATCGTGAACACTGTGAATGTCACTAATGATGTGTTCCCAACCGTCATTGCCAATGACAGGGCGAGTCGTGTCGAGTGCTTTTGTAAGATGGTAGAGAGCTTGTATATAGTTACGTTGTGCTGCATCGCGTGCTAGATTGGGGACGCCCCAACTTTCGTTGATGGGAACCCAGGTCACAATACAAGGATGGCTGTAGTCCCGTTCGACAACACTCAACCATTCGCGGGTAAGTCGCTCAACGGCGCTGGGAGAGAAGACGTAGGCATTCGCCATCTCACCCCAGACCAGCAGTCCTAGTCGATCACACCAGTAGAGATAGCGTGGGTCTTCTACCTTCTGATGAATGCGGACACCATTGAAGCCAAGCTTTTTCGTGAGCTCCACTTCTTTGCGTAAAGAGTCCACATCAGGGGCTGCGAGATGCGATTGAGGCCAATAACCCTGCTCTAATGCTAACCGCAAGTAGTATGGACGACCATTGAGCAGGAAGCGTCCACCTTCAACGCCCACGCTGCGCAAGCCAGCGTAGCTTTGTACTTCGTCTATAACTTCGTCATTCTTGAGAAGCGTTAGTTCCGCATCAATAAGATTAGGATATCCAGGTGACCACAGCAATGAGTTTCTGTTCATCATTCCTGCTGAGTCGAACGCAATTTGTCGCTGTATCTCTGAAGCTTGTATAAGAAATACATCATCACTTAGCAAAACGTCATGTAGACGTAGTTTGACACGAAGATGTAAGGGTGTCGTATTCGGACGTTGCATCTTAACAGCAACACCGAGCACACCACGATCAATGTCTGGCGTCCAACGTACCTGAGTGATGTATGTAGAAGGAACAGGTTCTAGCCAGACAGGTTGCCAAATACCTGTTGTACGATGATACCAGATATGATGTGGATGTTCTTGCCAACCCTGTTTTCCACGCGGTTGCGTCAAGTCCAGAGGTGCGTCCTCTGCACGAATGACGATGACTTGCTCTACACTTGCGCTCAGTACTGACGTGATATCGGCACTAAATGGAGTATTACCGCCTTCATGTGTAGCGACTAGTTGACCATTTACCCATACTCGTGCTGCATAATCTATGGCACCACAGTGTAACAACAGCCTTTTTTCGTCGTTTAGGTGTGGTGTCTGAAAGGTGCGACGGTACCATACAACTGGATGAAAGCCAGTATCGCCAATGCCACTCGCTGGGGACTCTGGTGGAAAGGGAACTTGAATAGTACGTGTGTAGACATCTTGCCGCTGTTGCCAGCCTTCGTCAAGACCAACAGCGACATCATCATAAGCGAAACCCCAGGCTCCGCTCAGGTCTATCCATTCAGAACGCGTTAGTTGAGGTCGTGGATGAAGTGTTTCTACCGTTGCTTGCATAGATGAGTTTTTCTCCAAAATATCTTTTGTTTTCTTTGCTTACATAGGTAAGCAATCGGGGCAAGCCCTATCGCTACACTATACAATACCACGTACGATGCCTCTTCATGAAAACCACGAATTGTTACGGATTGTCATGCAGGAATGTTTCGATTTGTTGAATTTCGTCCTAGTTGAGACGGAAGTCAATAGGCTTAATGTTTCTTTCTACCTGATCGGGACGACGACCTCCAACAATTGCGGCAGTCACGGCTGATTGACGCAGTGTCTAAGCATTTGACAAACTTATGAACCAATTGTAGGCATTGGCTCGGGACTGGTTGTTGGACCTTGCACAACGGGGGCATCATTGTTCCAGTTGATACGGTCAAGCCACATAAAGCGGCTGTCTCCTTGACTACCATCTGGGTTCACATTCCATGCATGATAGAGAATCCATGTTTGATTGCCTATCTGTATCACGGATTCGCCCCCTGGACCGATGACAAATGGTTGCTTGTTCACTTTACTGGCAAGAATAGGATTGTTACTCGCGTCGGTACATGGTCCTGTCACCGTTTGACAGGTCGCATAGCCGACAGCATAGTTGACACCAGCATAGCTATTAGCAGAGAAAAAGAGATAGTATTTGCCATTGTGCTTAAACATCTCTGGCGCCTCAACAACATTGCCTTCCCAGGATTGATCGTTGTGAACCAGACGGGTAGGCTTGCCTGTGAGACCAAGACCGTCAGGGGTGAGATGTTGCGCGTACAGGTAGGTATTTAGGCCGCAGCAATTGCCATCATTTTTGAAGTACAGGTACAGCGTGTTCCCATCATTGAAAGGTCTGGGATCAATCGTCCCACCCTCATCCGCTTGACAGACAAGGGCATGGTCACGTGTATCTTTGAAGCGTCCTTCGGGTTTGTCACTTGTAGCAACTCCGACACATTGCTTATTCGATTGCTGATCTCGTGCGGTGTAGTACATCACGTACTTGTTTCCGATTTGAATGGCCTGTGCTGCCCAGACATAGGAACCACCTGGACTAGCCCATGTAGGAAGTGCAGGCATAGCATCAGGTAGTGCGTCCCAATGCACTAAATCGCTTGAGCGCGCTACCTGTACGTTCTTGCCAGAAGCATTTGTTGCATATGCGTAGTAGGTGCTGCCTGTTTGCAGAACACGTGGGTCAGGAAAATCAGTTGCCAAGACAGGATTTACAAAGTCTCCCTTTGGTACAATCGTTGCAGTAGGCGTGCTTGATGCGGCCTGCTGCTGGTTTTGCTGACCATAATGATTGGTACACTTGGGTCGGTTAACAGATTTTGATAGTTCTGCCCGGTGATACGCTTAGGAATCCAATAGATGTCGGGCAGGAAAAGCTGGGACTTAGGTTTGAACGATGTAGAAATCATCCACGCAAGCGGCACTAATATGATGAGTGCGATAAGCACGAGCAACGCATAGACGAGGATACGCTGTACAATTCTGGTTGTGTTGCGTCTGCGTATAGTAGCTTGCACATCCTCGGCTGTCGTATTTCTTACACGAGCCTGAGCCTGTGAACTGGTAGAAGTAGCCATTCTGCGTTCCTCTTTCTAGTCACGACTACTGAAGAATTTAAAGTTTAAGTATGAGAGCAAAATCATGATTGCAGCAACAACAAATGACATTGCAGCCGCACTACCTACAAAGTGACGTTGGAAGGCATCTATGTAGATACGCATCATGATGGGTTCCGTAGAACCACCACCGGATGGCTGAGAAGGGCCACCATTCGTCATAATAAACGGCTGACCGAAGAGGTTAAATGACGAGATGATCGAAAGAGTGATGATAAGCAGCATCACAGGTCGCAACATTGGAAATGTCACCTGCCAGAATGTTTGCCAGCTATTAGCTCCATCGACTCCTGCCGCTTCGTGTATCTGTTCAGGAATATCCTGTAGAGCTGCTAACAAGAAGAAAATCAAATGCGGCAGGATGAACAGGTAAGGAACCCAGTTGAAGCTCGACTTCTGTTTCCTGGCCGCTGTATTGAGGGCTGCATCTTGCCGTTGTACAATTATCGCCATTGCTATCGCCTTTCCACATAGGTAGGGAACGCCTTGCTTGGCGCACCCAGCGCACAACGTAATCTCTGCTTGAAATAGGAAGAGGCGAACTGAGTAGAATACTCGGTTCGCCATACAGTTTATGAGCTGGTGGGTGCGGAACCATACTTCTGCTTATTTTGAGCGAGAATCTGGTTTGCACGTGAGGCTGCTTTGTCAAGCGTTCCTTTGATATCAGATGATGTACCTGCCATGATTGCTCCAGTGGCATCAGTAAGAGGAGTAAATGCGTCAGAAACGCCTGGTATGGCGGGTGGGAATACAGGATGTTCAACCGATGGTGCCAACGCGCTTTGTAGAGGCAGAGCCTTGAGTTGTGAGCTGTTGCGCGCGGTGTTATAGGCGGGAACGTTACCAGCTTGAGACCACTGCACAGCATTGGTTTCCAGGTACTTAATGAAGGTGATTGCCCCATCTGCTCTACTTGGAGGAGTGAGTTGACATACTACCTTTTTATATACGTTACAAGAAGTAAAAATCTCTCTGGAAAAATATGGATTTCGTCTTTTGATGAGTTTAAACGAGAGATGTGTTTTCCCTCCTTGGAAGGGCTTTCGCCTATTGGTATTGCTCTTTCCAGTAAAACAATCATACAAGAATGTTTGCTAGAACACAAGGTAGCGTAAAGACTCCACAATAGAGAAAAATATGGTAAACTTGTGGTACGAAAGGAGCAACCAAACAGAACTAATTCCCCACAAGCAACATGGCCTTGTATTGTCGTACCCTGTAGCACATTTTACGAAAAACATTGATATTCTCTTGGACCTAAAGGAGCTACTTCATGGCGCTTACAAACGAGACCCCGAACGCAGATCAGCTTCTTACACATTTTGGGTATAAGTCAGAGTATCGGCGCGAAATCAAACGCTTTGCCTCCTTCGCAGTCGGATTTTCGTTTATCTCTATTACCACAGGCATCTTCTCAACATATGGAAGTGTACTAGGCTGGGGTGGTCCTCTGGGGATTTGGACATGGCCCTTTGTCGCACTAGGACAACTCTTCGTAGCATTGGTTTTCGCGGCCCTGGCATCGCGTATTCCGCTCGCAGGGTACTCGTATCAATGGGCTTCACGCTTGACAAATCCAAAGATTGGCTGGCTACTTGGGTGGATATCATTCATGTTTTTAATCGTTGTCACCGTCTCGGTAGACTATTCGATTTCCTCTACTGTCTTGCCGAGCCTCTTTAATTATACAGAGACTCCATTGAATGCGTGGGGCGTTACAGCGCTTATTGTCTTGATTCAGATGCTGCTGATTATCTTCTCCACAGTCTGGTCAACACGCATCAATAATGTTGCTGTGGGTACTGAGGTTGTCGGCATCGTTGGTTTGACCTTGCTACTCATCATTGTGGGCGCGGTACGCGGGCTATTGCATACTGAGCACGTGTTTAGCATGGGTCTGGTTCCAGCGAATGGATACTTTAACCTGGGAAGTTGGAATGCGACAGGGCCATTTATGCTCTCGTTCTTGCTCGGCTCCTATACTATCGTTGGCTTTGAAGCTGCCGCGAACCTCGCGGAAGAAACAGAGAACGCGCACAAGGTTGTACCATTCGCGATGTGGTCAGCAGTTGTCTTAAGCGGTGTCGTTGGTTTTGTGTTCCTTATCGCGCTTAATCTGGCATCAGGCGACCTTAAAGCGTTAGGGGCCTCTGCTACCCCTGTTGCTGATATCGTCAGAGGGACGCTAGGTTCCGTCATCGGCAGCATCTTTCTTGTGCTGGTCACCTTCTCGATCTTCGCGTGTGGGCTCGTAATTTTCATTACCGCGACGCGCCTGACATGGGCGATGTCTCGTGACCGACGTTTTCCTGGTCATATGCTCTTCAGTCGTGTCAACGAGCATACAGGTACTCCTGTCGCAGCAACGATTCTGCTTGGCGTCTTGATTGAAGTGGTACTGGCAATCTTTGCCAATCAGACAAACTCGCTTATTAGTCTGTTTAGTGCATCAAGCTTGTTGCCCGCCGTTATCTACCTTGCAACAGTGATTCTCTACGTCTTCACTCGCAACAAACTACCGAGCTCACAGGCGTTCAAGCTTGGACCATTTGAGTGGCCTATCGTTGTACTTGCGATTATATGGTTAGTTTTTGAGCTCGCCATCTTCCGCGATGCACAGTTTGCTACTCCATGGCTGTACTCCGGTATTATGTTCGTGATTGGCTTGATCTACTTTGTGTGGATGCTTGTCTCGCCAGCAAAAGTGCTAGAGACGTTGCCAGAGAGCACGACACCCGAACCAGAAACAGTTGTATAAAACACCAGTTGATGCAGGCCCTAATGGGTCTGCATCAACTGGTGTTTTATACATATTTTTCAAGCCAACGGACAACGCGTTCTTCTATGTCGAGTGCATGACTGTACTCTGAAACACCATGCCCTTCACGTGGATAGACGACAAGCTCGACAGGAACACCACGTTCCTGAAGCGCACGCTCAAACGCATAGCCACAACTCACGGGAACAGCGCGATCATTCTCTCCATGCAAAATGAGTGTAGGTGTGATGATATGGTTTGCATAGGTAATGGACGACCATTTGCGGTACACTTCTGGATGATCGAGTGGATCGGCCTTCAAGAAGCGTATATCCCAATCGGAGAGATTCGAGAGAGCATGGAAGCCATGCCAATCGGCCCAACCGGCACCCATGATCGCGGCCTTGAAGCGTGTCGTCTGACCAATTGCCCAGGCAGTCATGAAGCCACCATAGCTCCAACCTGCAATAGCGATGCGGTTAGCATCAACAAGGCCGCACTCGATCAGGAAGTCTATGCCGTGCATCACATCCTGGAAATCTTTGCCTCCCATATCGCCAACAACGGCATTCGCAAAGGCTGTCCCACGTCCCCAACTGCCGCGAATATTTGGGCGCAACACCGCATATCCAGCCGAGGCCAACAACTGCGTCCAGAATAAGCCAAAGTCGTCGGCCCACGCCCAGGAAGGTCCACCATGTACATTGACGACAAGCGGTGGTGGTCCCTCAGTTTTACGCACACTTGGATGTGTAAAAAGGGCATCGATCTGCCAACCGTCTACGCTTTCATAACGGATACGTTCCGTTTTTCCGAGCGTGAAGGTCTCTTCAACAAGAGGATTGAGCCGTGAGAGACGATGCCATGAAATGTGCTGATCCGCGATTTCACCAAACCATACATCGTACATATCTTTCGCTGTGCCATGAATTGTTGCGATAAAGCGACAATCCGACGATGGAGAGAGCAAAGGGGAGTGCATTACAATATCGTCATCAAGCATCGTGAGAGTACCATCTTCGTTGAGCAGAGCAATTGAGTGAGTAACGCCATTATAGGCTGCAAAGAGCAGAGTTTTGTTGTCTGGCAACCAGCAACACCATGCAGGACTGCACGCTATCTCTGGTGTGAGATTGCGTGGTTCACTAAGACTTTCTTCCCCAAGTGCAAGCAAAAAGATATCGCCACCACCCCGACCTCGATCACTCCACTCACCAGAGATATACGCTAGACGTGTTCCATTAGATGACCAGGTAAGCGAACTAGCTTGCATAGTCAGATGCGTCATCTGACGTACTGCACCACCACCTGAGGCAACAAGACCAATTTGTCCGGCATACCACCCGTTTTCGTCAGGTTTGATAGAGTAGTAAAGCGCGAATTGCTTACTATCTGGCGACCATGTATATTCCCAGACGGTAAGGCCATCAGGAGTTACGGGCGTAGGAAGGTCACTCTCAATATGTAAGGTCCAGAGACGCTGATGCCGTGCGGGTACAACCACAAGTGGATCGTCTTTAGGTTTCTCACCTTCAAGAGAAAGGAACGCAATGTATTTTCCATCAGGCGACCATGAGGGTTCGCTTACACCATTGGGCATGGTACACACTTGCCGTACTTGATTCCCCTCGGCAGACATGACATATAGTTGCGCCTGCGCCTTGTCACCCTCACCTACAACTGCGAGATAAGCAATGCTCTTGCTATCTGGCGACCAGGTAGGAACACTTGATGACTTTGGTCCTTTGAGCAAAGGTCTTGGTTCGCTCACACCACCATCAGCAATAAGCGTATCAACAAGCCAGTTGCGTCCCTGCCGTTTGACCTCATTTCCTAACCGTTCCCAGACGGTAAACGCCACATGCTTACCATCAGGAGAAAGCACAGCATTGGCAGGCATACGCAGATGCAATGTTGTCCCAGGTATCATTGGCGCCAGTGTCTGTTGCGATGTTGGAGTTGTTGCTGCGTTTCTTGCTGGCAGGGAAATAATTTTTGCTTCATTCATGTAAAACTACTCCTATCCTTTTTAATCACACGTTATAGTATACCAAACAATGCTTGGTTGTGAAGATAAGGTGAGAATGCATCAACTACGAGAAAACGTGTGGTCTCAACGTCAACAATTCACGTTTGATTATCAGGCGGACGAGCTTATTGCCTTCTTTAGAAATATTATAGGTACAAAGCGTTCGTCATTTCTTTAGCGTTTTAGTCATCGTGTTGTATCTTTCTCCAACAGGCATCGCAATAACCTGATGCTTGTAGTGCGAGCACAAGGTCTCGATACTGATATTGTGTTTGAAGACGCTCCTGAAGGTCTCCTAGTAGTGTTTCGTCGAGGTGTGTCACATGATGGCAAGCTTTACACACAAGATGATGATGTGTCTTGCTCTGCAAGAGTTCATAGTGCGGTGCCTCACCTGGAAGGTGGTTTTCCAGAATCAGTTCTAGTTCTTTCAGCAGTTCCAGTGTGCGGTAGATGGTTGAGAGGCTCACACGAGGATTGCGCTCCTGCACACGTTCAGCAATTTGCTCAAGGCTGATATGACAATTCGCCTCCTGAATAACGCTTAATATCAGATAGCGTTGAGGAGTTAGACGATAGCCGTGCTTGTGAAGCAAACTATCGCTGACGTGGCTATGATTAACCATTATTTCCTTACATCCTCTCAAACATATATTGTGCAAATATGTGTATAGCATGTTATACGTCGTATTTTAACGTAGGTAGTATATTTGATGTTTACTTCGTTCATGTTACTCTCACGTCAAATAAAATACGCTCTACCCTACCAACCTTTTTAAGAAGGCGTTGTAGTAAAGTAGAGCGTACCTTACGTATTTCAATACGTTTATTAAGAGCCTGCACCACTAATTGTATCTTCTGGTAAAGATGGAATAGAGTGTGAAGCTACTTTAACCTCAATATCATCATAGCGTTTCACTTTGTAGACGATTGTCGAGATTGCCCAGCTTGCAAGAAACAGGAGGACAATGATGGCACCAAGGATGCCGAAGTTATTACCACCAGTCAAGTTGCCAACCTGATCCCAGAAAGGGCCGCTCAGGTTCAATTCGGTAGCCACAATGCTGAGAGCTTCGAGACCACCAACGACCAAGGCCACAATCACCGAGATGAGAGTAATGTTCAGGTTATAAAACAGTTTACGGATTGGTTTCTCAAAAGCCCATCCATAAGCTCCTAGCATCAAGATGCTATCGGTAGTGTCCATCAAGGTCATACCTGCAGCGAACAATGCGGGGAAGATCAGAATGGCTGCAATAGGAATACCTTTGCCAGCAGAGGTTGCAGCAATTCCTAATAGTCCAACTTCAGTTGCGGTATCAAACCCCAAGCCGAAGAGCAAGCCTACAGGATACATCTTCCAACTTTGGCCAGTTGCCCTAAGCAGAGGACGAAAGAAGCGACCCATGAGTCCTCGATTATTCAACGACTCGTCTAAGGCGAGGTCATTATACTCACCACCACGCCTTACATCACGAAATGACCTGTAGACATCTACGATTTCTGCATTTCATCTTCGCTCATCATTGCCATAGCATGTCCACTATGCTCTCCATTTCCCATCTGCATTCTCATGGGATGCTTGACATTAAGGTAAATGAGCACTGCAATCACTAGCACAGCAAGAATGTTGAGTACTGCTGTGTAGTCAAATGAGAAAGTCATCACCTGTTGTAAGAAGTGAGGATTGGCAGTTGGAATGAAATGCGCTGCTGGAAAAAGCTGATTCAAGCCTGAAAAGACAGCATTGATAATGATTGCAGTCAGCACCATAGTTGCAAACAAGATACCCGTGATGTACGCGGCCAAACGCCAGCCATAATACTTACGGTAGATATCGAGAATAGGCAACACAATCAAATCTGCATAAATGAACGCGATGGCTCCACCGAAGGTAATCCCACCCGCAAAGAGAATAGCTGCAAGTGGAACGTTTCCTACAGAACAGACAAACGCGATAACTGCTACAATTGGACCAACGATAGCATTCTCGACAACTTGAAGGGGGCCTGGAACACCTTTAATGAAGAGAACATTCCAGAAAGCGTTGGGAATGAGTACACCCAAAAACCCGGCAATAATAAAGCCAAGGATCATGTCTTTCCAAATCATTGACCAGTCCATTGCAACGTAGTGTGATACATAGACCCAACCTTCTGGCGAACGCAGTTTTTCCCACAGTGTACGACCAGGAGCTAGCTCGTCACCATGGTTGTGCTCTGCAACCACAGCAGTTTCTTGATAGTTTCGTCCTTCTTCCACAAGTTGCTTTGGATACGTAAGTTTCACGAGCAGAGTCACAATAACGATTAACACGATGCCGCCCAGCCATTCCGCAAGCGCGAACTGCCATCCCATCAACTGCCAAAGTACAAGTCCCAGTTCTAGTACGAGGTTAGTCGAGGCAAACATAAAGGCTAGAGCTGGAATAAGGTGTGCACCTCGTTTAAACATACTCTTAGCCGCCGCAATAGCAGCATAGGAGCAGGACGAACTTGCAGCCCCAAAACTGGTAGCAAGCGCAATTTCTTTGAAACCTGCTCGCCCAAGCGCCTTACTCATACCTGCCCGACTCACATATGCTTGAATCATGCCTGATATCAAGAAACCTAGCACAAGACTCCATAAAACTTGCCATGCCATTCCTGCTGCTGTTAGTAGTGCCTGACCAAGCAGTGTAAGAACTATCATACCTCATTCTCCTTCTATGACTTATCCATACCCAGGGGGTATGGGTATTTTGAAAAAGTATACTATTTTTAAGCGGTACATGTCAAGGCGCGTCAAAAGATAACTTTAGCGGGGGAAAGCAAATTGTTTCCCTAAGGTGTCGATTTCGTTGAAGTCTGTTCGTCATTCTACTGAAAGCGGCAATGGTCGCTGGATAAAATACATCAGTATAATACAGGAGGATTTACTTTATGCGCTACTTAGCACTGATTTACGGAAGTGAAGCGGCGGCGGCCACTATGAGCAAGGCAGAACTGGAAGCCGAGTCTGACACAAAATGTAGTTGAGCAAGCCTTTTTGAGACGACGCCTTGAAGAGATCCGCGCTTCATACCCTTCTTAAATTTTCTTCTTGCTAATTACCTGGAAACGATAAAAGGTAGGGATAGTATAGAATAGCCATCCCTAATTCTTCAATTCATGGATTATTGAGATATATGCAGGTTTCGCATGATATGCTGTATCGAAGATGAGCGGTGCATCCGAATGTTTAGTCGCACCAGGAATCCAGGTGTAACGATCGGTAAAGCCCCACATTACGAATGCTTCGCACGTTTTCACAGCAAGACAAGCAGCTAGCATGTCAGAATAGACGTGTGCTTGTACAGAGAAGCGTTGCGCCATCGGGCGTGTATCACCTTGTATTTGCACATCCATTTCTGTAATCTGCACTTTCAAGCCAAGCACAGCGAGTCGTTGCATGTTCGCGATTACGGCTTGTTCTGCTGGCGCATTGAGGATACTTGTGTGCATCTGTAAGCCTACGCCGTAGATAGGAACACCGCGTTGTAGCATGCCCTTCACGAGTGCATAAATGGCATCAGATTTGGCATTAACGCCTTCAGCACCATAATCGTTATAGAAAAGATGCGCCTGTGGATTTGCCTCATGTGCCCAACGAAAAGCCCAATCGAGATAATCAGGCCCGATGACGCGATACCAGATCGAGTTCTGCATTTTCCCATCTTCAGTGACAGCTTCGTTGACGACATCCCATATATTAACCTGATTGTGATAATGCGCGACAACCGTGAAAATATGGTCTTTCATAATTGCAAGTAGCTGGTCGCGTGTAAAACTACCGTTTTCAATCCATTTAGGTAATGCTTGATACCACACGAGATTATGACCACGTATCTGCATATCGTGTGCTTTGGCAAAGGCAGCAAGTGCGTCAGCTTTGGCAAAGGTATAGGTATCTTTTTCGGGATGAACTGCATCAAATTTCATGACGTTTTCAGGTGTGACCACATCAAATTCATGCGCAAGTGTACTTGCATATGCAGCGTCATGCTGCAGCGCATCCATATTCACAGCAGTTCCCAGTAAGATATGATGTGTTTGTGCGAGTGTACGCAGTGTTGTCGGTACACGTACTACAGCCTTCGTCGCTGACGGTGCCGCACATGCAACAAGCAAATAGAGCAGGAGTATTACAGCAAGAATTTTTCGTTTCATATGTTTTTCACCTGATTCATGTCGAGGGGAGAACATGGGCAATATTGCCCATGTTCTCCCCTCGACACAAACTCACTATTTCTTTAGCGATATGCGACCATTTTGTTGCGTTCGCGTGGCAACTGGTACCATACATCATCACATACGGTTCGCATCTCGTCGTCGAGCGTAAAATCTACCGCTGGAAGTGTTTGCTCAAGGTGCTCTGGTTTACTTGCGCCAACGATAGCGGAGGTAATCGCGGGTTGCGCTAGCACCCATGCAATCGCTACTTGTGCGATTGATATATTCCGTTCGTTACAAAATTTCTTAAGCGTATCAACGGCTTGCATCTGCGGCTCTTTCCAATAGCGCTCTTGATAGAGGCGACCCGCGTTGTGCAACGTGAAACGCGTACCTTCACCAGGCTGCTGTCCGGCCTGATAACGACCTGTCAGAAGTCCACCAGCAAGGGGATTGTAGGAGATCATGCCAAGCCCCTGATCGAGGACAAGTGGGAAAAGCTCGCTTTCAATATGACGAAACAGAATGTTATACCGAGGTTGTACACAGTCAAAGCGTGCCAGCCCCAAACGGTCACTTGTCCATAATGCCTTACACAGTTCCCACGCTGGATAGTTGGAGCAACCAATGTAGCGCACCTTACCGCTGCGAACAAGGTCATCGAGCGCCCCAAGTGTCTCATCAATTGGTGTTTCTGGATCAGGCGCGTGAATTTGATAGAGGTCGATATAGTCGGTGCCGAGACGACGCAAACTTGCCTCGGCTGCTGCAAGAATGTGTTTGCGTGAAGCGCCTTGATCGTTTGGATTCGGTCCCATCTGCATACGACACTTTGTCGCAAGAACAAGCTGGTCACGACGGCCCTCACCCGCATGAAGCCAGCTTCCTATATACTCTTCTGTACGTCCAAGCATCTCAGGTTTCGCACCCAGCGGGTATGCGTCAGCGGTATCAAAAAAGGTGACACCTGACGAAAAGGCTGTATCCATGATTGCATGTGATGTTGGCTCATCGCATTGGTTGCCAAAGGTCATAGTTCCCAGGCATATCTCTGAAACTTTGAGGCCTGTACGCCCCATACGTCCAATCTTCAAGCTAAGAAATCCTTTCTTCTGTCTACCTAAATAAATAGCCCATATGGGATAGAATATCATATATTATGAAACCTCTTACGGGTCTCATTCGTGAACTATATAGACAACATATGGGTTGATGAGGAGCATATTTCGCTCTCTATGCAATAATAAGATGTATAGGGCATGCACACGTAAAATGTATTCTATAGAAGCATAACAGTAAAAAATGGAGGAAATAAATGGCACGATTCAATGTTCTTGGCCGCTCAAAAGCTGATCAGACACAAGAAGCGGCGCAGTCCACGCTCGACAACGCGAAGGGCACACTTCAGTCTGCGAAAGACACAGCAGCACTCGCTTATGAAAACGTAAAGGGTGCAGCGCAATCAAGATTCTCTAATGTGAAGGGTACTGCACAAGCAACCTCCGCTAACGCGCCAGCCAGGGGTGTAGCATCAAACATTCAGGACAATGTACAAGATAAGATTGGCAAAGTACAAGGTGTCGTCACAGCTGGTGCAGTTGCCACAAAAGGGCTTTTCAGAGACAACTCAAAGAAGGCTAACAAGAATCTGAAAAAGACACAAAATCAACTTAGCGATCTTCAAGGCACTGTGCAGGACAAACTTGGCGGTGTTCAGGATACCGTACAAAGTGCTGTTGCCGTCGGCCTCTCAAAGGCACAAGACGTTATCGGAGACACAGTAGGCACTGCGCAAGATGTGCTTGAGAAGAACACAAGGGCTGCGCGTAAGAACCTCAAGAAGGCTCAGAAAGAAGTGCGAAAGAACCTCAAGAAGGCTCAAAAGTCCACAAAATCCAACATCTCAGATACTTTGTCAACCGCTCAGGATGTTGCCAACAAGACCTCCAACAAGAATGGTTTTAGCCTTTTCCAAAAGAAGTCAGCCGCTCAAGATATTGCCGATAAGGCTTCTGAGAAGGTCACATCCAGTTTCTTGGGTGCCAAATCAAACATCCAAGACACGTTAGAGGATGCACAGGCAGAGCGTGAGCGTAAAGCACGTCGCAAGGCACGAGCACAGGGCGCATTCCGCCTCGGTCTAGTTGCTGGTATCGTTGTTGCTCTGCTGTACACACCAACTCCTGGCGCACAAGTTCGCCAACAGTTGGCACAGCAGTGGAACAAGTACCGCACACAATTCGGTTTCTAGTAAGAGATACAACAAAAACATGGCAGGAGCCTTGCTCCTGCCATGTTTTTGTTGTATCTCATTTTAAAAAAGGAGCAAAAATAATGCTTACTTTACGTAGATATCAGCAGGCAGACCATGATGCTGTATGGCAACTACATGTGCTTGGCTTACAATCAGTAGGAGCTTATGCAGGGCATGGGCAGTGGGATGATGATCTGCACAATATTGAACAAGTCTATTTGAATAATCGCGGCACGTTTCTAGTGAGTGAAGACGAAGGACGTATTGTAGCAATGGGCGCGTTGCGGTATATAACCAATGAGCGTGCAGAGATCAAACGTATGCGCGTACACCCCGATGTTCGAGGGCGCGGTTTTGGACAAGAAATGCTACAAGCGTTAGAAACGGAGGCAATAGCCTTAGGATACACGACCTTATTTTTGGATACCTCTACTCTACAAATAGCGGCCCAGCACCTTTATCGCAAAAATGGTTTTCGGGAAACAGGAGAAACCAAAGTAATGCGTGGGTTTACCGATATTTTCTTTGAAAAGAGCATACAATAATTCAGTGTTCCATGTCTATTCAACGGCAAATTACTGACAGGACGACAATCGCATCTCAAATCGTCTTTGAGCTCATGTAGCGGAAAGTCGTTTCGGATGAAAGATCGACTGACGAAAAGTTCTGGCAAGGCAGCAGGAGCAAAACAGCAATAGGAAAGGGATACAGGTATGGAATCCTCGCGTGAAAGAGCCTTAGACCAGCGGCGCACCATTGCACGTCGTCTGAGTGCAGAACTGGGAAGACATTCAGAGATCTCAGCTATCTTGGTCTTCGGGTCTGTCGCTTCTGGGCAGATCGATGAGCGTTCAGATATTGATCTGTTCGTCGTGTGTCGGTCAGCCATTCTCCCAGTATCAGAGCGGCAAACCATCTTGACCACGCTTGGATCAGGATGGCATCAACAAGATCAGACGCAAGACAATCCGTTATTTGCTTTCCGCGATCAGGATGGAGTAGTCGAAGGCGTTTTCGTGACCTTGCATTATCAGACCGTGGACTGGATCGATCAGGTGCTCATCGATGTCATCGAGAAGGGTATGCTCTCGACTCCTCTCATGCCTTTCCGGGCATATACCCTTCCTGCCTTGCTGAAGCGTGGTTGGCTTTTGCAAGACCAAGACGGGACAGTAGGCCGATGGCGCGAACAGATTCAGCCCTTTCCTGCCCAATTACAGAGGCATCTATTGGACCATTTCATTCCGTTGCTTCACGAAAACGTGGAGGAATTGGTTGCCAATGCAGAACGCAACCTCGGCCCTCGTGTGTTTCTTTTTCGGCTGAATTGGGCAGTAGATGCGCTCATTGGCATGCTCTTTGCCGTCAACGAGATGTATGATCCAGCGGATCGAAGGACAGAGCATATGATCCTACCCACCTTGAACTGCGTTCCCTCTCACTTTACAGCACGTTTAACAGATGTACTCGAAGGACCTTTTGATAATGAAGGTGCTCGATATCGAGCACATGTCTTTGTCCAACTCGCCCAGGAAGCCATCCAATTAGCAGGAAGACCCTAAAAGAAAAGGCGATAATGCGAAGCCAAGCAAAACGAAGGTGGGTTCGTTTTTCGCCGTTAATCCGGGATGAGTCAATTCTAAGTTGTTACTGTACAGTGGGCCAACTCGAAACCGCTAAAAGTAGGTCACAATCGCAGCGCTATTGACAACGTATCGCGAACAATCCTTTCTTGTACTGATAGCACCTCTATATTAAAGATGAGTTTGTAGTAGGCGTAGCCCGACCACATCACCGACACCAATCGCCATAGACAGAAGAACATTACGTGTTCGCGCAGCGACGAGCACTGTTGCCAGTGAAGCACCCAGTTCGGGGAAGCCTGTACTAAACACCGTTGGCGCAACAATGGCAATGAGAATGGTTCCGGGGAGAACATTGATCCATGCTTTGAGTCGATTCGATATCTTGATATGACCCATAAGCCACACGACCCCAACTCGCGTTAGGTAGGTGACGAGTGCCATGCCCAGAATTGTCATCAGCGTGGTGGAGTTAATCTGCATGACGCATTCCTCCTACGATGCTTCCAGCAAGTGCGCCTAACAAGATATACCACTTTCCTGGGAAGAGATGAGCGGTTACCACTGCAACAACCGCTGCAACAATCCAGGGAAAAATATCTGCTTTTCCCTTCCAAACCCCAACGAGGAGAGAGAGAAAGACTGCTGTGAATGCAAAATCGAGACCCCAACGTGTTGGATCAGCAATACCCTCTCCAAGCAGTCTACCTAACACGGTAGAACTTATCCATGCGCCAAATAAAACGAGGCCACTGCCTAAGAGGAAGGCTGCATCGCGTTTGCCACGAGCAAATTCGTTCATCGTGAGTGCCCAATTTTCATCAGCCAGGAAAGGGTTTTAGTGTTGAGAGATAGCGCGTTTTGACAAATTCTTTCCTTTTCGCGCTGATTTTCTTGCCCTCTTCACTATCTTTGTCGATGCCTAATACCTCTGGCAATACCTTGTCGCCGCCCATACCAATCAGTGGTCGTACCTTCTCGAGAGGTACCTGATGGCCTTGAGCCGCCATTGCGTCGATCCATGCGAGTGCCTGTGCATATTGCTATCAATAAGTGTACCGTCAACATCAAGAATAACTGCATGTATTTGTTTCGTATGTGTTGCCATCATTTTCTCCGTTACGCAGTTACTGTGGTCATTTGAGTGCTTAGTGTCTTGCGCAGTAACACTTTTGCACGATGGAAGTATGTTTTCGCAGTAGCTTCAGGCATATGAAGTGTTCTACCAATTTCTGAGAAACTTAATTGTGCCAGGTAGCGCAAGGTCACAACGTCACGAAATTTGGGCGGTAGCGATTGAATAGCACTTTGTAATACCTTTTGCAGATCGTGACGTTCCATTATTTCTTCAGGTAAAGGGCCAGTGTCTGCCATATCACCCAAAAACGTGATCTCGCCCTCGTTATTCTCGGTTTCTAGTTGCGAGAAGTGAATGGCATAACGCTTTCGGCGGCGCAGTTCGTCTACACAGCAGTTACGAGCAACCTGAAAAAGCCAGGGCTTGAATGGCTCGGTGGTTCCTAGATTCGGCAATGACGTATAGAAGCGCAGGAATACTTGCTGCAGTACATCACATGCCTGATCGTAATCACCCAGGAAGCGACAGATGAAATTAAATAACGGTGTGCTATATCTATGAACTAATAGCTCAAATGCATCCTGGTCTCCTGAAAGCGCTTGTTGCGCTAATAGCATATCAGAAATGTCATAGCTTGTTACTCGTCTTGTCTCAATGAATTGCACAGGTTATCTCCTCGTTGTGAAAAGCGGTTTATATATGGAAGTTTGTTTTTCATTCGTCTGATATAAGCCTAGCGTTTTTCTTGTAGAAATACAATAACTTTTTCTCGAATAAATCTCTACCGTAGACAGTTGTAATCAAATATTAAAGAGTGGAAGCGAAAGATTAGATATTTCTTATGTGACAAAAAAGGATGCATAACAACTTGGCTTGTTATGCATCCTTTTTTGTGAAAGATTTATGCGTGCTCTAAGCGACGTAGTTCAATTTTGCCATTGCGGGTACGAACAGCAAAGGTTGGTTGTGCATAGACCGCGGGACTGTTAGCAACACTACCATCACAGAGACGGAAGCCGGAGCTATGCCAGGGACAATAGAGAACGCCATCTTCGACGCGGCCTTCATCCAGCGGACCGGCAAGATGAGAGCAAGTAGCAGCCATAGCATAGATAGCTTTGCCTTCTTTGAACAGCACCGCAGGAATGCCATTCGCATCGACCCGTATCAGTTTTCCTGGTTCTAATGCCGTCTCGTCCATGACTGCAACAAAGTCATCAGAGCCACCTTCCCAGGCGACATGATTCACACCAATACCACTAGAGTAAGAGAGCTCGCCACCAAGATAGCCTGAATACATGAGAATTGCGTATGCGCCTGCCGCTATACCAATCGCCGCACGCCTCTGACCTGTGATGCGTAGAACTGCTGAGACGAGGTTCAGCGAGAGGATGCTAGTATTGAGCAAGGCATGCAGCATGCCAGTACGCTGTTCTGGGCCATGTGTATCTACCCAGTTCGTCAGGCCAGTTGCGGCAGAGGCAACGGCCCCACCAATACCAAGCCACATCGTGATATCAGCACTACGCGCAATTCCTTCATCCTCATCAGCTAACCACACAACATCGAGTAGCGTGGTTGCTGTCCACGAACCAATGGGAAAGGCAACGAGGACAGGATGTACAACATGCCCAAGCCAGACGCCATTGAGAGCATCTTTAACCCTATAGCTCAGTTGCTCAGGCTGTCCAAAAAGTTTATTCGTCCACTGCTGTAGTGGAGTAGAAATTTTATCAAGCCACGGCATACGATGAATTAACTCACCATTCAAGCGACGAAGTGTTGGACTATTTGGCGGAGTATCTACCCAACTCCTATCGGAGCTTGTTGTTACCTTTGAAGCCATACTATTTTCCTTTGCTATTTTTCGACAATTCGCCAGCAATAATCACGCGGCGGATTCATTCCAATGACTGAGAAGGGAACATCTGCTTTCTGTTTAGTAAGCACGTATTGCAGCACAGCTTGGTTACGTGCATAGAATAGTTGTGCACAGTGCAAAGCACTACGCAACGAACGAAAGTGTACGCTCATCTCTTGCTGCATTGGCAGAAATACATAGTTAAAGCCATGCGCCTTTAGCCAGTCGCGATCCTCGACACGAGGCCAGATGAGGACGATTTTCCCTCCCGACTTCGTGACACGTTGCAGTTCCACAAGCCCTTGCTCGCCCCCTTGTTCTGGCATTGCAGTAAAGGCAGAGCACGAGAGCGCAATATCAACGCTGTTATCAAGTAGTGGAACCGCGTCGAAACGTCCTTCATGAGGAACAACACGTTGCGCTACGGGTTGCTGCATGCTTTTCTGCTTTAGGATACGCAAGAGGCCGGGTGAAGGCTCAACGGCGTGAACAAGACTTGCTCCATAATGAAGGCATTCAAGTGTTGCTCGTCCACTTCCCGCCCCCACATCAAGCACTGTTTGACCCCGTAGTTCAGGTGCCAATTGCTGAAAGATACCAGGATGTAACTCTTCACCTTCGGTAAGCTCTTCATACAGGCCGGGAGTCTTCCAATAGGTAAGCTCCCAGAAAAGACTATCGAGCACATGTTCGCGCGCTTGTGCGATCTGATTGTCAGAAAGGGGGCAATGAAGTTCACGTCGGAACGCCGCCCGTTGCTTGAGAGGAACACATTTCTCGATATGCTTAACAAGTGGCCGAGGCATATTGTGGAGACTATATGCCAGGTGCTTAGGAGTTACACCAAAACTATTCTGCGCTAGCATTCTTTGCAATGAGGTACGATCAAAGACAAGCAGGTCTTCTATATGAAAAGGATTATCAAACATCGGCTCAGGTTGTACAAGACTTTCACTCATCGCCATAGGTGTATCCTTCTTCTCACATGCATGACTACATGTACTTTCACGCATGTGAGAAGAAAAAGGTTTCGTTTATCGTAGAGCAAGATGATAGAGGGGGCTCAACAATAGTCTTTTCTTATCTATATTTTCATGAGTATTAGAATATTAGAATAACCTTTTGAGGAAGTTAACGCATCCTTAGTCTTTTTGTCGAAGACTTGTAATTCAATATGATATGACTTATGCTCTATTTACAAGCGAGCTCATGAGGTCGTTTGGCGGAATTTACTCTAAATTAGATAGAATTTTTTGTAGTACAGTAAGGAGCATGACGTTATGAGTATCATTGATGCAGTGGTGCAATCATTTCAAGCAGCCCTCGCACTCCTTTTCACATTTGTGCCAAGACTCCTCGGCTTCCTGGTTATCCTTCTCATAGGATACCTTGTTGCTACGGCGCTTGCTAAAGCTGTCACCTTCTTGCTGCGCAAGGTAGGGTTTGACCGCTTCTCCACAAGAATTGGCTTGACACGTTTAGAGTCACAGATGGGCGTAAAGATGGATGCAGCAGGCATTCTAGGACGCATCGTCTACTGGTTTGTCTTTTTAATCTTCCTCGTTCCTGCCGTTGACTCACTTGGTCTTACCTCCGTCAGTGCATTATTAGGTCAGGTTATCGCGTACATTCCAAATGTGTTTGTTGCTATCCTTATTCTCTTCCTGGGTACGCTTGCCGCAACCTTTGTTGCTGACATTGTGCGTGGCGCGGCTTCGAGTTCACGCGTCGGCAATCCTAGTGTGTTTGCGAATATTGCGCGCTATGCTATTCTTGGTTTTGTAGCAATTGTTGCTCTTGAGCAATTGAATATCGGCGCTTCCCTCTTGAACATTCTGTTTACAGCTATCATGGGTGCTACCGCCTTAGCCTTTGGTCTGGCATTTGGTCTTGGTGGACGCGATGCAGCCAAGCGCTTTATTGAGAGTAACGAATCCTCGTTAGGACAAGCGGCTTCACAAATTCGAGCACAACAAACTGCTCAACAGAGTATCACTCAAGCACGTACCATTGCTGATATGCAGGCTGGCGATTATCGTAGTGGTCAATATGCGCCACAACCTGGCTATCAGCCAACACCACAACAGCAGTATCCACCACAACAGTATCCACAGCAATAAGTTAACTTTTTTATCAAATATGTAAAGAGCGAGACCTATGTTACAGGTCTCGCTCTTTACATGTCTTTCATTCTAAGGCCAGCTTGTCTCTGTGAACGGTGTGATGAGTACTTCTTGCATGGCGGATTCTGGTGGGACTTGTGCGGCGAACACGATCACGTTGGCAACATTGGCAGGGTCTTGCAAGTTTTTCTCTTCTGGCATGGGAATACCTTGCTCCTGGAAGCGATCAAAGAAGTGTGTTTGCATACCCCCTGGAATAATGGTTGTCACACGAATACCGTAGGCACGTCCCTCAACTCCGAAGCCCCGCCCAAACGCAACCAGTCCCGCTTTCGAGGCGTGATAGGCCGAGGCGTTCGCCCACATGCGCAGTGCAGCAGTCGATGCAATATTGATGACATGGCCTGAGTGCTGCACGCGCATCAGAGGTAGCGCGGCTTTTGTAAAGAGGAACGGGCCACGCAAATTCACGCCAATGACACGATCCCATTGTTCGACGGTCATTTCCTCGACTGAAAGCGTGTAGTCAATGGCGGCACAATTTACGACGATATCCAGGCGTCCCAGTTGCTCTCCAACGGCCTTCACTGTTGCAAACACAGCGTTGGCATCACTCACGTCACACCGAAGCGCAAGACTGCGTACACCCTGTGCTTCGACACTTTTGCTCACACGCTCAATGCCTTCTTGCTGAATATCAACGCATGCAACATCACTTCCCGCGGTTGCAAAGGTGTGTGCCGTTGCCTCACCCAGGCCGCTGCCTGCTCCTGTGACCAAAACAACTTTTCCTTTAAGAGTGTTCTCGCGCATAATATTTTCTTTCTATACATATTGTTTTAACAGATCGCCAAACAATTCAATGGCATTCCGTCGGCGATTTTCTACCTCGGTCGGTAGACCAAGATGATAGGTACCACTGGGGAGGATACCACAACCACCATATTTGTGAATGAGTAAAAATTGTACCACCACCTCTTCTCCCGCATGTTCAGTTGGCAAGCGCTGCCACCAGGAGAAAGCGCCGACATCCAGCAGTTTCTCGCGATCATACAGGACGTTTGCTCCACCAATCCAGGCAATTTTGTAACGCACAGGACGCCCCTCTTTGACGAGTCGCTGCTCCAGATGAAGCGGATTCGCGGCATTGTTGATAAGATGACGTTCCCACGGAATAGTATCTTGATTAAAGAGTTCGGGTGTAACAGGGCCTTCCCATAACTCGATACGTTGTTGCTGAGGACGTACGTCAGAAAGATGCTGTAATCCAGTGGCAGCACAACCAACAAAACCACACATATCCGCTTTGATTACATTAAGCATACGTTGCATGACCTGCGGTTCCAAGAGCACATCATCATCAAGATAATGCACATAGTGCGCCTGACTCTGCTCAAGCAAGAACTGGCGCTGTTCTGCCAGACCGCGCATTGGAAGATGACGGTGTAGTGTTACTTGATGTCCATGCCAGCGTAGAGCACGTACCACGGTCTGTATCTCGATGCTGTCAAGGTATGCCTCACTCTCTTCTGTTTGATCAGAGACAATAACGTTAAAATCGGTAAAGGTCTGTCCTAGCAGGCAGGTCAATACCATCGCAAGCCCAGTTTTGCGCTGACATGTTGGAATGAGAACATCGACACTTGTCACAAGCTTATTCTCCTGCTAAACCTCTCCAATAGGTTGACTATCTCGTGCTCCAAACAGAGAAGATTGTGCAGCTAGCCCTCTTTGCTTATGGAATGCTAGTACAGATTCGTAGAGCGCACTGGTCCGCTTTGCGACGGTTTCCCAGGTAAACTCGCGTTCGACACGCAAACGAGCGGCCTGACCCAGCCGCAAGCAGCGTTCTGGCTCCATAAGCAGTTGATAGAGGCAATCTGCTAATGCCTGTGGGTCTCGTGGGGGTACTAGAAAACCTGTCTCGCCATCAGCTATGGTATAGGTGATGCCTCCGACAGCAGAGCCAATTACGGGTCGTCCACACGCCATTGCTTCCAGCGGCGTCAACCCAAATGGCTCATACCATGGTGTAGTTACTGCGACATTGCCTGCACTATAGTAGTCGTGCAGTGAGTCTTGTTGCCGTTTGCCTACAAACACCACATGTTCTGTGATGCCTAACTCTGCAACCAGTTGCTGCAGGACGCCAAATTCAGGAGTTACACGTGGGTCTGGTTCCGTTGTCTCTCCACCAACGAGCAAAAGGCGTATAGGTGGAAACACAAGGCCGTGCGCTGCGGTCTGGCTTGTACATTGCTGTATAAGCTGTGCGACACCTCGCACGACGTTGCGCACATCTTTACGCAGCAACATACGACCGACGTAGACGACAACGAAGGCGTCTGGTGTCAGCCCAATACGTTGACACGCCTCTTCTTGCGCTACAGGATGAAACACTGCTGTATTGACTGCGGAGGGAATGATAACGACACGTTCTGGGTCCGCCCCATAATCGTCAACCAGTTCTGACCACTCACTTGGACATTGTGCAATGATGCGTTCCACTGAGCGGATTATTTGTACTTCAACGCCTACGCGATCCTCAGGGCTGGTGTCAACACTTCCCTGATGTTTATGTTTTGTCTTGCCCATCGCGTGAAAAATTTGTACGGCAGGGATGTTTAGGCGACTTTGTAACTCGGTTGCAACCCAACCTGACATCCAGAAGTTGCCGTGAATGAGATCGTAACAGGTCTCGTCACGTTCTATAAAATCAAGGAACGCATCACGAAATGCTGGCATAAACATCCACAGGTCATCTTTTGGTAGGAAGGTTGCAGGGCCAGCAGTTAGGTGAATGATGCGTACATTGGGAGTCCATGCAATCACTTCTGGCGCGTAAGGGTTGTCACGCCGCGTGAATACATCGACTGCATAACCAAGCTTTGCAAGATTGCGGCTCACTTCGTCAACATAGACATTTTGCCCACCTGCGTCTTCTCCACCCAACAGAGCGACAGGACTAGCATGTTCGCTCAAAAACGCTATACGTGTTAATCTATCCATACATTTTTCCTTCTTACAAATTTTTATAGGTGGTCACAAGAGCACGCTCCTATACGCAATTAGTACGAAACGACATCGCGCCTCGTAGAGGCCAACGGGCGACCACAAGGGTCGCCCCTACTATACATGGTTAGTATGACACGACATCGTGTATAGTAGGGGCGACCCTTGTGGTCGCCCGTCCGTTTCCACGTATCGTCGTCGAATTGAGTTGTAAAAGACAACTAGCTTACTCCTCGAATTCATCACAGTACTTGCATAAAGGCAGCATTCCAATCGCGTTTGAAGCGCTCTAGTCCAAAGCGGTCTCGTGCTACGCTTTTCGCGTATGCTCCCATCACCTTTGCCTCTTGCGAATGGGTGAGCAGGTAGCGCATAGACTCGGTCAACGTCTTGGGATCACAGGAAACATAGCCACTCTTGCCGTTTTCAATTACCGTAGGTAGTTCGGTCGTTGCCAGCGCTACCACGGGCATTCCAATCGTCATTGCCTCAATCACAGCGAGCGGAAGACTGGTATAACGGATAGGGCTGAACAAAAAACGATAGTCAGCAAGACGTTGATGAAGGTGCCGATAAGGAATATCGCCTAGACCGCCGAGCGCCTCCGTTTGCATTCCGACAGCATCAAGCGGCAGCAGCGCTTGTGCCTGTAAAAAGAGATCATAGCCAGTGATGCGCGGTCGTTTCTGCATACCGTTCACAACGATCACACCCCGTTCTAGCGTACCACGATAGGTTGCAGTCGGATCAATAGCAACGCTATGTTCGATCACGACCGTTGGTGTACTTCCGTTATCCCACATCAGTCGATTATAGTGAGTGACATGTACCAACAACACATTTGGATCATCAATAGGATGACGTGTATCGGTTGCATGCGGCTTCGGAGTGTTGTGCTCAAGATAAATTTTAGGCAAGGCACGCTGATCAGGACTGAGAATTTCGTATGCATCCTCAAAATAGTTTTTGGGCGTCTGATAGATAATCAAGTCGAGATCAAGCTTATGTACCTCTTCCGCAGGTACCTCGTGCATATAGTCTGGCAAATTAAACGTTGGGCCACGCCCACCGTAGCCCTCTGGTCTATCAGGCTTAGTGGGTAGGTACCAATCGTGCTCAAGTCGCGCTAACGTGTTGAGATAACTTCCATGAATGTGCCAAATAAGAATCTTTAGACGTTGCATTATGCTGTTCCTTGTTACAACCACGGGCGACCACAAGGGATCGCCCGTTCGTCTATACCTATTGCCTGTTTATCTTTCAGTACTACCTGCTTAGCAACAGTGAGCACTGTCTCGGGGGAGAGCCAACGCAGACAACGATGATCGATGGGGCACTCCCAATATCCACAGGGACTGCACGCTACTGGATGACGTACAATAGGGTGCCTTTGCCTATTCAGAGGTGCCCACCGCTGTACGTCCGCAGGGCCGAAGAGAGTGATGCTAGGACAATCTACAGCGCAAGCGATATGTGATGGACCAGTATCATTACTAATAAAGAGATCGAACCGACTGATGAGTGCAGCAAGACCACCTAACGAAGTTTTTCCTGCAAGCGAGAGAGCAGGTGTTTGCATTGCCTCTACGACGGCTTGCACCGTCTGCTCCTCGCCTGCTCCTCCGGTTAGTAACACCTGAGCATTAAGTTGTTGTACTAATGCGTCTGCAAGACTAGCAAAATATGCAACAGGCCAGCGTCGTGCTGGTGGACGTGCGCCAGGATGTATGCCTATAATACGCTTGCTACCTTGCTGGAATGGACGCAAGAGTTCGTCGGCCTCTGCATAATCGCTTGCAAAAAGGGGAAATTCTAGTCGTACATCCATATACGGGTCATCTATCTGTAGGGATCGATGTATCACGCCCTCGTAGGTTGCTAACAGGGCAAGAGGACGTGATACATTGGTCCCTACAGAAAGCATATTCAAGGCTTGTCCTAACAATGCAACAAGATTAAGGTTACGATATATTTCATGCTGATTATCAGGGTAGGGCGCACTGATAGTCAAGCTAGCAGGCGTTTTCTCATAATAGCCAACGGTGATAGGAGCACTCAGTGCAAGCACGAAAGGATTGCTTGTGCGTCCACTACCATGCATTTGTAACACAATATCATACCCGTAAGCACGCTGCTCGGTAAGAAAACGCTCTGTACGCTGTGCCTCAACAGATACTTCGTCGATACCTGGATAGCCAACGAATTCAACAAAGCGGTCAATATAGCCCTTGAAACGTTGGACAAAAGAGCTTGCCCAGGGTAAGCCAATCAAGGTGATTTCGGCATCAGGAAACAACTGGCGTAAGGCACGAAATGCAGGTACCGCAACGAGAAGATCACCAAGTTGCAAGGCACGAAAGACGGCAATACGTTTCATTGCACGCCTCCGTCATGAACTCTCTCGGTCCCTACGAGCAAGGTCTCAGCCTCTGCAACGACCTCTTCGGGTACGATATCAAGGCAGGGCAAGCCAATAGGACACTCGAACAAATAGCAAGGATGGCATGCTGTTGGACGGCGCAAGAGGCGTGCAACGGTAGAACGTGGACGCCACTGCTCCTCGTAGTCGGTGCCTGAGAAGAGCACAACTTCGGGCGTGCGTACTGCATCAGCAAGATGCATTGGCAATGTGTCATTGCAGATGACCAGGGCAGCATGCTCAATTAACGCTGCATATTCGCCGAGCGTTGTTTTTTCCATGAGTACATGCGCGTTGGACGCTCGTTGTTGTACCTCGTGCAGGAGCGCGGTTTCACGCTCAACTCCAGTCACGAGCACTTGCCAGCCATGCTGTGTCAATTGATCTGCAATGAGGCCAAAGCGGTCCGCAGGATAACGTCGCGCCTTTGCGCTCGCCCCTGGATGCAACACAATGTATGGCTCTTCTGACTGAACACCGACACTCCTTAGTAAGGAAGGAATTGTATTGCTCTCGTCCTGCGAGAGAGAAATTTTTAGCGTACGATCTCTGGCAACAAAGCCAAGGTATTCTACGAGACGCAAATTGCGCTCAACCTGGTGCATCTCTGTTGGTCCGCCTTGCAGTTGCGTTGAGAGCGTACTGCCACCAAATTCGTTTGACTCACCAGCTCGTAGCGGAATACCCGCGAGATAACAGACATATCCTGGTGTGTGCGGCGTCTGGCTAAACGAGGTAAATATAAGTGCGGCATCAAAGTTTCGTTCGGCAAGTAGAGCAATCAATTCGCGCTCACGAGCAGGATTCAACGCCATACGTCCCCCAACATCTTGCCAGATGGGACGCCATACCATGACATCATCAATCCAGGGCAGAAGCGGCACAGCAGTAGCTCCTGCCGGGCTTGCGAGCAGTGTTAGACGTGCCTGTGGCGAGGTTTCTTTGACAGCTCGTAATGCTGGCCCCAACATCAGAACATCACCGATGTTGTCCAGCCGTATAGCCAAAATATTTTTTGCCGCTAACCACTCATTCATGAAGTGCCTCCCTGCTTTGAGCATACACGTGCTCATTTCCCCCTAGCGATGCAAGTAATTCAATGGATGTATCAACAACTCTTTGTGGAGAGACGAGGCGCAAGCATTCATGCTGGTAGGGGCAGATACGGCTATAACAGATGCGACACGCTACGTCATGAAACATCTGACGGTGCGGAACATGCCAAGGTCCCCACTGTTCAGGTGGATTGGTGAGAGCGAAAAGGGCAATAACAGGTGTTTTGACGGCAGCGGAAATGTGCATTGGTCCTGTATTATTTGTGATAGTAAGATCAGCAGCTTGAACAAGCGCACAAAATGATGGAAATGGTAGCGTGCCTGCCATAGCTAGCGTAGCGGAACGATGCGCTGTTCGCACCTGCCCAAGTATCCGCTCGACAAGCGGACGCTCATCATTTGCTCCGCTGACAACGACAAAGGCATCAAGCTGCTCGACCAACAAGTTGATAACCTCTACATACATCTCCCACGGATAAGTACGGGCAGGCATAGTACAGCCTGGATGTACAAGCACAAGAGGACGATGTACACTCTTGTGCCGCTCCAGGAGTTGCGCAATATCATGCTTTGCCTCATTGGGAACGGTTAGGACAAGATCGCGCTCATCGGTATCCATACCAAGGACGCGTACAAGGTTGAGGTTGTGCTCGACCTCGTGAATGATTGTATCAGGATGTTTATGACGTGTTGTCAGAAGTGAGCCGGGACCATCAATCGAGGCAGCAACACGGAGCGGAATATCCGCAAGATAGCACAGATAGGCCGAAGATAACGGGCTTTGACGAAACGAGGTAAAGATGATTGCTCCGTCGAAATGTCGTGCCTTGAGTTCGGCAATCATCCGCTGCTCACGTTCGCTATCCTGTGGCATCTTTTGCCAGGGGTCCATCCAGGGTGCAGGATACACGATTACATCGTCAATATCAGGGTTGAGTGCCGCGACTTGCGCTCCAACATGGCTTGTAAGCAAAGTAAGCGAGGCATGAGGCAACGAGGTTTTGATCGCATGAAAAGCTGGTGTTGTCAGCAGAACATCACCAAGGTTGTCCAGGCGTACAAGAAGCACTTTTTGTACCGTTTGCCAACGTTCGTCGATCATCGCGATACCTCATTTCCAGGATGCGCTACATCAGCACCATAGAGATCAGCAATACGATTCATGACAGCGCTGGTGCTCATGGTACCGACAAGAGGTAAGATAACGATTTGCCCACCACCTTCGAGTACAGCCTGGGCCTCTGGTAACTCCTCATCTGCATAGTCGCCTCCCTTCACGTGAAGAGCGGGCCGCAAGAGACGAATTAGCTCCGTGGGTGTATCTTCGTCAAAGAGAACAACCGCATCTACAGCATCAAGAGCACCAACAAGCGCCATACGGTCGCGCTCGTCGTTGATGGGACGCCCAATGCCTTTCAAGCGTTGTGTGCTACGGTCGCTGTTAACTCCCACAATCAGCATATCGCCAAGAGCTTTTGCTTGACGTAGAAATTGCACGTGACCGGCATGAAGGATATCGAAGACGCCATTTGTAAAGACGATACGACGCCCTATCTCACGCTCTGCATCCAGGTATTCGACAAGATGAAGCAATGCGTTTTGAGTTGGTAGTTTCTCTTCTTGGCTATAAGAAGTTGAAGTAGGTGTATGTGTAGCATATTCTCTAAGACTGACCCGTTGAAGCAATTCTTGATACTGTACCACTGCTGTACGCTGCCTCGTTACAGCGATACTTGCCGCATCTATTCCAATTCGAGCCGCTTCCTCAACACTACCACCTGCGGCAAGTGCAAGTGCCATTGCAGACGCGAAAGAATCTCCTGCTCCAACATCGTTCGCATGCGCGACAGGGTGGGCTGGAATGTGTGTCGCGGCATTGTGCCTATTCACAAGCAATACGCCGTACGCTCCGAGCGTGATCGCGATATGTTGTGTGTGCAATAGCGAGAGTATCTTTTGGGCAAGCTGCTCAACGACGGTCAGGTTGAAGATTTCTTCTTCCGCACTACCAGTAAATACACGTGCCTCTAGTAGATTGGGCGTCACAATGGTCGCATGAAGTTTGTGGAAGCGATGGAGAGCCTTCGAGTCGATCAGCAACACCTTTGGTTGAGCCTCATGCAGGTGTTGTAGCCGTTCAATGAGTGCTTCTGAAAGCACACCATAACAGTAGTCAGAGATAACAACAAGATCGCACTGTGGATACACTTCTTCCAGTGTTTTGATGAGACGCTTTTGACTCTCAGCAGTGCAAGCCGCTGTCCCTTCATCGAAACGCACAACGTATTGTCCATCAGCAATGATACGCAACTTATGCAGTGTCTGCGCTGTATGCTCTTCAACAAGCCAGTGATCGCTAATACTCCGTTGAAGTAAAGCTGCACGCAATAAGCCGCCCGGAAGGTCAGAGCCAATGAGTCCAAGAAAACATACATCGGCATCGAGTGCGCGCAGGTTAGCGGCAGTATTGGCTGCTCCACCCGGGATACGATACTCGGCGGTCCTACTCACGACAGGAACAGGGCCCTCACTACAAAGACGTGCAGCAGTACCCTCTAAGTAGGTGTCGAGCATAGCATCGCCGATAACGAGGACACGCAGTCGCCGAAATTGTCGCACGAGATCAATTGCGCTAGCCACGGGTTACTCCTGATGCTGCTTGCTGTCGTACCTGCCAAGTCGCGGGACGATACACAAGGTCGAGGGTTGCCATTTCTTCAACATGACGAATAATATCTAGCGCATGAAGAGTGTTTCTGGCAACAAAAGTTGGTACACGTCGAGGCTGTTGTGGAAGCGACTCAGTACCTAGATCGACAAGAATAGTATTACAGTTTGCACGGTTGCCAGCTTCAACATCATCGAGGATATCACCGACAAACCAGGAATGCTTAAGGTCCAGATTCAAGTCACGGGCAGCTCGCAACAACATCCCCGGCTGCGGTTTGCGACACTCGCAACGAATTGAAAGTCCCTCAACCACACCCTCTGGATGATGAGGACAATGATAGATGCCATCAACATGTACATCAAGTGCTGCAAGTTCGTGAGTTAAATAATCGTGCATACGTTGCAGGTCCGCCTCTTTAAAATAGCCACGAGCAATGCCCGCTTGATTAGTGATAATGATAAGACGAAAACCATATCGCTGCTGTAATATTTGCAGTGCCGGCCCAATATTCTCGTAGAGACGAAGTTGTTCGGGACGCGATGGATAGTGCGAGGCATGAACAAGCGTCCCATCACGGTCAAGAAAAAGTGCGCGTGGCTTCATATTTGCCACTCGTCCTGACCTAGTCCTTGCCATAACGTCTGCTCATGTTGAGGACGTGATACACCAACCTCTACAGGACGTGATAAATCGGTCCCTACAGGACGTGATAAATCAGTCCCTACAAAAGGTTCCTCGCTCTCTGAGGAGAGGCTTGTTTCCACGATATCACAAAGAAGGTGAGTAACAATAATGTGAAGTTCCTGCACAAGCGGAGTATCGAACGAAGGCATTTTAAGCGTTACATCTGACAACGTTTCAAGACTGTTAGAAAGATCGCCAGTGATGCCAACAACAGTCATATGGCGTTTCCGTCCTGCACGAGCAGCAAGTAAGAGATTCTCAGACTCTCCACTGGTACTAAAGGCAAGCAGCATGTCACCTGGTTGACCGAAGGCAAAGACCTGGCGCGCAAACACCTCTTGATAGCCATAGTCATTGGCAACCGCCGTGAGAATAGCTGTATCTGCTGTAAGCGCGAGGACAGCATAGGGAGCGCGATTCCGCTTGAAACGACCCACAAGTTCTGCCGCAAAGTGTTGTGACTCCGCCGCGCTACCACCATTACCTGCGACAAGCACTTTGTGACCACTACGTAATGTTTCGACAAGCCGTGTGGCAACATCAGTGAGCGCAGTAGCCTCTGATGCAAGTCTGCTCAACGCAGCATCAAGCGCAGTACGCCTATCATTGAGTGCATGTACAATCATGTCATGATACACCTCATTAATTGATGTTGATCTGAAAGAAGGAATAATGAGAGTGGAGTTCTGCTCCTGACTAGATATTCGCATGTATCTCTTCTCTAAATATATAAACGGACAAAGCGTCGTCAGCAATTGCTGATTTCCTAAAGAGGATGGCAGTCAGTGTTTCCTTGGAAGGAGTCCAAAAAAACTTTTCCTTGCCGATTCTAATAGTAACCGAGGTTGCTTGTCTAACACAAGTCAGCAATAAAACTGTTAAGTTTATTTTAAGCACTACCTAAGCTTTCTTAATTGTTTATAGGCTTAGAAACACGTAGGCCAGTGTTTAGAAATCTGGATAGAGGTGTTGTGTTGAGGCCGATATACTGTACAAGACGTACTACAAGTGATGTTACGTGGAAGGTGCGAAGATACGAGAAAGAACACAACACCTGTTCATACCTAGGAGTTTGTATGCGTACAATATTGATTCTAAACCCAACCTCTGGCACGTCCTCTATGGCCTCGCAAGATAATCAGCAGGAAACCGCCGAGCAACACGAAGAAGCAATTGTAATGGCACTACGCACATATGATATTGAACCAGAAGTTTGGTACACCACCCCAGATGATCCTGGTAGTGGTTTGGCAAAAAAGGCTGCGGCTGAAGGGGTCGACGTTGTGATCGCGGCAGGTGGTGATGGTACTATTCATGCTGTTGCTAGTGGACTGATTGGAACCAAAAGTACTCTGGGTATCATTGCAATGGGAACAATGAACAATTTGGCCCATAGTTTGAGTATTCCTGATACAGTCGAGGGGGCATGTGCTATTATTGCAAAGGGCGAGACAAAGAAAATCGACATTGGAAATATCAACAACCATGTCTTTCTTGAGGTTGCGGGCATTGGCCTCGAAGCAGTACTTTTTCCTGCTGCCGAGGAAATTAAACGTCGTGGCTGGCTCTCGAGTGTCCACGGAGTTATAGACGGGCTCCATTCGCTCTTCTCGTTCAAGCCAGCGAGTATTAAAGTTTCGTTTGACGGACATCGTAGCCGTACATATAGAGCGCTTCAAGTCACGATATGCAACTCGCCCTACTATGGTGTACATCTTCAGGTTGCTCCTGGTACATTAATGGATGATGGTTTGCTAGACGTAGTAATCTACAAGAATTTCAGTAAATTTGAGTTTATACGGCACAGCATCTCAATCACACAGGGAAAACGTATTCTGGAGCCAAAGATTACACGCCGTAAAGTGAAAACATTGCGTATCACTGCTGATTATCCAGTAGCGATTCATGCAGATGGTGTTGTGCATGGTCACACGCCCGCGCTTATTTCAGTAACACCAGGAGCATTAAGTGTTCGCGTACCACTACAGGTTGCTGAAGGTCCAAATGTGGTAGACGGTGAGAATAGGCGAAGACAACGCTATGAGGATAAGAGAAAAGAGTCCACAACAACAACTACAAGGACAGAAGAGAAAGGGACGGTCCATGTCAACTAATCCCAACAATCCTTCATCATTGACTGATACGACGGAGCCAAACGCAAATATTCCACAGGTCAACATACCTGAAATCGCGACGGAGGCGCAGCGTGCAGCGGCGGAATCCTCGTATTCTGGCCGTAAAGCAGTGTCACGAGGAACAATGTTCCTCGCATTTTATCTCTGGTTGCTCTCTGGTGCTGGTATTCTTTCGTGGATTGCACAGCGCACGCAATTTTTCCCTGGTGACATGTCAATCACCGCGCGCTTACAACACCAGAAGAATCCCTGGTTCCGTAACTTTATGTATTGGGTATCCGAGATTGGCTTCTGGCAATGGTCAGTCCCACAAACTATTGGAGTTGCTAGCTTATTTTGGGCGCTACGCTTCCGCTTAGAAGCATTGTTTATTCTGCTGACAACCTCTTCAAACATTCTTAATGCTATCGTGAAACGCCTTATCAAACGTCCTCGTCCCGACAAAGAATTAGTATCTGTTGTGCGTGTCATTAATGAGCCAAGCTTTCCGAGTGGACACGTCATGCACTATACAAACTTCTATGGTCTGCTCATCTATCTACTAGCAACAAACTGGAGACCTGGGCGATTGCGCAATGCACTTATTGGCCTCTGTACTGGTATGATTGCATCTATCGGTCCTTCACGTATCTACCTGGGAGCGCACTGGCCTAGCGATGTGATGGCAGGCTATCTCTACGGTGGCCTATGGTTCGGCGGCATTATCGCTCTCTACTTACGTCTGAAAGCATGGCTACATCCTCCAAAGGGAACACAGATGCTTGTGCCTGAAGAGATCATCAAGCCATTGCAACAACCCGGCAATGAACAAGATGAGCAAGATGAGCAAGCATAAGTAGGAGACATGACAGGGGCAAGCCCCATTGAGTCCAACAAACTCACGAACTCGCTCTGAGGGCGGCATGACAGGGACAAGCCCTGTCACTCCTCTACGATGTAACGCCACATCGTGGCTTGCCACGCGTCGTGTATCGGAGTGCAGGGCTTGTCCCTGTCATGCTCGCCACCCACTCTGCAGGCTCTTGCAGCAATTCGTTGGACTCAATGGGGCTTGCCCCTGTCATGTTTACAATGGTACCTGTAATCTGTAAAGATTAGCCAATGTGTGCAAATGACTCTCCAGCAGGTTCGGGTGTAGTTACAATCTCTTCTTCAGTTGGCTTGTAAGTGTATTTGTCTGCACGTCCTCTGGGTAAGAGGAACATAATGCCAAGTCCAAGCATGGCAAGCACGAACATGAGACCATACACCCAGAATAAGCTTTGTGAGAGTGCATTCTGAAGTTGTGTTAAGAACGCAAAAGGAAGTGATGCACGTAGTTCGGGAGTAAGCAGCACGTTTGCTGGTGCGATATTCTTGGGTAAGCGGCTAGCGGCTTCGGTGAATTGCGCATAGATTGGGGCGAAGCGCGTAGCCATTTGTGCATTCAGGATTGTTCCCATAATGGCGACACCAACAGTTCCACCCATCGTGCGGAAGAATTGCGTTGTCGCGGTTGCTACACCACGCATGTTCCAGGGCACCGCGTTTTGCACAGAGAGAATAAAGACAGAACTTGCGAAGCCAAGTCCAGTGCCAATTAAAACCATCGCGACAATAATAAAGGGAAGGCTTGTTTGTGCGTTGAAGAGAGTTGTCATAGCGACACCAAGGGCAGCAGCAAACATTCCAAACAAAGCAGTAACACGATAGCCATAGCGAATAACAATCTTCCCACTAATCGTTGCCGCGATAGGCCATGCAAGTAGCAAGGGGCCGAGAGTAATACCAGCACTCGTTGCGCTTCCCCCTTTGACGCCTTGCACAAAGAGGGGAATATACGAGGTGATACCAAACATCAGTACGCCAAGCACAACACCACCAATACTCGAAATGGTGATAATCGGATTTTTAAAAAGGACAAGCGGTAAAATTGGCTCTTCAGCGCGTTGCTCGATCCGCACAAACAGGACAAAGAGAACAATAGCGGCGACAAAGAGACTTATGCTAGGCAGTGAGTTCCACGCCCATGTTGTCCCACCTTGCAGGAGTGCGAAGAGAAGTGCAACAACGCTTCCCGTAAGTGTTGCCGTTCCCAAGTAGTCCAAATGATGCTTCTTACGCTCAACATTCTCTTTCAACGTGAGGAGCAACAGCAACATTGAGACGAGTCCAAAGGGAATGTTGATGAAAAAGACCCAGCGCCATGAGAAGTTATCAACGATAACACCACCAACGGCGGGACCAACAATGCTCGACAAGCCCCATACACCACTAAAGAGACCCTGTATTTTTGCGCGCTCTTCCAGTGCGAAGATATCGCCAATAATCGTGAGCACAATTGGCATCACCGCGCCTGCTCCTAGTCCTTGAACAGCACGAAAGAGAATAAGCTGCTCCATCGACTGCGCCGCACCCGAGGCTGCTGAGCCAATAAGAAAAAGTGTAGCTCCAAACAAAAAGAGCGGTTTGCGTCCATAGAGGTCTGCGAGCTTGCCATAAATTGGGACAGTTGTGGTAGAGGTTAACAGGTAGATTGAGAACACCCACGAGTAGAGTGTGATACCTCCAAGTTTCCCAACAATACTCGGCATGGCAGTCCCGACAATTGTGGCATCAAGTGATGCCAGTGCCATGCCGAGCATAAGCGCTATAGTGACAATAATTTTTGCTTGCTTGGTCATTCCTGTTATCCCTCACCAAAAAATAGATCGAAACACTATAATGATATTGCTTGAGAGAAAAACATCATGGAGATAACGGGTAGTATCCGTTATCTCCATGACATTTTTCCATTTTAGAATAATTAAGCTTGAACCTCGACGCCCTTCCAGAAGGCGACATGATCCTTGATCTGCTTGGCGGCATCCTTTGGCTCAGGATAGTACCATGCAGCGTCTTTGTTCTCTTGCCCGTTGACTTCAATGGTGTAATAGCTGGCAAGACCCTTCCAAGGACAGGTTGTGTGTGTGCTGGTCTCCTTGAAGTATTCACGCTTGACTGAATTGGGCGGAAAGTACTGATTGCCCTCAACGACTTCGGTATTATCGCTTTCGGCGAGTACAACGCCGTTCCATATTGCTTTTGCCATGATGGATTGATCCTTTTCACTACTCTATGGTTGCGTATCCACAAACATATGCTACTTCTACTACGATACTACATAAAATGAAGCGTGTCTATAGCAGACACTTTTCCAATTAAGGCTTTCCAAAATTCGCACATAGACGTGGTGGGAATAGACGGGCCGATCTGCGGCTCTTGTATTTTCGTGCTCTTTCTGAGAAGATAACATTCTTAGCTTTCTTTCTTGGAGCGCATGTTCTCAAGAGAGAACATTCAGCATCTTTCAAGGAGACATTCATGGGCCACGTCCTGGCTACCGTCATCTTTGGCTTAGCGGCTTCTCTTTTTTGGGGAAGTGGTGATTTCAGTGGAGGCCTTGCCTCCCGTCGTGATAAGGCCTCAAGCGTTGTTTTTGCCGCCTATGCCGTTGGCTGTGTACTACTCGTCGTACTTGCGCTTATTTGGAAAGAGCCATTGCCCTCACTACTTGATATGGCTTGGGGAGGAGTGGCAGGAGTGGCGGGAGCCATAGGGCTAATTTCGTTCTACTCAGCATTATCAATCGGACGGATGGGAATTGCTGCTCCCGTTTCTGCCATTCTAACAGCAGCACTTCCTGTTCTCTTCAGTGCATTAACACAAGGACTTCCAAGTTTACTCCAACTAGGGGGCTTTGTTCTAGCATTGCTGGCAATAGGATTAATCTCACGTCCAGAACGAGCAAACGGCCCCGTAAAAGGAATTGGGCTAGCACTGCTGGCTGGTTGTGGCTTTGGTTGCTTTTTCATCCTCATTAGTCGCGTGAATCCTGGCGCAACCTTCTGGCCTTTGGCGGCTGCGCGCTTCACCTCTGTACTATTTTTACTGGTCATAGCGCTGATACGGCAACAGCAGATGCTTCCCAAGAGGAAAGTAGTGCATCTCGTGGTGCTTGCAGGAGTACTAGACGCTCTTGGAAACGCATTTTTCGTGCTCGCGGCGCACGCTGGTCGTCTTGATGTTGCAGCGATTCTTTCCTCCCTCTATCCCGCTGCAACTGTGTTACTGGCAGCACTCGTTTTGCGAGAGCGTGTAACACGCATCCAGACGCTTGGTATTCTTCTTGCGTTGGTAGCGGTCTCATTCATTTCCATAAAGCTGTAGAGGACGTTATAGACCTCTCTCTCTGTTTATATGATTCCTTCAAATCTTTTTGCTTTGCCATCGGTTACAACAAACGCGCCTGGGCCACAAAACCAGTTCTCTTTCGCGGTTAAGATGTGAAAGGAGTTAGCTTCATCGTCCCAGAAGAGGTCAAGCGTCATGCCAGCTAGCTCGTCGTCGGGTAGTGTAAGTGTTAGAGTGTCCAGGAGTGTTGTTGTTTCTGGTCCTACTTCGCCAACAATATTTCCAGATAGCAGCACATCACCTGAATGTTCAGGGGAAGGTACAGCAATCATGCTGTTCTCACTCGCTGCCGCTAACATGTTATAGCGCTGTGTAACCTCGGCATCAACACCGATGACAAGAGATGATGAGATACGCGACCAACGCCACAAGACGTTGAGCGAAACGGATTTCCGTTGTTCGTTGATTGCGTATATTGGAAACTGAAGTTCTGTTCCTGGTGTAAACACCGTGTTGGGCTGTGATGTTGCGACAAGCAGCTTACGTGATGCGGCCTGTAGCGCGGCATAAGTGGCCTTTGGTTTACGCTCAACATCCACAAGTCCGCCACCAGCCCAGCCCCACCAATCCACAAAGAAGTGCCAGCGATAGGCATAAAAGGGATCGCCTCGATGAATACGGAACCATTCCGTCTGATATTTTGCGAGGAAACTGCCGTATAGCTCTGTTACCTCTTGCCATGCGCTACACGTCATATAGCGATCTGGCAAGCCTACGAAGTTCATAGTTGAGGAACCAAACGAAAGGCGGCTTAGCCATTGATGCATCTGAAACTCATCAGGGGGCCAGCCCTGATCGTTCCACCTATTAACCCGTGGGCCAAGTGTCCAGAAGCCATACTCGCTCACAAACCACGAGCGTTTGTCCCGCACATTGTAGACATTACCTCCCGCTAACGAACCATCGTACATGTGCAGATCATCTCCAATACCTGATGCACGATGAATGTGCCGTAGAGGTTCGACCTGGCGCAAACGATTTTCTAAGGCTTCGTCAAGAACTTGATTATCGGCATCGGTCGCTGGGTCTGGTTGTTGTCCTGGGAAGAACATCGCCGTTGGCTCATTATGACAGGCCCAGTAGACGATAGAGGGGAAGTTCCAATAGGTATATGCCATTTCCGCAATCTGGCGACAAGCGTTTTCGACAAAACCAGGATTGGTTTCGGTGCCGGAGTCATAGCGCCATTGCAGCGCGAAATCCTGGAATATTAGAATGCCTTCTGAATCGGCGGCTTTATAACACTCCGGTGTTTGAATATGCCCATGCACACCAAGACTATTTAAGTGTGCTTTAGCTGCAAGCCGCATATCACGTCTGTAAAATTCAACGTCCACGTCCGCGAAGTGCTGATGCGGAATGTAGTTTGCCGCCTGCACAAATACGGGACGCCCGTTGATCTCTAGGCGTTTGGGCTCACCAGCGACACGTGCTGTACGCATACCAAAGGTTGTAATGCATGTGTCTGACAACACATTCTCAAGCAGGACGTTCGCAGATACAGTATACAGCGATGGCTTTCCTAGATCAGCATGCGAGACAGGCCACCACAACACGGGATCGGGAATTGTCACACGAGTATCAAGACGATTTGCTCCTGGTTCAAACGCGACAGGAAGCGAAGCCGTCAAAGGTTCTTGTTCTGGTAAGGCTATCGCTAACTCGAAACGTCCCGCAGTTGAGTCAAGCGTCAGGTTTGTAAACAGCGCGGCAAGATGTACAATGCCTGATTCTGTATCTATGGGTGTAGCAAAGAGTGCGTCAAGGCGAATTGGACCACTACCACGTAAGAAGACACTTTCTGTAATGCCGCCTGTAGTAAGTGATTGACCGAGGCTTGCAGTCCAACCAGGCGTGAAGTTTGCTCCAGGTAGACCGCCGGGGCGCGAGTCATGATATTTTAGCGTTCCCTTGATGATCTTTTTGGCATGCTCAAAAAGAGGTTGATCGTCTTCCAATGCCTCAAATGGGTCCTGTACGCGCACGGTTAGAATTGAGCCAGTCTGTATTTTTCCGCTTACGTCAAAGCAGAACGGAGCAAAATAGCCTGCGTGATGTCCCAGGTGTTCGTCATCTAGCCACACATCCGCGAGATAATCGACAGCATCGAAGAGGAGTAGGGTGTGCGGCACATCCAATGTTGCGAGGCGACGACGATAATAGACAGGGCCGAAGTGTGCTGAGAGCGAGGGTTCCAGGCCAAAATTATTGGGGACAAAGACATGTTCCCAGGTGCTATCGTCGAAGTCACGCCCGATGGGGAACTTATCAGGTTCCTCAACATAAGCATGACGCAACCATTCGCCATCTAGCGAGACCTGTTCAACGTGTGATACTTGCTTGAGCACAATCGTCGTATCGTCATCCTGTACCTCTGTAAGAGTAATGTAGTGCGGCTCGCTTATGGCAGTGAAGAGCGAATGTTCGCTTACGGGCGCGGCCCCTGGAATGCGTTCAGTTGTGCTCTTAGTGGGCAGTGTGTCCATAACTATCTCCTACGCTGTACGATATCCAAACTACTACGTCGTTATATTGGCAGGCTTGAGATCGCGGAAGATAACAACAGGCTCACGTGTGTGCAGGTAATCCAAGACGGTACAAAGCTGAATGCCGAGTGTGAGTACTTCGTCGAGTGGTGCAGTGTAGTGTGTCCCTTTTGCGTCAAGGTAGGTTTCGAGTGTCGCATCTGCACAAAGCTGTAAAGTCCCCAATCATTATACACCAAGCGGTTCCGAACCTGCCGCTTTTTGCGCTCTTTGGGGGTCTCGTTCTCCTGCTTACGAACAACCATCTGCCGTTGGGAAAGCTCACCGATGACCACAGCCCTTTCAGCCAATGTGTCTGCGATGAGATGCGATGCTTTGTGCAGACAATCGTGTTGTTTGTTGCGTTTCTGTTCCGAAACGCGTTTGTACACGCGCGAGAGATAAAGGTAACGGCGTGATTTCTTCTTGCATCTATCACGCTTAGAGCGGATTTTATCGAGTTGCTTGTTGTACCACCGATAGCCCTTGAAGCCGCCGATGTGGTAGAACCTCCCTTTATTGTTATAGCCAGTTGCGAGTGTTTTGATGCCCAGATCAAAGGCAACGATACCCTCATGGGCAACCTGTTTTTTGCTTTCCTCATAGACAAACGAACAGAAGTAGTTGCCTCGTGCATCGCGTGACACTGCAACCTCTCGGAGGTGCTCAGGCGGGTCCTCAATTAGATGGGCAATGATGTTGGGAAATCGTTTCGGCCCCCAACTGTGGCCTCCACCTGTGGGAAGGATGAGCGTGGTGCCTGGCACTTCCAAATACATCGCAGGGTAGCACAGCGTAAAGAACTGATGCCGTGGCTTGAACCGTGGGAACCCTGCTTTCTTGGTGCCTTCTGCGACTCGCTGAAAGAAGGCGTGCATGGCTTTGTCCAGACGAAAGTAGACCTCGGCTAAGAGTTTGCCGTAGACAAAGCGCAATTCAGGGTCGTAGGCTTTGCTCTCTTTGAGCGATTTCTTGGCCTGTTCGAGGTTCCAGTGGCAAGTCTCTCTACTGACCTATGCTGCTACATAAGCCTTTTACCCTTGAAAACACAAGCATGCAGCGTACAAAAGTTTGCGTTTGTTATTCAAACGAACGCATTTGCTAGCATTTACATGTTACACTAGTTTGGGATGAAAGTCAACACCCTTCAGAGAGCTTTCTGTTATTATATTGCAAATACTTGCACTTGCTAGCGTTCTTTGTTACACTAATTCAAGGTAAACAGCAAATACTTTCAAGGATGTATAAGTACAATGCCAAGTTTTCAGCAATTATTAGATGATGCAGCAATATCAGTATCGGAACTTTCTCGACGTGCTAACGTAGATTACAGAACAGCAAAAAAGGCCGTTGATGGCACTGGACCGACGCAGCGAGTAAAAGTGCTTACTCTCTTACGTGTAATCAATGAGCTTCTTGGAACTTCTTACAAACCAGAAGACATTGACGGTTTGGAAATTGATTAATCAAACAGGAGCGGGGACATAAAAAACCATACTTGTAGCAACAGTTGCTACAAGTATGGTTTTTTATGTCCCCGCTCCTGTTTTAGAACATTGTTGTAGTGCGGAAAAGATAAAATTACAGACTACATCGTTAACCTGTCATAATAAGTCTGAAAAGGCATGAATGATAGAGCACGCAAGCAGGCTACGTGTACGCCAAAAGATGAGTCCGAAAAAGAGACCAATTGTAGCCTGATTCACAATACTATATGCTGCTCCAACAATGTAATTACCACCGACACCTTGTGCTACGAATCCAATATGCCAAAGCCCAAACACTAACAAGGAGACGACGACTGCCCAAGATGGCGAGAGTAACCAGCATAATCGTGCTTGTAAGGCACCACGAAATAAGAACTCCTCGCTCGTTTCTAAGAAAGAGAAGGTTATGACAGCACACGAAGATACAACACATAATACACCTTTAAAAACGAGCACGCTCTGCCAGACGACCTTGACCCAAGCCATGCTTCCCGTATTCCCGAAGCGTTTCGCGTCTGGCATGGAGACACACGGGCTTTTTTTGACAGAATTGAACCCGTCGCAAGCCGTGCCGTTTCTAACGGCGGCGGTTAGGCGGGTTTCTCTTGGCTTTAGCCCTTGCCCTTGACAAACTGTCTATTTTGTTGTATCATAGACATATGGAAAAGACAAATACGCTTGAATATCAACGAGATGAGCACAGGGTACACCTGATTGTGTATCATCTCATTTGGTGTCCACGTCGTCGAAAAGCGATTCTTGTTGGCAAGATACGAGAACGTCTCCAGCAGCTTATCGAAGAACAATGCAAGGAAAAGGGATGGGTCATTCTTACCCTTGCCATTCAACCCGATCATGTTCACTTGTTTGTACGGGTCTGGCCTTCTGATAGCGCATCGGATGTCGTCAAAGACATCAAAGGACTCAGTTCACGAAGGCTTGGGCAAGAGTTCGCATCAGTCTTCAACAAGTTACCGTCTGTCTGGACTCGCTCGTATTTTTCGAGTACGGCAGGTGCGGTCTCTGCTCAAACCATCAAACAGTATATAGACGCGCAGAAAGGAGTATAACGAACATGGCAAAAGCGACCAAGACGATACAACACGCACTCTCGTATCAATCCACTCATGCGACGTGGTTTGCGGAGGATCAGGCGTTGTATAATCGTGTGGTTGCTTTCTACTTTGAGGTTATCAACGCGCATGAAAAGCTGATTGAGCTTCCCAACAAACACGCTCTCACGGCCCTAGAAAAGCTGACCCATCAGACACTTGATACTCCTGAACCTCCTTTTCCACTTTCTGAGATTGCCGATTCTATTCCTGCCATGTTCCGCCGTGCGGCAATCAACGCCGCGCTTGGCTCTGCTCGTTCGTTCTTTGCTCATTTGCGAAAGTGGAAGGCCAAGAAAGCCAAAGCAGAGGCCAAAGGCAAGAAGTGTGGAGACCGTCCACCGGTTGCGCCTCGCACATGGAAGAAGGCGGTGTCCTTCTACGCTGGTATGTACAAAGATCGGACTGAGACAAGCGTCATGCTCAAAGTGTGGACGGGCGTGTGTTGGGCATGGCTCAAAGTGCGAACACTTGGAAGAGAAGTAGAGGATGGCTTTGAGCTTGCAAGCCCTTCCCTTATCCGTAAGGGCGATACATGGTGGCTTCATACACCCATTGAAAAGACCTTCACGGGGCCAGCAAAAATAGCCGTACAACTCACGAACACCACAACTGCTCTCTGTGCGATAGACCTTAACATGGGTGATAATCTCGCAGTGTGTACCATTCAAACTGTCGAAGGTACGATTCTTGCTACCACGTTCATCACGGGCGGCAAGCGTGATAATGCAGACCGCAATGCGAGTATCGTCATTGGGCAACGCCTGATTGCTCGTTTCCAAGAAAAGCCTCCCACTCTTGTTGCACGTCAGCAAGAGGAGACGAAAGTCTCAGGTGCGATCATCTCCCAAGACGCCAAAGAAGACAAGAGACCATCTACTTCTGTCTTCACAAGGCATGGAGATCGCCGGGGGCATGGCACCGCCCAACGAGAAGGACGTGGGATGGACACGCCTTCTCGCTCTATTCCTACTCAACTACGTTTGCTCAACGAGTAGCTTCTACGAAGCACACACTCAGAACAGGCGCGTACAGAGGAGTGGAAGAAGCCGCTCGGTTTCTAACCATGCGGAGTGTCACAAACAATTGTAGCGGTCTAATTCAGTGATAGAATACTTTATAACAAGTTCGCCTTTAGGAGACAGTGTATGAGTGTTTCTACTCCAACATCCCAAACGTGGATTGATGACGCGACGCTGCAAGCTGACATAGATTACCTGAATTCGCACTGGCAACGCATAGCTGTGGGCAATGAGGACAAGCCGGTTATTGATATCGGCACAGGAGAGCCGCTGGCATTTGTACCCATTCTGGAGCATCTGGATTGGGTGTATAGTCACCAAATACAGGCATTTAGTCAAACACGACGCGTTATTTTTTATCGCCGTCACGAATCACGTACTGTTCCTGTCACAGCCTCGGAACGTGCTGAAGAGCTACACCGCACGCTAGACAGCCTGGGGCTAGAGCGCGTTGACCTGGTGGGACATGGAGATGCTGCAATAGTGTTGCTAGAATTCGCGATACGCTATCCGCAACGCTGCCGCTCACTCACGATTCTTGTACAGGGACCAGATTATGTGATTGCGCCCCATCCTTTTATCTGGCTGCTGCACGATCTTTTTATACGCTTGCCTGTAGAATATGTGCTTCCACCACAATTTTTAAGTAATATTGTGGCGAACTATGCAACTGCACGTAGTCCACGAAACACTACGTTTCCAGCTATGCCACATGCTCTTGTGGCAAAACAGTTCAACAAAATTGCGCTCTGGCCTGCCGTCTATAAGTTCTCTGTGCTGCCTGTTATTCACGAGGTCAATTTCTATGAGCGGCTTGCGCCTCTCACCATGCCAGTACTTGTGCTCAATCGTACCGATGATCGCTTAACCCCTGAACCGAAGACGCACTGGCTCGCCAAGCATTTGCCCAATTGTGCGGGCTATCATGTCGTTCACGGTGGAGATCGCTTTTTCATGTATGCCCAATCTGAGGAAGTTAACCCGCTTATAGCGCATTTCTTAGCAACAAGAGTGTAAAGTCTTTTCTGCACTTGCCTTGACATAAAAAAGATTGTGAAGCATACTGCAAATAGAGTACGGTTGTTCTCTTTTATCCATTCTTACCCATTCGGCGATTGTACGTCGTCTTTACATGCTCTAGTCTTTTCTAGCGGCAATGGGTACATGTCTTTTCCAGCTTTAAAAGGAGAAACAGATGCAACGGCGTGTTGTGATTACGGGTCTCGGTGTCATTGCTCCTAACGGAGTGGGTAAAGATGCTTTTTGGCGGGCGAATGTGCTGGGACAGTCAGGTATTCGCACCATAACACGCTTCGATGCACATGCTCTGACAACACGCATTGCTGGTGAGGTACCAGATTTTGACCCACAAGCATTAGGTCTAACGCCTCTTGAGTACAACTATATGGATCGCGCGACACAATTTGCCATTGCAGCCGCAAACCTTGCGTTGGACGATGCAGGTCTTACGTCCATACTTAACGAAGATGACCATAATTCTATGGGTGTCTACATGGGTACAGCAATGGCGTGTCTTGAAGAGGAAGAGAAGTACTGGCTACAGTCTACCGATAGGGGTGCACATGCACCACGACTTGAGAAAGATTTCATCCCCGCATCTCTGCTTATGACGCATGCCTCTGTTGCTGCAATTGCGGCGCATCATCAACTACATGGACCCAGTACAGTGATTGCCACAGGGTGCTCTGCCGGTGCTGATGCGATTGGTGAGGCAGTTTGGACTATTCGCGCAGGACGTGCTGATCGTATGCTTGCAGGTGGTACTGATTCGACTATTTCTCCGGTTGGCTTAAATGTGTTCGCGGTAATGGGAGCATTGAGTACACGCAATGAGGAACCCGAACAGGCTTCGCGCCCCTATAGCAGTGATCGCGACGGCTTTGTAATGGCGGAGGGTGCGGGTGTGCTGCTGCTGGAAGAGCGTGAGAGAGCACTTGCACGCGGCGCTTCCATTTATGCGGAGGTAATTGCGTTTACCTCAAATAATAACGCTCATCACATGACAGCGCTTCCACCCGATGGCGCACCGTTGCAACAGCTACTCAAGAGCGTGCTTGACGATGCAAATATTTCATGGGAACAATTAGACTACATCAATTCGCATGGCAGTTCAACACTTACCAACGATGTGGCAGAGACGGTGGCCTATAAAGCAGTTTTCGGAGACATTGCCTACCGGATACCTATCAGTTCAACCAAATCAATGATTGGTCATACACAAGGTGCTGCGAGTGCAATAGAGGCAGTCGCAACTTCACTTGTACTAAAACATCAGATCATTCCGCCAACGCTGAATCTAACGGTTCCCGATACGCGCTGCGACCTAGATTATGTGCCCCTTGTCGCACGTCAAGCGTCTGTACAGGTAGCACTTACACATTCTAGCGGCTTTGGTGGTGTGAATAGCGCCCTTATCCTTGCACGCCCAGAATGGTTAGATCAGCAAGCATAAATATTTTCACGTAGGGACCGATGTATCGCGTCCTTGCGGTTGTTGACCACCAGCAGGACGTGATACATCGGTCCCTACACATCCACATCAACAGGTAAGATGTACCAATAGGAAAAAATGTATGAGAAAAGAGACACATCGACGAGTAGTCGTCACGGGGTTGGGAGCGATTGCGCCAAATGGTATAGGGAAAGAGGCTTTTTGGGATGCAACACATAGAGGTGTCTCTGGCATTCAACTCATTCAACGCTTCTCTACAGAGAATCTTCGCATTCACGTTGCAGGTGAGATCAGGAACTTTGTAGTCAAAAATTATATTGACCGCAAGTTGGAAAATCGCACGGACCGCATGACACATCTTGTCTTGCCTGCGGTACAGGAGGCACTACAGAATGCGCGACTAGTGATAGCGGAAGAAAATCCGCAGCGTATCGGCGTAGTAATCGCCAACACACTCAGTGGAGTGAACTATGGAGAGAGGGAATTAGCGGCTTTACATACGCGAGGACCGCGTGGAATGAGCGCCTATACAGCAATAGCTTGGCTACAAGTTGCAAACATTGGGCAGACGACAATTCGCTTTGGTGTGCATGGTTATAGTAAAACTCCAGTCAATGACACAGTTGGAGGACTCGATGCGCTATGGATGTCCTATGAAGCGATTCGGCGTGGCGAAGCCGAGGTGATTATCGCGGGTGGCTGCGAGGCGATGCTTAATCCAGCAGTACTTCTTGTTCTAGGTTACAGCGACGACTTTGCAACAGGAGACGACATACACGCCTATCGTCCTTTTGACCGTCGCGCTAGCGGACTGATTATCGCTGAAGGAGCAGGCATTTGTATTCTTGAAGAATATGAGCATGCACGGCAGCGGAGAGCTACCATCTATGGTGAAGTTGTTGGCTATGGACAAACAAACGATGCGCACGGACTTCTCCCACCATCCTCTAACGGTACACAGTATGCTCGTGCGATACGCCAGGCAATGGAAAGCGGTGGCGTGCAGATGGAAGATATCGCATATGTTAGCCTGGACGGTCGCGCCATGCCCTATTCTGATGCTGGCGAAGTAGAGGCGCTGCACATGACCTTTGGCTCTGAGCTTACATCCATCCCTGTGAGTGTACCGCGCACTCTGATTGGTCATAGTTACGCTGCGGCAGGTGCGTTAGATGCTGTAACTGGCCTACTGGCATTGCGGCATCGTCTCATTCCACCTACTATGAACTGCGAACAAATCGATCCGCGTTATGGCTTGAACGTGGTACAAAACGAGGCACGTCCAATAGCACAAGACGCACAAACGGTGTTGCTTGGTGGACGTGCCATTGGTGGTGCGAATGTAGTTGTGGGACTCAAGCAGCTACCTGAGTAGCATATTAGAATGCGTAAACACCTTGGTACGAACCCTATACAAAGCAAAAGAACATCACCAGGAAAGTAGTGCAACATAACACATCACAACCTTCTGCTGATACGCGGAAACAAGGTCCTGCTCCATCGATAATTATTGTAGGAGCAGGACCCACGGGACTCGCGGCCGCCAACCTGCTAGGTATGGCGGGCGTCCACACGCTCGTACTCGAACGCAATATTGGACTGAGCGATTGCCCAAAAGCCATCTCTATCGACGACGAAGGGCTGCGCATTTGTCAAGCGCTGGGACTGATAGAAGAGATCGTGAAGCATGTTGTGCTCGCTATTGAGGCACATTATGTCTCGGCTCAGCATTTCCTCGCGAAAGTCTCTCCCACAAGCAGAAGAAATGGCTACCCTCTGATATCGACATTTCATCAACCTACATTCGAGGCAACACTGTTGCAAGGACTTGATCGCTTCCCCTGGGTCGAGGTCCGTTTCCAGCACACTGTCGAGACATTTGTACAGGATGAAGAAAAGGTCACACTTACCGTTAGCACGCCTGATGGCACACGCTCCATTCTGCACTGTGATTACCTGCTTGCATGTGATGGTGGAAAGAGTCCAATTCGTCACGCACTAGGTATTCTAATGTATCAACCCAAACTTCTTCCAACATGGCAGAGGCAAGACAGAAGCAAGGCTGATGAAGGACAACGCTGGTTGGTTGTTGATACCGTCAACGATGATGATACGTCTACTGCTGCCACATTTTTTTGTGAGCATAAGCGTCCAGCCGTTACCGTGCCAGCACCACAACATGCGCGGCGGTGGGAGTTTATGTTACTGCCTGGAGAACATGAAGAAGACCTCCTGGCAGACGAGACAATTCATGCATTGATCCGACAAGCAAGAGCATTCCATCCTAAAATGCGCTCAAATATCCAACAAAGTGAACCGCATATTGTGCGCAAGACCATCTACGCTTTTCGCTCAGTAATAGCACAACGCTTCATGCAAGGGCGTGTGTTTCTTTTGGGGGACGCCGCACACCTCATGCCGCCCTTCGGAGGACAGGGCATGAATAGTGGCTTGCGTGACGCGCATAATCTGTGCTGGAAGCTACAGAGAGTCTTACAAGGACAAGTCAGCCCTAGCCTATTAGAGACATATCATACAGAACGCTATCCTCATGTAAAGGAAATGCTTCTCTTCTCCTCGCTACTAGGAAATATCGTTATGACTACGACGCGACCAGCCTCGCGACTACGTGATGAGTTTTTCTCCATTGTCAACATCATTCCTCCCCTTCGGCAAGCAATCACAGAGATGCGTGTCAAGCCACAGCCTCGCTATCACAAAGGCTTTCTCTTACCTACTAAAAGCAAGAAAAATAAGAAGCTTGTGGGAGCATTGCTCCCTCAACCTCATGTACAAACACAAAAAGGTGAAAGCGTTCTTCTCGACGACGTACTAGGGAATGGTTTTGCTATTGTTAGACTATACGAAAGGCCAGAGCAAGCATTTGAGCTTATAGAAGCAGAGATATGGCAACAATTGGTGGTGAGGTATATATGTGTATTACCACGAGGGGTATCTCTTGAAGAGAAAAAATATGAACCTTGTGAGGTTGTACGTGATGATGGGCAATTAGGAGAGTTCTTGCAGCATAACAAGGATATTTTTTTGTTGGTGCGCCCTGATCGCTATGTGGTAGGTGTGTTTAAGGCAAAAGGCTTACAAATGTTTACTAAAACTTTAGCCCAACTGTTTAATTTCAATATATAAAAACAAGCGATGAAGAGACCCGTGTAGGGGCCTCTGCGAGAAACACCACGTTAATTTCCAAGCAGTATTTGATACAGCTTTTTTTGCCGCTCGGCCCCCTTTTTATATATCTCGCCACGTTCTGCATCTGACTTCATCGGGGGTGCGAGACGTGGCTCAACTTTGGATATGTCGGGTATTACCCCTAACGCTTCCAAAGCCAGTAGAGCAACACCTCGCGCCGAGGCTTCGTGATCGAGCGATGGATAGATGGATGTGCCAAGGGTGTCGGCAAGAATGCTTTGTAGTGTAGGTGAGCCAAGCAATGCCCCACCACTTCCAACAACTTGTGGCGCGGGCAGTGTGTCACCTTCTTTGAGCGTCTCACGCAATTGCTCGTATACAGCATCCAGTTGATAGGCTAACGCTTCCATACCAGCGCGCAGAATATCAGTTGGTGATGTATGTGCGTGCAGGTTCATAATTGTCATACGCGCATCGGCATGCCAGCCAAGACTACGTTCACCTGAGATGAACGGTAGAATTGTTAAGCCATGTGCATCAGGCTTCAAAAAGGCGATAAGCGGTTCTGCATCAGGCAGCGCGGGTAGTTTCAGCGTGGTATCAAGCCAGGTGAGCATGTTTCCACCCTCACTAAGCGCACCACCCATAATCGCACGTTTCGTATCAATTAGATACATCCAGAGACCCATGCGAGGAACGGCTCGTTCGGGCGGTAGCACGACACGCACCGCGCTCGATGTTCCAATGGTCAGCGACCACGTATCCGTGTTTGCACAGCCAGAACCGACCGCCGCCGCCGCGCCATCACCTATCGCTGGAAACCAAGGTACATCGCGTAACGCAGGCCATGCCGAAGCGTATTCCGAGGATAGACCGCGCAAACTATCATGTGTATCACCCAGTTGCGGTAACTGTTCCGGTCTCACATCAAGGACCTTCATCAGATCAGTATCCCATGCACGCGCACGTGTATTCAAGAGGCCGGTGGCCGAAGCCATTGCAAGCGCACATACCGATTTGCCAAGAAATTTGCGGTGAAGATACTCACCAAAGGAAATCCATTGTGCGGCACGTTTGAAAGTATCAGGCTGGTTTGTTGCTAGCCAACGTAACTTGGCAGGCCAAAAACTGGCATGTAGTGGCGCACCAGTACGCTGACGAATCTCTTCTTCGTTGAGTTGCGCTCGTAGTTCTGCCGCGACTCCATAGGGGCGATTATCTTCCCAGGTGATGAGTGGCGTGATAGGATTATTTGCCTCATCAACCCCCATCAAACTGTGCCAGAACGTGTCTACTGCTACGGCACCAATCTGCTGTGCCATTGAACCCGCAGCCCTTAGGGCATCGTTAACCGTTTGCGCTACAACGTCTACAAGGGCATCTGGATCAACGGAAACCTCACCATCGTCTGTTACATTCAGTCTATAGGGACGTTGAGCATGCACGCTTGCAATAGTGGCACCAGTCGCATCGAATAAAAGAGTACGTGTCGATGATGTACCGACATCGAGCGCAAGGATAAATGGCGACTTAGGGTCTGTCGTCTGTGTTACTTGTGCCGCCTTTTGCTCCAGTGATGCACCACTTTGTGTATTATCAGTCATATGCTACTCCACTTCTTTGCGTTTATTTACATTCCGCGCCATGCTCTTTATTTGTGCGTTGCCGCGACATCTCTTCCTGTGACTGGTTCGCTATCGTGCTTACCATCTATACGTTGATGCACATACGTCAGGGTACAAGCATTGTCACCACTCTGCTGCTCTCCTGTATGCTTGGGCAATTTTTTGGGCGACGAGATAAAGAGCAAGGCGCACACCGCACCACCCAACGCAAGTCCTGCTGAGATGAGCATTGCGACACGGAAGCCTGCAATAAACGCCCCATCTATCGCAGTGCGGATAGCGGTACGTGTCGCCCCTTGCACTGTGTTCGGAATATCTATTGCTGTGAGCCGTCCATGCTGCGCGAGTATTGTTTGTTGTACGTTGGATGGTAAGTGTAAGCTGGCAATGTTACTCGTAAGGCTGTTACTAAATACATATGCAACGCAGATGCCTAACACTGCTATAGCTAACAGACCTGCGATACGTGCAACAGCATTATTGACACCGGAAGCCGTACCAGAATATTGATCTTCGACAGCACCCATTACCGTCGTTGTCAACGGTGCGATTGTAATAGTCATGCCTAAGCCCAGCACGACAACCGCTGGAAAGTAGGTCAGCCAGTAGCTTCCACCCAGTCCAGGAAGAGCGAACAGGACAAAGCCCAATGCTGCAATGCCAGGACCAATGACAAGTGGTAGACGTGAACCATATTTCGCCACCAACCCACCAGACCAGCGTGAAAGCGTGAAGGAGAGCAACGTGAATGGTAACAACGAAGCTCCAGCGGCAGTCGCGGTATAACCCTGTGCACTAATCAGGTTAAAGGGCAGAAAGAAGAGTGCTCCACCTAACGCTGCGTAGAGCAGGAGCGTGAGTAAATTTGTGCCGCTAAAGGTGTGCGAACGAAAAAGCGTGAGTGGCATCATTGGAGCAGGGCTGCGGTTCTCGACAAAGAGGAACAGACCAAGCGCGACCAGCCCACCGAGAATACAGATAAGCACAATCGGGTCTGCAAAACCAACATTCTCTGCCTGAATTAATCCATAGACAACACCACCTAAGCCAACTGCGGTCAGGATGGCACCAGGGAAGTCGAGGTGCTTCTTGCCTTCGGCACTTGTGCTTTCTGGCAGATGCAGCACGGAAACGATCAATACGATCACGGCAAGTGGGATATTGATAAAGAAAATCCAGCGCCACGACGCATTCTGTACGAGCCAGCCCCCTAGTAAGGGGCCAAGTGCTGAGGTGATTGCTGAAAAGCCTGACCAGGTACCAATAGCTTTTCCACGTTCGGCACTATCGAACGAAGAGCGAATAATGGCAAGACTGCCTGGCGTCAGCAACGCACCACCAATACCCTGCACCGAACGCGCGATGATGAGTTGCTCAATATTCTGTGAAATGCCACAAAAGACGGAGGCAAGTGCAAAGACAATCACACCAAGCAGAAAAATACGTTTGCGTCCAAATTGGTCGCCGAGTGAACCACCAATTAAGATGAGGGCGCCGAGGAAGAGAGCATAGGCCTCAACTACCCATTGCACGCTTGATACTCCTGCTTGTAGTTCTGTCTGTAGCCTGGGCAAGGCCACATTTACAACACTGCCATCAATAAATGCCATACTTGATCCCAAAATTGTGGCAATAAGTATCCAGATGCCCTTTTGCTTAGACATGGCTCGCTTCCTTTTCCTACTATGGTAGATGTGAAGGGGCTTCTAGTGAGTGTGCATACATACGTCAACACGACGTAAAGACGAAAGTTCAGCCCCCTTCACTAGTTATACGACATTTTGAGCGATGTCGTTGAGGTAGGGAAATCAAGCCTATGCTCATCATGGCTACGTCGAGAATGAGCCGAAAACGGCAAAAGGAAGACGTAGAATTACGCTTCCACTCCTCGTTATTGTGATGCTCATGGAACATAAAAAACGTCAGAATGAGATGCGCGAAAAAGCTGGGGATACATGGCAAGACCGAGGCTTAGTATTCCCTCATACACAAGGTAACATTCAACATACGGAGGCTTTCTCCCTCCATCACTTACATGGGTTCACTTCCGTGCTATCGCTTCGTTCCGTTCCTCCAGCCAGTGCTTCAGGTCCCGAGCAGGTACTGGACGGGAGAGATAATACCCTTGGATGCGATCGCATCCAAGGGTTGCCAGCATCTTCCAGGTCACCTGATCCTCTACCCCCTCCGCCACCACGCACATGCCCAGGCTATGGGCGAGGGTCACGGTGGAACGCACAATGGCCTCGTCTGCTTGATCCTGAGCCAGGTGTTGCACAAAAGCGCGGTCGATCTTCAGTTCGTCGGCTGGCAGACGCTTGAGATAGGCCAGCGAGGCATAGCCAGTCCCATAGTCGTCGATGGCGATGCGTACCCCCAATGCAAACAGGCACTTCAACACCCGCAGGGTGCGCTCTACATCTGCCATCATTGCACTTTCCGTGACCTCGACACAGAGCAATTGGGGAGGAACGCGGTAGCGCGCGAGGAGCGTCGCGATAGTGTCCGGCAGTATCGTGTCGCGCAGGTTCCACACAGAGAGGTTGACGGCTATGCGCAGAGCGTGTCCCTCATCCAGCCAGTACCTGCACTGCTGCACCGCTGTTTCGACGACCCAGTGAGTCAAGGGAGTGATGAGGCCGGTCTGCTCCGCGAGCGGAAGAAACTGGTCTGGAGGGAGAAAACCATGCACAGGATGCTGCCAGCGTACCAGGGCTTCGACGCTCTTGACACAGCCAGTTTTCACCTCGGCTTGTGGTTGATAGCAGAGTTGTAACGCACCAGCGGCAATGGCCTTGCGCAAATCTCCGAGGAGGGTGAGTCGATGCGGACTATACTGATCCTGACGGGCATCGTACACTGAGTACCCTTCATGCCTTCGTTTCGCGATGTACATGGCGACATCGGCGTGTCGGAAGAGCGTCATGGGATCACGTCCATGGACAGGATAGAGCGCGATCCCGATGCTGGCCTCAATCTGAAGCAGGACTCCTTCAACCAGAAAAGCCTCCTCGATAGCGGTACTCAGCTGTGAGGCAATCAGCTGCACACTCGTCTCGTCGGCGATTGGCACGAACAGCGCGAATTCATCACCGCCGAGGCGGGCAACAGTCACCGTGGGGTTGACCGCTTGCCGCAGGCGCACCCCGATCTGTTGGAGCACGGAATCGCCGAGCTGATGCCCAAAGGTGTCGTTGATATCCTTGAAGCGGTCAATATCCAGCATGAGCAACGCCATCCCGCCCTCCACCTGCTCGGCCTGCGGAAGTGCCTCTGCCATGCGTGCGAGCAGCAAGGTGCGGTTGGGCAGATCGGTCAGTGGGTCGTGCAGCGTCTGGTGCCGCAGCGCCTCTTCGGCCCGCACGCGCTCACTGACGTCCGTCGCCACGCCGATCACGCCTGCGAGTTGCCCTTCGGCATCACGCAGCGGGGTGAACTGTGTCTCGAACACCGCATCGTCTATCCAGTTGGTCGCCGCGAGCGTTTCGCCTGCGAGTGCGCGGCGCACCGACGCGAGGATGTGGGGGGCTGTCCGGTAGACCTCGAACGCCGAACGCCCGACGAGTTGTTCGGGCGTGAGACCCCGGGCTTGCAAGCCGCGCCCCTGCGCGAAGGTGAACAGACCATTGGCATCCAAGGCGAACAGCACGATGGGCGCGTTGGAGACGATGGCGCGGAAACGCTCTTCGCTTCTGCGCAGCATCTGTTCTATCCGCTCGCGTTCAGTCACGTTGCGCACAAGACACACGAACTCATCGTGTTCCGTGACGACCACCCGTGCCTCATGCACTCGCTCCAGTGCCTCCTGAAATGTCAGTTGGTAGTCGAACACCTGGACGGAGCGGGTCGTGTGCGCCCGTTGCATGGCCTCGAGAAACTGCTGTGCAACGGGCGCAGGCACGATTTCGGTGAGATGTGTGCCTAGATGAGCGGAAGCTGCACGCGGGAGTTGGAGGGGATCGTCTGGGGTCGTTTTGTAGTCCAGTAAGACTCCCTGGCGATTCACGTGGAAGATGCGGTCGGGAAGCGCATCCAGGAGTGCCCGGATGAGCGTCTCATTCGCACACCATCTCTCCTCGACCCCCTTGTGTTCGCAGAACACGCCTTCCTCATGCGCCTGCGGTACCGACGTGGGACACGCGGCTTCCGTCACGTCACTGGCGATGCAGAGAATACTGGTGACCGCCTCGCCCAGGTCACGTATCGGCTCCAGGTGCGTCTCAAACACACGTCCGCCGACCTGGCTGCGTGTATCAAGCGTTTCGCCTGCCAACACACGGCGGAGATACTGCTGTGCCTCGAACGTTTCGTGGTAGAGGTCGAGGACCGACATCCCTTCCTCTCCGGGGATGCAGGTCCGGTCCTTCTCC
>JAABUQ010001151.1_pt1 | contig 59032 bp, 44 predicted proteins | sample 5560001 | NCBI WGS metagenome assembly JAABUQ01 (sample SAMN10711888, study PRJNA513371) | rock metagenome | isolation source: Antarctica rocks | place: Antarctica: Victoria Land, Finger Mt nord | collected 2015-12-18
ACGACGGAACAATTCTTTCCGTCGTCGGTACGCCGTGGGAACGCCCATAATACGCCCTTGCAGCGCGGGGGGAACAGGCTCGTGCGCCCTGGGGTCAAGCGCGGTATTCGGCGAACTGACGCGCATGGTAGCCGTCGTGGACAGTAATCAGCAGGATTTGCTCTTGCAGGCTGATAGGGCCGGCTTCGGTGTGACGCCCAACACGCGCGAGGTGTTCGGGCGTGAACGAGCGGATTAAAGCCGCTGTTTGGGCGCGCTCCTGCCCAAAGCGGGCCAATTGCGCGCGCCAATCCGACTGGGCGTAGGCATGGTCGATGGCCCATTGGCCTTCATCATAGCCCTGCAAAACGGGGTTGTCTTCGTGCTGGGTGAGCAGCATGCGCTGCCGAAAAACATCTTCCCAGTCGGCAAGGTGGGCGATGGCCTCGCGGAGAGTGAAGCGGGCCGGGTCGGGGCGCAAGTCGGCTTCAGCCTCGGACAGGCCGCTGAGCAGCCGGGCAAACACGGCGGGCGTGCCTTCCAGCGACATCAGCGCATATTGGTACACTTTGGCGGTGAGCATAGACGTTCTCCTGGACGACAAATCTGAGATATAATGCAGCAGATGCGTCGCTGCAATGCAGCAGGCGCGGCGCTGCAAACAAGGGCGCACATCATCTCCTTTTTACCTGATATGAGACGAGATTTCACACCCACACGACGCAGAAAGGGACTTTGCCATGAATAAATCCACTTCTTCAAGCTGGCCGCCCGCCCCGACCGGCGAGGTGCCCGAAAACGCGGCGGCGGCTTTGGAGCCTCCGGCTGCCGCCGCAAGCCCGGCGGAAATTCGCCGGTCGCTGCTGTTTATCGCTTATGCGGCGTTTATCACAACATTGGCGCAGGACAAGGTGCTGGGCAACCTGCCGATCCGCTTGTGGCTGAAAAACCACCTGCATGTGGGCATGGCGGACCTGGCGGCGTTTACGTTTTGGGCCGGCCTCGCCTGGTACCTGAAACCCATCTTCGGGCTGATCGTGGATGCGTTCCCTCTGCTGGGGACGCGGCGCAGGTCGTACATGATCCTGAGCGCGATTTTGGGCGCGGCATCCTGGCTGGTGGTCAGCCTGGGGCAGGGCAGCTACGGGGCATCTTTATGGTGTTCGGCAGCACGATTATGGGGGCGCTCTTGGTGGAAGCGGGCCAAAAGTACGGCGCGACGGGCCGGGTGAGCGCCGTCCGCGAAGTGGTGCAGAACGGCTGCTACATTATTACCGGCCCGATTGGCGGGTATTTGGCGGGGCAGGCATTCGGGCTGACGGCGGGGATCGGGGCTGGCTTGCTGCTGTCGCTGGCCGCAGTCGCCTACGTGTACCTGCCGGAAAACCCGGCTGGTCGGCGCAGCGAGCAGGTCTGGTCGGATGCGGGGAAACAACTGGGGCTTGTCTTTGCCTCGCGGACATTGTGGGCGGCGGCGGGGCTGATTGTGCTGTTCTTCTTCTCGCCGGGTTTTACGACGCCGCTTTTGTACCGGCAGCAGAACATGCTGCATTTCAGCGACCGGTTTATCGGCACATTGACATTGGTGGACGGCCTCGCGCTGGTGGCGGGCGGGGCGCTGTATGGCCTCATTTGCCGCAGGTTCAGTCTGCGAACGCTGCTCATGGCGGGCATTGTCTGCTACGGCGGCGCGGCCCTGCTGTATCTGGGCTACCATCCCGATCACAATGGGGCGATTGGGATTGAACTCCTGGCGCAGTTTTTGCAGGGCGTGGGGGTGCTGCCGCTGTTTGACCTGGCGACGCGGGCGACGCCACGCGGGGGCGAGGGCATGGGCTACGCATTGATGATGAGCGCGCGCAATATCGCGCTGTTTGGGGCAGACTGGGTCGGCTCCAAATTGCTGCAATCATACCACCTGCATTGGGACACGTTGGTGTGGCTGAATGCAGGAACGACATTGGTGTGCCTGCTGCTGGTGCCGTTTCTGCCCGGCGTCTTGATGCACAAGCGCGAAGGCGAGGATTTAGGGGATGCGCGCGTGACGGGCGAACAGATCAGCGCTGTTGAGCCGGGGCCGCACGCGCCGTAACAAAAAAGACACACAATAAAAAGGAGGCTCGCGGGCCTCCTTTTTGCTAGAGCCTGTTATGCACTTTCGAGCCTCGGTTGGGCCTCTGGAAGTGCCAGGGCACAAGATAGGGCTGCAATGGTTAGTGGGTATGGTTGTCTGTTCACCATACCAGCGAGCAGGCTGATACCAATTGACATCTTCTGTCCCCTATTGCTGAAGTGAAGTTCATAACAGGCTCTAAGCATCGGGTTTTGACTTGATAAGGTAGATGGAGGAGCCGCCTTCATCGGCACCACCCCGGCAGACAACAAGGGCATCGGTCAGCATCTCCATCAGGGGCAGGCCGCGCCCGTGCGTCGCATCTATGTCGGGCGAAGGCATGGCATAGGGCGGCAGGGGCGGGTCAAAGCCGCAGCCGGTATCGCGTACTTCCACGATCAACTGGGACTGGAAGTCCCACGCGGAAACATGCACTTCGGGAGCCGGATCGCTGCGCTGGGCCGCCGACGCGCCATGCACGACGGCATTGGCAAGCGCCTCGCCCAGGGCCAAATCCAGGGCGACGCAGTCGTCATCGGGAAGGCCGATCTCCTCGCAGACACGCTGAACGGCGCGGCGCGCGCCGGGAATTTCGCCGCTGTCGGGCGGGATGCGTAGCTTCAGACGCATCCGGTCGGCTTGGCCGATCCGCGCCGCGTGCGTGCGAGCGTTGTTCCTCTCTTGTACCATAAAGGCTGACCAAATTTCTCTTGTCTGTCTATGACAAGTCTGTGCTTCATTTGCCTTACCCGCCTGCAAGTTATCATAAACACAGCAAAACACGAAAGGAAGAGATGATGCCACTGGGAACACGCCGCGATCCGGCTCTGACACTGCTGCTGATCTTCGCGACCTGCGGCCTTTATTATCTGTATTTCATCTACAAAGCCACCGAAGAAACGCAGGAGTTTTTGGGCGAAAGGGACACGCCGCCCGCCCTAGCCGTCGTCCTGCATGTTATCACCTGCGGAATCTACAACATCTACTGGGATTATCAGATCGGCAAGCGCACGGCGGAGATGTGCGCGCGCGTCGGGCTGCCTGCAACAGACAATTCCGTCCTGTACCTTGTCCTGGACTTGCTGGGCGTGGGGGGCTTTGCCAGCGTCGGCCTGATTAATCCCCTGATCCAGCAGGACCTGCTGAATAAAGTTTGGGAAGCAGCCGCGCGGCAGCAGCCGCCACCTAGCCCGTCCCAATCGGGTCAGTGGCCGCCCGCGCCTTCGGCCCCTACCCCGCGTCAGCCCCGGCCTCCGCAATGACAAAGCGAGATTTCCCAGGCACGTTCCTCGCGCTTTCGGGCATTCTGGCCCTCAGCATCCTGCTGCCGATGCCGAAAGGGGACGGGCGCATCGCGCATCTGCCGACTGTGTGCCCATTTTACCTGCTCACGGGCCTGCCGTGCCCCGGCTGCGGCCTGACGCGGGCGTTTGTGTGCCTGGGGCACGGGCAGATTGTTTCGTCGCTGCACTGGCACCCGCTGGGGTTTGTGCTGTACGCGGCCTGCGTGTTTGTCTGGGCCGTGCGGGGCTGGGAGTGGGCGCGTGGGGCAAACATCCCGTGGGCATGGGGCCGAGCATGGGGGCGCTGGAGCCGGGCGGGATTGGTCTTGCTGCTTGGGTTTGGAGCGGCGCGCATCGGCTGGATTTGGGCGCATGGGGAGCATTGGCCGGGCTGAGAGGGTACAATAGAGAACATCGGTTTGGGCACGATTGCCGCCGTTGACGTGTTGAAGCTATGCAGACAATCGGAGGACAGCACAGTGACCGACTTCCAAGTCATCTCTAATTATACGCCATCAGGCGACCAGCCAACGGCGATTGATACGCTGGCCGCGGGACTGAAGCGCGGCGACAAGTACCAGACCCTGCTGGGAGCCACGGGCACGGGCAAAACATTCACGGTCGCCAACATGGTGGAACGGGTTCAGCGCCCCACCCTAGTGATCGCGCACAACAAGACCCTGGCCGCGCAGTTGTGCTCCGAGTTCCGGGACTTTTTCGGGCAGAACGCCGTGGAGTATTTTGTGTCGTACTACGACTACTACCAGCCCGAAGCGTATATCCCCAGTACGGACACATTTATTGAAAAAGACAGCGCCATCAACGACGAAATAGACCGGCTGCGCCACTCAGCGACCCAGGCGATCTTGGAGCGGCGGGACGTGATTATTGTCGCTTCGGTTTCGTGCATCTATGGCCTAGGCGCGCCGGAAGAATACTCGCGCATCATTCTGAAGTTTGAGCGGGGCAAAGAGTACGACCGCGACGACATGCTGCGCCGCCTGATTGACATGCAGTTCAACCGCAACGACATCGCCCTGACGCGCTCCACGTTCCGGGTGCGCGGCGACGTGCTGGAATTGCAGCCCGCCGACGAAGAGATAATTGTGCGCGTGGAGTTCTTCGGCGACGAAGTGGAGAAAATCACCACGGTCGACCCGCTCACGGGCGAGCTGCTGGGGAGCAAAGACGAGATCACGGTCTTTCCGGCCTCGCACTTTGTCGCGGGCAAGGAGCGGATTGACCACGCGCTGGTCGGCATTGAAGAAGAGATGCACCTGCGCGTGGAATGGTTCAAGAAGCAGGGCAAGCTGCTGGAAGCCCAGCGCATTGAGCAGCGGACGCGCTTTGACCTGGAGATGATTCGCGAGGTGGGCTTTTGTTCGGGCATTGAGAACTATTCGCGGTGGTTTGACGGACGCGCGCCCGGCACGGCTCCCAACACTCTCTTAGACTATTTCCCCAAAGATTATCTGATTGTGATTGACGAGTCGCACCAGACTTTGCCGCAATTGCGGGCGATGTACAACGGCGACAAGGCCCGCAAAGACACTTTGATAGAGCATGGCTTCCGGCTGCCGTCGGCGGCGGACAATCGCCCTCTGCGCTTTGAGGAGTTTCAGGAGCGCGTGGGGCAGTGCGTGTTTGTGTCCGCCACGCCGGCGGCGTTTGAGAAAGAGCATTCCACGCAGATTGCGCAGCAGATTATTCGCCCCACCGGCCTGATTGACCCGGAGATTATCCTGCGGCCTACGAAGGGGCAGGTGGACGACCTGCTGGGCGAAATCCGCACGCGCACGGAGCGCGGCGAGCGCGTGCTGGTGACGACGCTGACCAAGAAGATGGCTGAAGACCTGACCGAGTACTTGTTAGACCTCAACATCAAAGTCAACTACCTGCACTCGGACGTGCACACATTAGAGCGCACGGAGATACTGCGCGACCTGCGCCTGGGCATCTATGACGTGATTATCGGCATCAACCTGCTGCGCGAGGGGCTGGACCTTCCCGAAGTGTCTTTGGTAGCGATCTTAGACGCAGACAAAGAAGGCTTCCTGCGCTCGGAAACATCGCTGGTGCAGACCATTGGCCGTGCGGCCCGCAACCTGGGCGGGCAGGTGATTATGTACGGGGACAACATCACCGGCTCCATGCAGCGGGCGATGGACGAGACCGACCGCCGCCGCACCATCCAGACCGCGCACAACGTCGAGCACAACATCACGCCATACACGGTCAACAAGGCCGTGCGCGAGGTGCTGGAAGCCAAGAAGATCGCCGAGCAGAAGTCATTCTACAACGTCTCCCGCGAGCGCAACCCGGAGACTTTGCCCCTAGACCAATTGATGTCCGCGCTGGCGGATATTGAGAAGGAAATGAAGCAGGCGTCGCGCGCGCTGGAGTTTGAGCGTGCCGCCGAGTTGCGCGATGAACTCAGCCACCTGAAGAAGCTGCTGCCTGCCGGGGCCAAGAAGTAGCCGCCATCTCACCTAGACACAAAAGTGCCCGCCGCGAACCTGGGTTCACGGCGGGCGTTTTGCTGTCTGTGCGCTACGGGTTAGCCGAGAAGCGCGGGTCTATGGTCTCATAATAGACATCCGCAGTGCCGCTGCGCGTACTGTTCCAGAACAGCCAGACCTTGTGCGGCTGGTCAGCAGGATCGGTTGAAGTGAGACCAGGCGTCCGGGCTGAGTTATAGGGGTCATAGGCCCCCGCCACAACGTCTGCATAGGCCATTGGGTCTAAGAAAGCGGATGGGCTGCCTTCGTTGGCGGCAACGTCAATGGGCACGGCATGCTCATTGGTGTCCACCATTGTTGCGGGGTCTCCTGCGGTCGGCTGCGCGGCAGGGTCATTGTAGCGCAACTCGTCCAGCCAGTGAATGTTGTCGGTGATCGGTGGCACTGTCTTGCCATTTGCCGAACCATCATGGTATGTGAAGTTGACAGTGACGCTGTCGCCTTCCAGGGCATGACCGCTGCTGTCGCGCAGGGGGAAGTACAAGCGTCCCCGCGCCCAATCTACATCTACCTGCGCATTGGCTAATGCCGCCGAGTCGTAGAGGGTCGTGCCGCTCGTGTTGTCTTTCACAACGACAATCGGCTGGTTATTTGTGTTTAACTGAATGGGAACCGGGTTGTTGCTTGGCCCATGCAGGTAGACCGTCAGGCGCTGCGTTTTAGTGTAGAGCGTCGGCGTTGTCGTCGTGCCGGGCGCGGCACTCTTGCGCCACAGGAACCAGTAGCGGGCGGCAGAAACACGCGGCACATCCGTGTTTGTTGGGGTCTGCCCTTGAGCACGCAGGCCGACGTTGTAGAAGTTGGCCTCGTTGTTCTTGTAAGCCTCGTCAATAAACGAGACAGCCTCGGCGTCCGCGCGCCGGTCGGTGGTGATGCGCCGCGCCTGCGGCTGGAACGTGGCCGCGATGGGCAGGCCGTCCGGCAGCGGCACGCCGACACGGGTAAAGGTCGTAGTGCCCGCGCCAGTGCCGGTATAGCTCGTGCCGAGGCGTACACGCCCACGCACCAGATCGGCATACACAGTGGTGACGGTGACTTTGCCGCCGTTTACCGTAAACAAGTTTCGTCCGCTTGCCGTGTCATTTGGGATGTTGGTGTATACAGCCGTGCCGCTGGCGCGGTCATAGCTGGTGCGAATGCCAGCGTACAATGGATAGGAGCCATCAGCGTTTTTGGTCTTGCTCGTGTCCTGAAGCAGATGCACAAGGGTTGCGCCACTGCCTACCAGAACATCCAGCGTGTCGGCGCGTGCCCAGGCCACATCGCGAGCCTGATAGAACTGATGGGCGGTGTCTGGCAGCAACTGCTCGGTGAGGGCCGGGCTGGGCGTAAGGGCGAGGCCGATCACATCGTTCCCATTCGCATCTGTCGCATAGGTACGGTCGGCTTTGCGCACCTTGTAGGGCTGGTAGCGGCTGACATAAACGTCCGTGTTGCCGTCCGCATTGGTGCCTGAGTAGGTAATGTCAATGGCAGGCACGGTGGTGCCGTTCGCCAGAGTCGTCTGGGTCAGGAGGGCGCTGGGGTCGGATGCGCCGGACAGACCCGCAGGCAGGGGCAATGCCCCGGCCAGGCTGAATGTTCCAATCGCCCCATCTGCACCTGTCGTGGCCGCACTGTAGAACATGGTGGAGCGTCCACGCGCGCCACCGTTCCAGAAGGCCCATAGGTTGTTGGAGATGGTTGGCCGGGCGGGGCCGGTCGGTGGGGCGGGCAGCGGGTCAGTAAAGGTTGTGCTGAACTTCAGGCCGCGCGCCCCGAACTTGGGCTGACGCGTATCCGTGGACACCGACACGGCTGAGCCTGTGGTGTTTCCGGTTGCCGGGTCTATCTGGTAGCAATACAGGTTGTTCTGGTAGACCGTGGTGCTGCTTCCCGCAACGACGTTCTGCACAAAGGCATACGCAGTGCCGTCGCTCTTGAAGTTGCCGTTGCCGACATCGAGCAGATGCTGGTCGGGCGCAATGCTGATGGCGGTGTTGACGCTGTTCGTTGCGGGCGCAGCCAATGTGATTGGGTCATACCAGTGTTGGTTTTGAGGATTGGCAGTGTCTGCGGTGTCTGCCTGGAAGTAACCTTTGCCACCCGCGACGGTGAAGGGGACATGTCTGGCAACCAGCTGATAAGGCGCAGCAGCCGTGGCATTGCGCGCCGATGTCCAGTATAGCGACAGGCCGTTGTCTCCCGCCGTGACCTTTCCGCCACTCCAGAAGGTGTTGCGGAAGGCGACCGGCAGGAAGTCCGCCACGCCATTCGCGCCGTTGGAGCCGGGGATGTCAAACTGCGGCAGGTTGCCGTAGGTAAGGCCGTCCGTGACACGCGTTTCTACAACAGACGCGCGCACGCGGATCGGGTTGCTGTATGGCTGCGTCACGACGCTGCCGACAGTTGTCAGCATATCGTCGGTCGCACCCGGTGTTGTGGAGCCGCCCAGCACCGTGCCACCATAAACCGGTGGGAACAGGGGCTTGTAGAAGTAGTTTCCATTCGCCTGAATGTCAGGGTAGCCAGGAGCGCCGGGAGTGGCGGGTTTCGCATACGGGTCAATTCCCTCAAACAGCCGCACGTCCTGCGCATACGCGCCGACCGGCGTCCCTAGCGGAACGGCAAGGCCGATGTAAGGCGGCCCATAAGACGTGGGGCGGCTGGTGGTCTGGTCCAAAGCAGGCGGGCCAAACGTAGGCTGAGCGAGGGCCGAACCGACGAGCAGGCTGTAAGGCCCGACGTTGTCGTGCGGCACATCCGGCACGGTCAGGATAGGCCCAGCGGTATCAGAAATACGGGCCTTGTGGAACGTTGCACCTGGATAAGCGGCGCCGTTTTGAGCAACCAAATAGGGGTTGCGGTTGTACGCCGCAAGGTCGCTGTCCAGCGATGTGCGCAGGATATACTTTCGTGGGTCGGTGTTGGCGGACGGGCCGGTGACGCCGTTCAGGTCAAAGGCGTTCAGCGTCGCCTGCGCATCCAGAGAGTCGGAGCCGAACGGCAGGGCACTGGGAGGGAGCGCACTCGCAGTTGCGGACGGGTACTTGAGCAGCTTTTGGTCAAAGTGGACATTGAGCAGGTTGATGTTGCCTTCGTTGTGGGCGACAATCGGCTTGAAATAGTTCTGGTAGCCTGCCCCGACAACTGCTGCCATTGCTGCCGACTGGAACGGCATGAACGGCCCCAGCGGCTTCACTGTGGTCACTGTCGGCAGGAACGTGTCCGTTTGCACGCCGAAGGTCTGGGGCAGCTTGCCCAGGTCAAGTGTCGGGGCGGCCACGGTCATGGTCATGTCCACGGGCACGCCCGTAATGACCCGGAAGGTGCGGTACGCTTCGCCGTCATCACGCTGGTGGTTATGGTTGCTGTCTACATAGACGGTTTCGCGGGCGACATAGCCCATCGGGTAGACCGTCTGCGCGCTTGATGTCAGGCCCGAAGGCGGGATGCGCCCACCAGACGCTGTCGTCTGGTCGTACAACTGCAAGTTGGCGGGCTGGTACTTGGGCACGCGCACTTCAATCTTGACGTTGTCGGGCTGCACCTTGCGGTTGGCGGGAGTTGTTCCCGCTACGCTGGGGCTTGGGTCCAGTGTCGCGCTGTTGTCCGACACGGAGGCGCCGCTGGTGCCGTTGTTGTTGTACAGTGTCTGGTCGAGGCGTTGCTTGCCGATATTGGGGTAATCCGTGCTGCTGTTGCTGCCTGCGCGATCAGCAGTCGGGGCATCGTCCCACGGCAGGGGGTTAACGACGGCGCCGGGCCCGGTCCGGCTGCCGGTGTTGTCGTTCCACGCGGCAGGGGCCGTTTGCACGGTGAGGCTGCTGATCTGGTCACCGTTCAGCCCGACGGCGCTGCGGTCTGCCACATCAAAGGCATAGTTGCCGAAAGGTGTGTCGCTATTGAGCGGGGACGCAGTGCGGTCGCTCTGGCCGGGAAATGCATACGTGGAATTGGGGTTGCCGTTGCTGCCGATGGAGCCGTGCGGGATGTCCGTGGTGGCAGTGGTCACCGGGCGGAAACGCCGACGCTTATCCCCTGACAGGACGCCGCTGGAAGGCAAGTCTGTTGACGTTACCGGGGTGCCGCTCGCTCCCGTTGCCACATACCCGTTATTGCCATTGACATAAGCCAGCAGATCATCAGGCTGCGGGTTGGCAGTGTCAATGCCGGAGAACGGCCCGACGATGTTGTCAATCTGCTTGACGGCGATGCCGTTGCCCAGCGGGATGCTCGGCCCGCCGCCGCGCACGGCCAGCGGGTTGAGCACGGCGAATGTGGGCTGGTCTACCGGCGGCAGGCGCTTGATTACAGGTATGGTTTTGGTGGGGTCATTGGGATCGGGAACCCGCTGCCGGAAACTGTTGGGGCTGGAGTTGACATCCACCTTGAGAGTGACGATTTGCAGGAACGTGTTGTCTACGGCATTGTGCGCTTCCACGGTCTGCGTGGCGGAGATGATCTGGCGGCGGGAGCCGGGCGTGTTTTTGCGGTTGGAACCGTTGCCGATAGCGTAGGTTGTTGCGCCCAGCCACATGCCGCCCGTGCCGAGGTTGTCGGTCAGCATGTCGCCGACGTTATCCTGCGCTCCTGACCCCGATGGGCTTTCCTTGATAAAGCCGTTACCGTTGGGGTCTGTCAGGTTCGCCAGGGTGTTGGTGTTGACGGTGGCGGCGTCTGCGCCCCGGCCCACGACGATCTTTCCCTTGTCGTCAATATCCGATAGTTGAACCTGGATGGGGCCACCGTTGGTGTAGTACACCGTCTTGTCGGCCGGGTCGGCCATGTAAAGCGTGGCATCGCCCAGCGGTTTCGCCGTCGTCGGCGGGTTGGGCGGCACGACATTGGAGATGCGGATATAAAGCTTGTCGCCCCACTCAAAGGCGGCGAGCGAGCCTACCCCCCCAATGCCGTTGGCGAGGCCCATATTCGTGGATTTAGGGTCGTGCGTCCCTGTGTTGTCAAACAAGTAGACGTGCAGCGGCAATTGCTGCGGCACAGTAGGCGGACCCAGGGGGTCGGGGGGAGGGCCGCCGGTGCCGTAATCTACGGTGCCTCCACTGCCGTTGCGATCGCCCGGCGTGATGCCGCGCGCGATGCCTAAAGTGCTGTCTCCCCCATACACCCAGTCTGTATCAAACTTGACGGCTCCTGGCGCTTGCAGGTTGGAAGTATCGTATCCGGCGATGGCGGGAGAGGCGAATGCGCCAAAGCCGCCGATTTGGGCGAAGTTCGTGTACATCGGCCCGGTGGAGTTTGCGCCGATGTCGGTGGTCGGGGTGGCGCTTAGCTCGTTGAGCGTGTTGTCAGTTGCGGCGATGAACACCACGCCGCCGTTGCCGCCGCCCGCGCCTGTGCTGGGGCCGGGGTTGGTCACCAGCAGCGGGGAAGACTCAAACCCGGCGCCGTAAGTGCTGCCGACAGGGACAGGCGCAGTGGCGCTGTTGAAGTAATGAACATTACGCTCATCGTCATTGCGCCCGTCCAGGTCAAGCGAGTAGAAATTGGAGCTGTCGGGCGCTTCCGTGCGCGACCCGATATACAGCATGGGCACTCTGGCGCTGACGATATTGGTGGTGTTGACGGCGTCCGTGTGGACGTAGGCCGTGGTGCCTGCTGTTCCGTAGCCGATGACGGCGGGGAACTGCACGATGCCGATGGCGGGCGAGGCATTGCGGAACGTGCCCAGCGTTGGCAGCGCGTCTATTTGGGTCTGGGTAACTGTTGTTCCGCCAATGGTGGTCTGCGCCCCAGTTAAGTTGTCTTTGTTCGGGTCAACCGTGTCGGGGTACGCCCATTGGGTCGTGCCCAAAGTAGCGTCCACAGCCCAAATGCGCCCGTTTGCGGCGGGCGCGGGGCGCTCGGACTGGTAGCCCTCCGCCCCCTGGTTGGCGGCGAAGTAGACGCGCGTGGTGCTGTCATCCGGGTTGGAAAACACCACCGGGGAGCCGGTAATGCTGCCCAGGGCGGCGTGAATGATGGCTGTGCCCGTTTTGGTGTTTGTGTAGGCGTTGGGGAATGACCAGTTGGGCCGGGCCAGAAGGTTGTAGTTGGTGCCGCCGACAGTCAGGCCGGTGGAAGCGCCCGCCGCGCTGTAGGTGACGGGGCCGGTGTCCAGCACGGAAAAGACGTTGCCGACATTGGTGGTCTCATTGCTTGTCCCGAAGTAGATCAAATGCTGTGGCTCTGCGTTTGCGCCGACACCTGCATTGGCAAACCCCGGCTGGTAAATAGACGGCGCGCTGGTGATGGCGACATTGCCGGTCTGCGTCGTGTCGTTTGTGGCCCCTTTGTTGACGGCGAACCACCAGCCCACGCTTGGTGTCGGCAGAGGCGCAGTCGTGGACGGGTTCAGGCCGTATAGTTTGATGGGCAGGACATAGTTGTACGTTTCGGTGGGGCTGTAGAAAATACCGCTGCCGGTAGCAGTCTCCGTGACTGTCTCGCCGGTCGCGTCCAGCTTGTACAGCGTGCCGTTGCTGTTGCCGATATAGACAATGCCGTTAGGCGTCAGGCTTGTTGCCCGCGCGGCGGCTCCGGGCGCGATTGTGGCCGTGTCAACAGCGGTGTTGGGGTTGACATAGAGAGTCGGCGAGGCCAGGCCAAAGGCGACGGGCACGGGCAGGTCGCTTGTCCGGTCTATGGCTTTCGTGGCGGGCGGCGTGGCATTATTGCCCAGAAGACGGGGACGGGAAGCGTCGGGCCGATACACCCAGTAGGCGGTCGTATTGCCGACATGAGGCTTTGGCGCTGCGTCCTGTGTGCTGCCAGTCACCAACGCCGCGTCGGGACTGTAGATGGGCTGGTTGTAGGTGCCGTCAACGGCGGTGCTGTTGTCCGTGCCGTTGCGGTTGCCGATGGCGTCCAGGCAGTAGACCAGGCCATTGTCGTCGGCGGCGACGACGCACAGTTTGGTTTCCACCACCCCATTGACCCGCACGTTCAGGCGCGCAATAGCGGGCGTCGTATAGACAGGCGCGGACGGCTTGAGGATTGTGCCATTCGGCCTCAGCACGTCCGACGTTTGGAAGCGCCACACGACATAGCCCGTGATGCCGTCCACGCAGTAGATCGCCCCCACCGTGCGCGTGACGGGCGTTGTGACGGCGGCCCCATTGAAGTCAACCAGGTTCCCGGCATTGTCGGTCAGCACGATGCCTTCGGTGCGTCCGAAGTAGACCAGTTGGCGGATGTTGTGCTGAATCCCTGGGGTCGTGGCGTTCGCCGTGCCGATGGTCGCATTGCCGAAAGGTTGTGTGTTGTCGGCAGCCCCGGTGTTGGTGCGCCCGAAATACAGCGCGTCGGCGATTTCGGGGAAGTCCGACACATTGATGGCGGTGGGCGACCCATCCACGCGGGCGCTGCCGCCCGCGCTGGCCGTGGGCACCAGCGACACCGAGTCGGCCAGCACATAGGTGCTGGCGACCGTGGCCGCCGTGATGGTGTTGTCCAATGTGACGGTCAGGACATCGCCCGCGCCCAGGGCAAACGGCCCGGCCAGCGGCTGCGGATCGTTGGTTTCGGTCTGGCTGATGGCGGTCCGACTGGCGATAGTGCCGTTTGCGTTCAGCGTGTCCGTATCAAACACCGTGGTGGTCGCACCGGCATGGAGCAAGGTAATCACATAATGCGGGTCGCCGATGCGGTGCTCCGGGTAGTTGGGGTTGGCGGTGCCGTCGGCCAGCGTCTTGACCTGTGGGTCAGGCAGATGAAAGACGACCGAATACAGCCCCGCTGAGGCAGGCGGGCTAAACGTGGCGGGCGCGGTGAACGTCCATGTCGCCGTTTGGTAGCCGGCTGCCGAAGCGGATTTCGTTCCGAGAGGCGCGGACACGGCCGGCTGACGGCGATACTCCTGCCCAATAGTAGGCGGGTTGGTTGTCGTGTTCGTGCCGTTGTTCGGCAGCGACGGGTCGCCGCTCGCCGTGACATCGGTGATCTTCGCGCCCCACGTATTTGCAGTCGTGCCTGTGACCGATGTTGCCCACTGCACCACCCACCCGGCATCCAAGCCGGACGCGGGTGTGGGGGTCGCTCCGGGCACATAAACTTGATACGTGGTGGCCGTCGTCTGGCTGTCGTCCGCCACAATGCTGCTATGCCCCTGGGATGGAACGCCCCTTGTGGTCTGCCCGGTCGCCGCCAGAAACGTGAACGGGGCCGACCAGCTAAGGTACCGCGTGCCTAGAGGCGAAAGGTCATCGGCAAAGTGGTTGGGGAAAAACGTGATGTTTCCTGCCGTGACTCCGGCAGGAGGCTGGGTGAAATCATAGTTGCCAATCAGGAAGCTGGGGATTTCTGTCAGCGACGTGCCAAACAGCCCGGTCGGCGTCCCCTGCAATTGCGAGGCCAGCGGATTGGGCGGCAGAAATGAGGGGGGCGTGGTCAGAGTCGTTGGGCTTGTGCCGCCGCTATGAAACGTAGACCAGCTAAACGGCGTCGGCACGGTCGGCGAAGTCGTGAGTGGCCCCCGCTGTGCCCACGCACCCGCGTGCGGCAGGGAGAGGGCGACCGCAAGCATCCCAATCCGCAGCAGTGCGGACAAACGGCTCAATGATAAGCGCAAAGTGTTCATGTCTTGTTATTCCAAAAGCCTGCCGGGGCGTGCGCCGTGCGGGCAAGCAATCCAAAGCAGCCAAGTGTCGTGGTTCCCAACGCGTTCCCTGATGGTGCCTCCGGGGTTGCAGCGGCATACCGACGACGGAAGAAATTGTTCCGTCGTTGGTACACGCTTGTTACGCCTGAGAAACGCTGAAGGAAAGGCATTGAGAGGCCCCCCCGCCCCAATTCTGGGGAGCAATACGGACCAGAGACAGTCACGGTTCTCTTCCCTTACTCCCTCCCGTTCCTGCATTGGCAGGCCCGGAGAGCGGGAGGGGCCGGGAGTAGGTTCTTTCCGGCTCCCCAGAATTGGGGCGGGGGGGCCTCTTCTTCAGTTTCTATATACGTCCTCAGGAAGCGCGCCGTTACGCGCCATCATTGCAGGCGATACGCGAATGTCGGCTGTGTCAGCGGCGCGGTGTTGCTGATACGGCTCAACGTGTTGGTAATATCCGTTGCCAATATGCTTGGCCCGCCAGTTGCTACGGACGGGACATCCAGCTCAAACACTTCCCCGCCGAACGCGGTGGGGTCGTTGAGATCAGCGGCATTGCCTTTACTGTAGCCGTTGGTGACCAGGTAGCGCCCAATGTTGTGCTGGACAGCGGCGGCATCGGTAACCGTGTCCGTGGCCGTGCGCTGGATGCTTTGCGGCACAAACGGGATATTGGCTCGGTCATACCCGACTGCCGCCGGGAGAGCAGGCAGTGTCGGAACAGGATATTTTGGCCCGGCCTGATTCGCCAATGCTTTGTAATCGGCCTGCGTAAAGCCCCATTGCGTGAAGTACTGCGCGGGACGACCATTGGCCCCGGTCACTCCTTTATCGTAAATCAAGTCAAACACGCCGTTGTCGTCAGCGAGCAGCAGGTTGGGGCCGTTGGCATTGGCACTGGCAGGCGTGTACGCTTTCAGGTAGCGCGGGTTGCGAATGTAAAGGGTGATAGGCGTCCCGCCAGTGAAGTCAGGCGTCGCGGCCCCAGTGGCACTTTGCAGCCCGGCGTTGCTCAGTGCGGTCGTCAGGTCAAACCTGCCAGCGTTTTGGGTGCCTGGTTTGTTGAGATAAGCCTGGAAGTGGTCAATGACAGTGGCAATGTAGCCGTTCTTTTGGGTTGTAAGGTTCACTTTGGCGGGGTCGTAATCCAGCAGGACAAGGCTGCCGCCGGGGGCATCTTGGGCGGCGGAGCCGAGCGCGCCAAGCGCGGGGTTCGCGGGCGGCTGGGCGAGGCGCTGGTTGGTGATCAGGGCGGCTACAAACACGGAATGCTTCGTGACGCCATTGGTGATGGTATCGGGCACGCTGAAGTAGGCGGCGCTTTGGTAGCGGTACTGGCGCTGCTGCTTGTCGTGCGTGTGGCTGATCCACACCAGGTTGTGCGGCGTGCCGATGGGTTTGCCGTTGACGTCATAAACATCTACGATGTCCAGGATGCGAAAGTTTCCCGTGTCGGACACGAGGTAATGCACGACATTGTATTGGCTGGTTCCATCGGTCTCCACAGACTGCCGTATCTGAACACTGGTCGGCTGGTTCAGAGTGTTCGGCTCACTGGCGCTGAGGAATGGGACGGTTTTGCCGTAAGCCGCTTTTGTCAGTGGGTCTGGGTTTAGCACGGTATCGTAGGTATCGCTGAAGCGGCTGAGTTCCCAAACGACCTTGCCCGCGCGGTCAAAGCGAACAGCGCGGTTGTTGCCGGTATCGGCGACCAGGTAGTCGTTGGGGGTCAGCTCGGTGATGCTGGACGGGCGGCTGAGTTCCAGGCTGGTGCTGCCCAGCCCGATGCTGTTTTGTGTCGAGTCCACCAGCCAGGACGCGGTGCCGTCCTGGTTCAGCTCCATCACGCGGCTGCTGTCGGCAACCAGCGTGGTGCGGTTGAGGAAGGCGGACACGCCGTTTGTGCCGTTGACGATCAGCGCGCCATTCGCGCCGCTCGCCACGGCGCTGGTCGCGCCCACGCCGGTGTCGCCGCTGTTGGTGACAAAGGAAGTGCCGTTTGGCGGAATGGTTGACGCATCAACGTATTTGTTGGCGATGGTGTATCCTGCCGCCTGCGGGTCGGCGGGCACGGAATACAGGTTGGTTGGCCCGCCAGCGACTGTGCCGCCGACAAAGAACAGGGCATTGCCGACTTTGGTCAGCCCTTCGCCCTGCGTGATGACGATGTCCTTCCCCGCCGTGTTCGTGGAACTCACGTTAGTTTTCAGGACGCTGTACCAGACCATGTTGGTATGCAAAAGCAGCGGAAACGTCCCGCCGGGGTTGTTTCCCGCCTGGGGAATAGATACGCTGATCGGCTCAGGCTCGTTCAAATTGGGCACCAGCATGGAGGGAGGGCCGCCGGAGGTTGCGCCGAAGCTGCTGAACGTCAGCGGCCCGCCGGTGCCGTCCTGCGTGTACTGGCTGGAAAGAAGAGGACTGGGCATCGTGCCAAACTCGCTGTTGGGTGAGCCGACAACGGTTTGGGTCAAGGATGCACCGCCTATATCTGCGCCTACGGGGGCGGTTGTCACAGGGGCCTGGCCATCAAAGCACAGAATGGCGGTTTGTGTCCCATTCCTCGCAAGGGCGTAAACAAAGCCCCGTGTGTCCACGACGGGCTTGCCCTGGAACTGAAAGCCGCCAGGCGTGTAAAGCGGCGTATAATTGGTGTTGTCGGCATCCGCAATAACGGGTTCCCCGGCAAGGGGAAGGCGAAAGCGCCAGGGAAGGCGAGGGCCGCTGTGGGCATCATGGAAGCTTGTCAGCACGTTGTAGGCTGTGGCGCTGGGTTCGGATGCGAAATAGTACGCATTGCCGAAGCGGTCCAGGGCGGGCGTGGAGCCGACTCCGGTAGAAGCACCGGTAGAAGCACTAGCACCAACGCCATAGGTGACAAGGGTGCGGGTCAAGCTGGTGTTCGTCGCACCGAAGTCTACATCATAGTCAGCGAAGAAGGGGGGGCTAGTGGTCGGTGTTCCGGTAAACGTTCTGCCGCTCGGCGTGAGCGTGCCTGAAGCCGGCGGGCCACTGGCGCCTTCCAGGGCAGCATAGCCGTTGGCGGGGGGCAGCGCGTTGGTCAGAGAATAGACCCGGTACGGCGCATTGGCGTCAATGGCGGCGGGGACAGGGACATGGTTGGCGGTGAATGTTGTCCCCGTGCCTGTCAACTGCTCCCCACGCGCGCCCAGGAACAGCGAGTACAGGCCGTTGTCTGTCGGCACCATCGCAACAATGTCAGTCGCCTGCGGCCCCACGCCGCTGCTGGCCGCTGTGGAAGCGAGCGCCCCGACCAGCGGCGCGCCGGTCGGCATGACTGCGCCCCCGCCCGCCGCTGTCAACGGGACTTTCACACCGGCAGAGGCGCTGCCGGTGTAAAAGTCCTTGACGAAAAGACTGCCGTCGGGTTCGGACGCATACAGTCGTCCCTCATAGTAGGTAGGCGCGGGAGCAGGCCCCGTCGTGGTAAACGACCCGGTGCCTGCCGGCCCAATAGAAGTTCCAGTCGGCGTGGCTGTTGGCGTAAGCCCTGAGTATTGCTTGATCGTGCCGTCCATCCCTTCCACAAAGATGGCAAGACTTCTTAGGGGGTAGGCAACCGTGGGAGCGGAAGGGCGCGTCAGACTCGTTTGCACGTTCCACACCTGGTCACAGGAAGTGCCTGTGCTGTAATCAGTTGACCCGTCATCGGGGTTGCCGTCGCCGTCCAAATCCTCGTAGGGGTACAGATCAAACGCGTGGAGAGAGCCTGCCGAGTCCATAGAGTAGACAAAGTTGCCGTTGATGGTCGCGCCCGGCACGGTGGCATTGCCTGCCGTCGGCGGCACATAGTTCCAGGAGCGCACAGGGCTGGGCAGCGCGCTGAGGGACTCGCCGGTCTGGTGGCTGTTCTGGTGCTCGTGCGAATGCCCACCGACCCACGAGATGATGTTGCACAGGAACTTCAAGTCCTGCGTCGGGGCGGCCTGGAGGTTGGTGCCGCAGTAGGGGCCGGAGTTGGGGCCATAGGCGGTAGGAATGCTCCCCGCAGTGACGGCATTATTGATGGCCGCCATCGACCCCGTGCTGGAGATGACAACCGCGCCTGCGCCATACGTGTTTGCCCCCACCAATATATCTTTCGCCGTATCGTACAGAACCGGCGTAAACTCCGGGCTGGCCGTGTTGATGACATCGCCTGTAAAGCCATTGCCCAGCGCATTGAGTTCGTTCTGCGCCAAATAATAGGGGGCACTGAGAATAGGATGCCGATATTGAAGCGATGGCAGGAAGGCTGTTCCCGACGCCCCGCTTGTGTAGTGCAGAGGGAAGAATAGCGGGCCGTAGGCATTGACGGTGCCTGCCGTGCCTGTGTTGTCTGTGATGTTCCCGCCGCCGTTGTCTTCCACCAGCAGCGTGCCGCCGCCGTCCACAAAGCGGCGCAGCTTTTCCACTTCCGAAGGCCGGAACTTCGCAATGTCATTAAAGGTGCTCCCACTCGCCAAATTGACGAGCAGAACATCAAATTGCTGCAAGTCCTGGGTGCTGGCGTCGCTCAGCGACACTTCCCAGTAAGGGGCCATGCCGGGCGTCAGGTTCTGCCCAAATTGATAGGCATGGCCCCCATTGTTGGTCACAAATGTTGCGCCGGGGCCGGAGGCGGGATTATTGGTGCGGGCATCCCAGCGCTTCTGCACATCCGCCGAGACATTGTGGGAAGCCAGGGGGTTTTTGATGGTCCAGCCCACCGGCAGCAAGTCCACGCGGCGGCTGAGGATATAAAACACATACGGGTCGGGATTGTCCGGGCCTGGTGCCGGGTTGGTCGTGCTTGTGGTCGAATCCAGCAGCACAATGCCCGCATTGATGGTGCGCTGCGCATTGGGGTTGCTGAACGTGTACGCGCCTGCCTGCGCGGGCAGGGCAGGCACAGCGCAGGCCAGCAGCGCAAGGAGCACGGCGCGAAAAGCGATAGGGAGGCGTGAAAGTCTCATGGTACTACTTTTATAAGAAAGCACAAGCCGGTTACTGCAGCAAAGGCTGGTCGGCAGAGTTCTGTCCTGCATAAAGCTGACCCGCGCAGACAGGCAGCTTGGGCGTATACGGCAGGGGACGGCCATAGATGTCCGTCCGCAGATAGTAGCCGTTGGCGGGGGTGGTCTTATCGACCATGTACGGATACCCCGCCAGTGGGTTGTAAAGAAGGGTCAGGCCGATGGGCGCGGATGTCTGGGTCGTGCTGACATTGACCGAGGCTCGGTTAGAGAGTTCAATCGTCTGCCCTGTCGCCGTCATCAGGCTGCCGTGGACTTTGGGTATCCAGCCCCAGTTTTCCATCCAGGCGGTCTGGGCGGAGATGTCGGCGGGCCGTGCCTCGCTGACGCTGCCCCGGATGATAATCTTCATGTCAATGGGCTGCCCATAGAACGGATACCGGCTGCGGTTTGCGTATTCAGCGTCTGGGGTCGCAAGTCCCGTCAGGCTGGACCGCAGGGTGCCATTGATAAACGTAGTCAGGTTGTCATCCGCGCTTGTGTTGAACGACGGGCCGGGAATGATAAAGAACGACTTGGTCTGCGCAAACAGCACGGCTTCAATATCAATGTCAGCGGGCAGCACAGCGGCTCGCTCCAGCAGAAAGTCCTGTGTATTGACTGATTGATCCGCACTTGGGTCGCGTCGCACACCGAAGAGAAGCGGATCGCCGGGCGTCGGTTTTGCTGTGACGGCAAACGGAAACGTGGTGTGGGTCAGGTTAGTCCCACCCGTGCCGGTTGTTGTGAAGGGAACTTGGAGCGGAGCCTGAAACAATGTATTGCTTCCACCACCAAGCAAACTGAAGCTGGTATTAGAGTTGATAAAATCAAAGTCTGCCACTACGCTGCCGGACGAACCAGGACCGCCGCTAATGTACAGGACAGGCGCGGTAGTATTATTACCTGTGACGGTAGGCGTCAGGTATTGGAACTCTTGCAGCAATACTTCGTCAGATGTGCTAAAGTCCAGACCGCGCAGGTTGGGGTCTCCGGTATAAGGAACAGGAGGTCTCGTCCCTGTCGGGTTTTCTTCTGTCTGTGCCCCGGCTAGGAACTGTGTCGTATTGACGCACACATAGTCATGGGCGAGAACCGCGATGCTGGACGATACATTGCCGCGCAAAAGACTGCCGTCAATGTAGGCCGTGCCGTTGGTGACAATGGTCACGTGGCGCGGCAGATCGTCAATACTGGCCGTTTCATCAGATGCAGTGGACGTGCCCGCGCTGGGTGGATCAACGGGCGCGCTGACTGTGCCGCGCACGCGGACATTGCCTTCGGCATAGATCACCACGTCGTTGTTTGGGTTGGCCTTGTAGCTTTGGTAGGCCGCAGAAGTGGTATCGGTGGGCGGCGCGGCAGTGGGGTCATTGCTGGCGCTCAGACTGGTGTAAGACACGTACATTGTGCTGCCCGTATTGCCGTCCACGTTGGGCGCATTGATCGGCGTGCCATCCGGGTTCTTCCACAGCACGGGCGCGCCGCTCACGTCAACGTCTGAGCGCGTCAGGCGCACGCCGTAAAAAGTCTTGGTGGTCGGCGTCGCACCATTGGACGTGGCGCTCAGTATCTGCTGACGCCCCAGCACAATGTCCACGCCCGGTGGGCGGTAGAAGTTGCCTGACCAGGACGCGCTGCCCTGACCGGACGCGGTGCGGTGCAGCCACTCATCCACCAGTGTGTAGCCGCCGAGCAGGGAAGTGCTTTCCGGCTGTACATCGCCCTTATTGTCTACATACACATAACGGCCATAGCCATACTTTGCGTTGTTCGCCCCATAAAGCGATGTGTCTGCTGTTGTACTGTAGCCAGTGGCCGTGGACGCATTGAAAGACTGACGCGGCAGCGCGTTGGTTGCCAGGTCTTTGTAGCGCGGCAGGTTGGTGGCAGGGTTGGACGTGTCCAGCGCAGGCGGCTCCAGGCGATTGGTGCTGCGGGGCTGTCCGGCGGCATCGGTGCCGTTGCCGCCGTCCCGCACCAGCCCGCCATGCGTGTCAAACGTCGTAGTGGCATTGGAAGGGGCAACGTAGGGCGAGGGGACAGCCGTAGGGTCAATGCCAGCCGCCGGAGGGTTCAGGGCAAGGCCGGAGGCTTGCTGGGTTAATGCTGCGGACGTGTAATCATCCAGCAGCAGGCTGCCGCCTATTTCGGCAGTCTCGCCGAATGACCCCCCATTTTGGTTGATGTTGTTCAGATACATGAAGTTCTGACCATAGAAGCGCGCCGTGCCGTTGACATGGATGGAGCCGCCGCCGGGGATGTGGGTGGTGTCTGTGGCAACACTGCCCGCTGTCGGGTTTGGCGTCAGTTGGTTGGTGGCACTGTCTTTAATATAGGCATCCGGCGCGCCATAGGTGGTCACCAGGGGGTAGCGGGAAAGAGTTGGCGGTGTGACTGTAGGGTCGGCAATGTCCGACACATACTGGGCGCTGGCAACGCCCAACGCCATGATGTCCGCGCGCTTGTCGGGGTTGGTCTCAAACCGCGCATAGTCGGTGATGCCGATGGCTTTGTATTCTACGAGGGTCGCCGCCAGACGGATAGCGGGCTTGTTGACAAAGGTAGTCGGGTCGTTTGGGACTATCGTGCCTTCACGTCCTACCACTTCAATCTTGATGTAGCGCGCGCGCGGGTCGGTGTAGGGCGTACCGACTGTGCGTGAGCCTGCTGTGCTTTGGTTGCCCAGGCCGGCCGGGTCGTAGGTCAGGCGCAGCAAAAAGCGGCCTGTGCCGATGTTGTAGCGCGCGAAGCCTTGATCCAGAAACACCTTGTCCGGGTCGCTGCGGTCTGCCGTGGGCAAGGGCACGTTGGTGACAGCGGCAGTGTAGCGGACTTTACCCACAGCATCTTGGGGGCGATAGGCGGCATAGGGGTCAGTGATTTGGTACTGGAGCGGGGGACGCCAATCCGCGCCGTCCAGGCTTTGGGTGAGCTGGTCGTCGGCAAAGCGAACGCCTGCCTCGGCGTAGTAGTCCGCAGTCTGAATGCGGTTGGAGCGGCCTGCATTGCGCAGGTTGCGGGTGACGATGCTGGCGAACAGCCCCCCGACAAAGCCGAGCAGCAGCAACACGAGCAGGGCGACGACAATGGTCTGGCCTTGCCGCATTGCCTGCCGCCGCCACTGCCGCCCTTTGCTGCCTATCGGCTTCGCTTGATTGTTATCTACTGTCTGCATCCAAAACCACGCCGTTCCTGACAAGACTTGTCTCCGTGCGCCCTCAATATCCTCAAGGAAGATACGGGGCCTTGCCCCACTTTTGTTTCCCGACTATCGGTTGCTGTTGTTGACCTTCACACGGTTGCTGACGGGCACGATGAAGGCCTGTCCATTGGTCGGGTCGTACACGCGCACGCCGATATTGATGTCCAGCAGGTCACGCGTCTGGTAGTCCACTTTGACCAGCAGCGGGCTGGCTGGGTTGGCGCCCGAAATCTGCTTTGTGTTATCGGCAGGAGCCAGGTTGGCCTGGTAGTTGAAAGTCACTTGCACCTTGTCAGTGACAGGCGACCCGTCGGCCTTGACTGTCGGCAGCTGCGCCCCGCCGTCCACGTTGAACGTCAGCAGGCTGTTAAGATAATCCACACGGTACTGGTTGTATGTCAGCGGCACGGTGGGCGACGCCAAAGTATACAAGATACTGTTGCCTTTATTCGGCCCTTCCATCTGGTCCGGCCCATACACGCGCACGCTGCCGGGCACGATAAAGGCATTGGCGCACTGCAATCCTACGGCGGCTGCGCCCAGCTTCGGCAGGGGCGAAGTGTTGCTGCCCGTATTGAGGCCCATCGTGCCCCCGGACGGAACTAATTTGGTGAGATTACCGCCTGCGTCACACGCCAAGTTGGTTAAATCCAGAAGGCCCGGCGTGCCGTTCATCGTGGTTCCGATAAGAGTAGGGCAGGAGACCAAATTGCCCTTGTTGATGTCGTCAGCGCTGGCTGTCCAGTAACGGTTGTAGGGCAGGTACCCGCCGGTCTGCGTGGAGGCCTGGTTGTTTGGAGCAGGCAAGGCGGGCGTGTCAAAACTGAGGGTGCCCGTATCCGGGTTCACTGCCATCGGGACATAGTTGTGGCTCGCAGCCCCCGCCGTGGCAATCACACAGCCCTTGGTGATGTCATACACCGGTTTGCCGGTGGGGTCATTCGTGCCTGTGTGGTAGTACTCCATCAGGTCGCCGGGGTCAGCCGTGGAAATACTCGCGTTTCCGGTGGGAGCCAAAGAGGTTGGGTTCGTATCTGTCGTGTAGTAAGGCGTTGCCGTCGTCAAACCACCCTGCGGGGCGAGTGTAATATGCGGTGGGAAGCCCCACGACTGGCTGGATGCCGTGTAGACGGTCGGCACATACGGCAGGCCGTCATTGTCGGCGGCGTTCATAGGCACGCCGAGGCTGCCGTAGTCGCTGGACGTGCTGGGGGCAGCATCGCCGGTGACGGTAGCCGGCGTGAAGTTGATGCTGGTCTTGACGGTTGGCGTAACTGCCTCCGCCCGCACCGGGTCGGTCGTGCTGCCGCTGCTGGGGACATGGGTGGTGGCATCGTAAACCGGCGTGCCGTCCGCATAGCGGGGCAGCACCAGCAGATCAATGTTGGGAGCCGTGATGACAGGCTTGGCGATCTTTTCCCAGGCGTCCACGCGAGTATCGTGGTTGGCAATAGACTCGGCTCCTGCACCGCCATAAGCGACATGGTTTGGAGACAGCCAGTCTATATCCGTGGCCGACACATAGCGAAAGAAGTCAGGGTCATCAAGTTCCGGCTTCTGGGTTGTCGGATTGACGCGCAGCAAGGCATCGTTGACGGCGTAAGTCACTGTGCCATCGGCTGCCGTGACTTTCTTATAGAGGGGAAACTGCACCCGGTACAAGATATAAGTGTTGTCTACGTTTTTCGTGTTGCCGGTCGTGTTCAGGCCCAGACGCTCTGCCGTGTTGCGGTAAGAAATCGTCGGGTCTTTGAGGCCGATGAAGTAGCGAATGACAGTCGTGCCCGGCGCGAGCGGGAACTGCAAACCTGTGGTGTTGAGCGTGGCCGACCCGCTGCCGTTCTGCGTGGCGGCAACAGGGTCGCCCGTGGTCGGGTCAATCAGGCCGCCGGACGCGCTGCGGCGGGCCGGGACAAAGTCTAGTTTCGCATTGAAGGCATGCGCAACAACAGTCTTTCCCGCGTTTGTGTCGCCGCTGTTGGGGTCGTTGGGAATATCCAGGTTCAGGAAGTTGGTGAACAGCGTATCGTTCGCCGTCGGCGTCGTGCCTGCCGGGAGCGTGAACGGATGGCCGGCATTGTCAAACACATACACCGCACTGGCAAGCTCGCGCGAGATAATCTCCAATGTCTTGCGGGCCGAATCCTGAGCCGCCGCCTGAAGCTGCGCGCGCTGGGTCAGGCGCAGGGATTCAATCAACGGCCTGACCAGCAGAAAGAACAGCACGGCAGTGATGGCGATGACGACCAGCAGCTCAATCAGCGTGAAGCCTTGACGCAGGCGGCGTACCTGAGCAGTGCGCGGGGAGCCGAAAAGTTGTGTGCTGTCTGGTTTCATACGGTTCTGCGCTATCGGCTCCGCGTCAGCAAGGTGTCGGTGGCGCGGGTGTGCCAGGTGTTGCGCTCATGCCAGATAACAATAGCCCGCAGGGACACGCCGCGCGCACTACTAAACTTGAGATTGGTGATATTGGTGTCGTCTTTTACAATAACGTCCGCGCCGGGCTGACTGTTGGGGCCAACCCGACCGAGTTCTATATAGTAGTCTGTGCCGCCTAAAGTAGCGGGCGCGACGGAGATTGGAAAAACAACTTGCGCCAGCTGCGGCGTTCCGTTTGATGAGCGTGTTACAGCCATACCGTTTGTGTCTGTAGTGTCGTATGTCACGTTGTCCAGTTCCACGGTCTTGCCTGCATCACAGGCTGGGAAGTAAAGGCGCGTTCCTGTCGTTACATTCATCCCTGCGGCATTTGTGGTGTAAGGGATGAAGTAGCGATTGGGCGTACTTGCGCTGATTGTGCTTAAATCGGCTTGGTTAAAGGTCTGCGTGTAGACGCTGGGCGCTTTCTGCACGGCAACGGCCCAATCGGCATCGCCTGCGTAAAAGACGCGCAGATGCTTACCCGCAAACGACGCAGGCAAGGTAATCCGTCCCCCGGCATAGTTGATCTGAATGTCGCTGCTGCTGAGTGTGTCGCCGTTGTCTACAATGTCAATGCCCGGTGCGGTAGCCGGAATGCCGCCGCCCACGGCAGTGTAGTTCTTGCTCACATTCAGCCCGTAGAATGCGCCCGTGTCGCGATCCAGCAGCATCAGGTCATACTCATTGGTGTTGTCTGTGCCGCCCGCCAGGCCCGCAAACGTGGTGCCGTCAAACTGCACGTCCCCCACCCGCTTCAGGTGATCCAGCACTAGCTTGAGCGTGCCGCCGCCGCCGGGCACGTCTAGGTTTTCATGCAGCACATGCCAGTTAAGCGTCTGGTACGAAACCTGCGCCTGCAACGGCGCGATGCCGTTCTGCCCCCCGGCAATGGGGTTGAAGGCCAGCACGCCCATGTTGACACCGGTGTCAATGTTGTCTGTATCCAAACAATACTGGTAGGGATCGGCGGTAAACGGCATCGTCGCGCCCGGCGCAGGCAAAATCCCCATGTACTGAAATGGGCGGGTCAATGTGACCGATGTCCATGGATTGGGGGTCAGGACCGTACCTACAAGAACAGGGGCGGTTGACGGCAAGGGATCGCCCCCTCCAGTCGCAGTCGTCGTGTTAAACCAGTTTCCGGCATAGCCGGTAGGCGCGTTGTTAGATAGGCTGAGTGCAGATGCCGTCAGCGTCTGCGTCGTAGTGCCGCCAAACTTCCTTGTGACCGTCAGGGTGAATGTCTGATCATAGCTGGCTGTGGGGACAGCAATCTGGCCCGCGTCCACGTCTACCAGGTAAGCGGTCTGCATCGGCCTCAGTGTCGGAGTTGCTGTTCCGGCGGCTTGGGCGGCGGCAAGGTCGGCAAGGTACGCGCCCTGCGTCGGCGACAGAATGTCCGGCGCGTTGGTGATGCGGCGCGCAATCGCAGGATTAATGGCCGAGTTAGGGTCATTCGGGTCAAGGCGCGAGTCGCCGGACTGCTGCTTCCAGGGCACGCTGTTGACGGTCAAAGACGGCAGCGGGCCACCTGCCGCCGGGACTGTTGTCGCGGGCAGGGCTATCGGCCCAAACGCTACGGTATACAGCGGCGGATACTGCGTGCCGCCGATGGCATGCGCGGCGGGCACAGAAACCATTTCGTTGCTGATATAGCGCTGCTTGTTGATGTCGGCATAGGCGCTTGTCAGCAGTCCATACTGGTGCGATGTGTTTTTGCCCGTGGTGGCATCTGGTGTGTAGGAGTACAGGTCATCGGGGGCAACGCTGGGGTTGAAGCCGCTGTCGGTGTACATATACACGGCATCCGGCAGCGTGCCTTGACCCTGCTTGAGCGACTCCAGCGCGGCCTGCCCCAGGCGGTCGGCGAATGTGCTGTTTTGGGCATTGCGCAGGGCGATAAAGCCCGCCGGGAACAGGCGCACAATCGCCAGGATGCCGATGACCAGCACCACCAGCACGACCAGAATCTCCACCAGTGAGAAGCCGGTGTGCCTGTGTGCCGTCTCTTTATTTTGCTGCCGAGGTGCGTTGTTCATGCGTCTTTGCAATGGCTTGCTGGCGTTCTTATCGGCCTGCGGGGATCAGCTTCCAGAAGCCGGCTGGGCTGGTGCTGCCGCCTGGCGTCACGGCGACTGTGGATGGGTCCGCGCCGTATTGCTGAAACTGGTCTACGTTGAGCTTTTTGGCATTGCCGCCCTCAAACAGCACTAGCACGGTGTCGGTGTTGGGCACATGGTAGGTCGTGCTGGTGACATAGGTTTCGGCGGGTGGGTTCTTCCAGCGCAGTTGGTGCGTGTAAAAGTTGGTGCTGGTCGCAGCGCTCCCGTTGCAAGTGGCAGGCGTCGGCATCGCTGTGCAGGGGTTGTTGAGCGTAGGGTCTATGTTTGTCCAGGATGATTGGTAACGGGCGACATACTGCGTCTTGTCGATTTGATTGTGCAAGGGAGGATCTGCAGGACTTGCAGGCTGGGAGATTCTAGGGCTGACATCGTAAGCATCTTCGGCATAGAATTGGTGGGTGCTGTCTTTGATAAGCGTTGTGGTGCCGTCAGCATTGCTGTGGAGTATGTTGGTGTCAGTTGTACCACCGTTTGCAATCTTGGACGGCACATTGCCGTTGTCCTGGTTGTCGGCGTCGCGGAACGTGGCAACGTCGCGTACATACTCAGGGTACAGGCCGGGGAATGTGTCGTTGACATTCAGGCTGGAATGCGCTTGGGCATCCGCCTGCGCCTTGCTGAACGCGCTGTCCATTGACACCGGGTTCGTGGTGTCGCCATATTGGTAGTACACATAGCCGAACAGCACATCCGGGTTCCGGTGATTGTCCAGTTGAAACTGCCCCAGCGCAGTGGAAATCTGCCGCATGTTGGAAATGGACGACGACTGCCGGGCGTTCTCGCGCACGGTCGCAAAGACCGGGAAGATAATAGCGGCGAGAATCGCGATAATGGCTATCACGACGAGCAGTTCCACCAGGGTGAAAGCGTTGTGCCTACGGGCTGTTATGCTGCGGGACCGCATGGACGTGTACTCCAAAGAAATCAAGTTACCCTTTGCCGGGCGTCATCTGCCAGAACGTGCCGTTCGCCTCGTAAGGCGTCGACCGCGAAGGGTCTAAAGTCTTGGCCGACCCGCTTTGCCACAGCACCAGCACCGCGCCGCTGGGCACATGGTAGGTCGTCAAAGTTACAAACGTATCGCCCGGCGGGTTCGGGAAGCGCAGCTGGCGCGCATAATCCCGCGCGGAAACTCCGTTGGGCGGCGTACCGGGCGTCGTTACATCCGTCCATGACGTTTGGTAACGCGCCACATAGTCGGTGTCGGCAGTGGACAGCGACTGACCATCCGAACTCACTTTGGGGTTCACATCATACGCATCCGCCTTGTAAAAGAGCGGCGCGGGCGTGATCGTTGTCAATGCACTGCCATTCAGCTGCTTGACGGCGGGACTGACTGTGGCACTCGGCTTGTCGTTGTTCGGGTTATCCGGGTCTTGGAACACGCCCACATCATTGATAAACTGCGGGTACAGCCCCGAAGGGGCATTGTGCGTTGTCGTTCTCGTCCCCATCGCCCCGCCCGCAACCGCGTACCCATACAGGGCAGGCGGGTAATGGTGATAATCCAACTGAAACTCGCCCAGCCCCCGCTGAATCTTCTCAAAACTCGCCAGCACCGTCGTCTGCCGCGCCTTTTCCCGCACTTTGGCGAAGACAGGAAAGAGAATGGCGGCGATAATCGCGATAATGGCGATCACCACGAGCAGTTCAATCAATGTAAAACCCTGCTTTGCAGGGGGGGTGACCCGACGCTTGTTTGTCCGCGCAGATGCCATAACAGTTCCCTTCAGGCGGCGACCTTGCCCTGAGACGCACGGTTAGCCGTTTTCAGACGATCCTCGCTGGCGGTTTGTTCCCAGGGTTCCCCATTATTTTCAGGTAATTTTACGGGCTGTTTTCGCAGTGCCGGGGGTGTAAAACCCCCGGCAAGTGCGAAGCCACACCCTCGCGGGTGTAAGAGTTGTTTGCCCTTGTCTTTCTGCGGCCCGTGAGGGCCTGGCTTCGTCTCTGTGTCCAGCGCGAGGACGCACTAGCGGGGGTTTGTTTGCCCCGGCATTGCAGCGGCATTGCCAGCCTGCCGCTTCGGCATTGCAAGCACTTTTCCAGCGCGTACCGACGACGGAACAATTTCTTCCGTCGTCGGTACGCGCTCGCCACGACCCCGCAGCGCCGGAGCAAAGCGTTTACAGCGTTAGGGCAGCCCGTGCAGCCGTCCCAAATACCAGGTCAGCAGGCCGCCACCGACCATCAGGGCAAGGTATGCGCCCAGCGCCAGGGACGGCCCAAAAGGAACGGCAGTCCGCTGCCCCAGTGTCCGGCGCTGGCGCGCCATCACGACCATGCCGCCGACAGCCCCAATAAACACGGCGAAAAAAAAGGACTGCACAGACAGGGCAAGGCCAATGTTCGCGCCGATAGCGGCGGCCAGCTTGCCGTCGCCGCCGCCCATGCCGCCCGCGTCCTCGTCGCCTTCAATGTCTTCGGCAGTGTAGGTTTCGGGCGATTCCGCCTCGCCGAATGTCCGCGTGACGAACCTGCGGACAGGCGGCGCAACCGCCCCCACCGACGACAATCCCACATAGGCCCAGTCTATCGCATTGTCGCGCAGGTAGCCGAATGCCGCCCGCGCCGGGTTTATTCGTTTATCCAGAACCGAGACGATCCACACATAGGAAAGCAGGCCGAAGCCGTAGACCAGGGCGGCATAGCCGAGCCAGCCCGCCAGCGAAAGCGGCAGCAGAAAATGTCCAACGGCGGTCCACTGTCCGGGCCGATGCAGGGCAATCGCCACCCCATTGTGCACAAAACCGACCAGCATCGCCAGCACATTCAGCCCATCGGGAATGATAAAGTGTTCCAGGTCAATAAAGAACACGCAGACCAGCAGGGCGACAAAGAGGCAGTTAAAGACAACCGCTTCCGCCATGCCGCCGAAGCGCCAGCCGACAAGTGCAAACAGAACGCCGGTGAGCAGCTCAATGCCGGGGTAGCGCCAGGAGATCGGCGCGCGGCAATAGCGGCAGCGCGCCCTGAGCGCAAGAAAAGAAACAACGGGCACCAAATCCAATGCCCCCAGGCGATGCTCGCACCGGGGGCAGAAAGACCAGGTCGGAGTGGATACAGTCAATCCACGCGGCAGCCGCCAAATCACGACATTGAGAAAGGAACCGATGGCAATGCCGTAGATAAAGGCGATAGCCGCCCAAAGCCAAACCGTCAAGCGCGTCTCACTTTAGCAAAGGTTAGTTGCCGCTGTCACCACCGTCGCCGCCGGACAAGTTCTGGATCAGCGCCACCATCGGCATAAACATGCCCAGAACAATGAGAAGCACGGCAACGCCCAGAAAGATAATCAAGACTGGCTCAATCGCCGCCGCGAGGGAAGCGACCGCGGCATCCACTTCGTCTTCATAGAAGTCAGCGATTTTGGCAAGCATCGAGTCCAGAGCGCCCGACTCTTCGCCAATGGAGATCATCTGCACGACCATCGGGGGAAACAGCCCGGACTTGACCAGCGGCTCACCGATGCGCTCGCCTTCACGGATTTTGGCACGCGCTTCCATAATCGCATCCGACATGATCACATTGGACACCGTACCGGACACAGTTTCCAAAGCCTGAAGGATAGGCACGCCCGACACCAGCAGCGTCCCCAGGGTGCGGGAAAACCGGGCCAGCGCGACTTTATGGTTCAATTTCCCAAAAACCGGCACTTTCAGCATCAGCCTATCATAAGCATGCTCGCCGAATTTGGTTTTGCGAAACGCATTAATGGAGAACTTGATGGCAACAGCGATCAGTATCACGAACAGCGTTTTGTGCAGCAGAAAGTCCGACAGCGCCATCAAGCCTAGCGTCAAGGCAGGGAAGTCTTTCACGCCCATATCTTTGAACAACTGCAGGAACTTGGGCACGACAAAGGTGCACAATCCAACGACAATCAAGACGGCGGCCCCGGTGACAATGGTCGGGTAGGTCATGGCCGACTTGACCTTGCGCTTAAGCTCCACGTCCTTTTCGAGGAAGGTGGACAAACGCTGCAAGGTTTCTTCCAGCACGCCGCCGACTTCCCCGGCTCGGACAAGCCCAATAAACAGGTTGTTGAAGACGCCGGGATATTTGGACATGGCTTTAGACAATGTCTCGCCCGCTTCAACTTCACGCAAAATGTCCTGAATGATGCGCTTGAGACGCTTGTTGGTCGTCTGGTCTGCCAGCACATTCAGACAGCGAACCAGCGAAACGCCCGCATCAATCATGGTCGAAAACTGGCGGCAGAAGATGGAAAGCTCCGTCAGCTTGACCTTTTGCAGGTTGTCTAAGAATGACCCAGCCCCGGCTGCCTTCTTTGCTTTGGACTGCTTGATTTCATTGATGCTGAAGCCCTGCTCACGCAGACGACGGGCCAGCACTTCCGGGTTTTCGGCTTCCGATGTGCCGTTGCGCAGCACGCCGCCCGCATCCCGAACCGTATATGCATAAGTTGCCATGGTACTTCCTTTATCCCTTCCTTAACGCCCAGCCGGACGCCCCGGCGCTTGCCCTGGCTGCCCACTGCCGCCGTCCACCCCGGCCAGCATGCGCTTGATTTCCTCTTGATTGTGCGCCCGCGACAGGGCGGTCTCGTGAGTAATCTTGCCTTCCTGGTAAAGATTGGTCAGGCTGCGGTCTGCGGTAATCATGCCTGCATTGCCCGACGTCTGAATAATAGACGTGATTTGATGCGCTTTGGCTTCGCGGATCAGGTTGCGGATGGCCGACGACGCGATCATAATCTCCTGCGAAGCGATACGTCCCTTGCCTGTCTGGTTTTTATAGGACGGCGAGGTCGGCAGCAGCATTTGCGAGACAATGGCCTGTACATTGTTGGACAATTGCAAGCGAATTTGGTCTTTGTCCCCAGAGGGGAAACTGTCCACGATACGGTCAACAGAGGTGGCCGCGGAGTTTGTGTGCAGCGTTCCGAACACTAGATGCCCAGTTTCCGCCGCAGACACTGCTAAAGAGATCGTTTCCAGGTCGCGCATTTCGCCGACTAGGATAATATCCGGGTCTTCGCGCAGGGCGGCCCGCAAAGCGTTGGCGAACGATTTGGTGTCCTGCCCCAATTCCCGCTGATGGACAATGGACTTGTTGGGCGGATGCACATACTCAATCGGGTCTTCAATAGTCAGGATATGCTCAGACCGCGTGTCATTGATGTGCTTGAGCATGGATGCCAGTGTTGTGGACTTGCCCGACCCGGTCGGCCCCGTCACCAAAATCAGGCCGCGCCGCACGTGCGTCAGTTTCTCAATCGTTGCGGGCAGGCCAAGCTGCTCCATTGTCGGGATATTGAAAGGGATCAGGCGCATGGCCGTCGCGACCGACCCTTTGTCTTTGTAGAGGTTGACACGAAAGCGCGCCCGCTTTTCCAGGGCATACGCGAAGTCCAGTTCCCAGGTGCTTTCAAACTTCTGGATCTGTTCGTCCGTCAGGATGCCGTACATCATCTGCTGCACGTCCAGCGGCGTGACATCTTCGTAGGGCAGCTGTTCCAATTCGCCGTTGACGCGCACCGTGGGCGGAACTCCCTGCGAAATGTGCAGGTCGGTTCCCCCCATTTCCACCAGTGTCTCCAAAAGCTCGTCGATGTGGACGTCCTCCATCGGCTTCTTTTTGACCTGCGGACGCGCCTCGTTCACCTGGGCATTCTGCATGGGCGCGCCAGGCATCGGCGTACTTTGCGGCATGGTCGGCATTTTACCCGGCGTGCCGCTGGCCCCGTTGGTGCCGAAGGCGGGCGGCCTTTGCTGGTTGGGAAGATAAGACTCGGCCATGACAACGTACTCCTAAGCGCTGAGGTGCGCTTGCACTTTGCGTGGGGACAATTCCCCTACAACACATTTAGAACCCGGCGGTGAAGACAACGCGCCGCACTTCATCGGGTGTGGTGCGGCCTTCCAGTACCTTAAGCAGCCCGTCCTCGCGCAGCTCGCGCATTCCCGAAGACTTGGCAGCGTCGCGGATGTCGGCCACCGGCGCGCGGCGGACGACCAACTCGGCAATCTCTTCGTTCATCACGAGCAGCTCGTACAGCCCGACACGGCCCTTGAAGCCTTTGTAGCGGCATTCTTCGCAGCCCGCGCCACGAAACAGCGTCACCTTCTGGTCGGGATGCTCCACCACAAAGCCAAACGATGTCAGGTCGGAGGCATCCACCTGGTAGGACTCTTTGCAACTGCTGCAAATCTTACGGCACAGACGCTGCGCGATGACCCCGATGACTGTGGCGGCAATCAAATATGATTCTACCCCCATATCCGCCAAACGCATCATGGCCGATGGAGCGTCGTTGGTGTGCAGCGTGGACAGCACCAGGTGACCGGTCAATGCGGACTCCACGGCAATGGTCGCCGTTTCCAGGTCGCGCATCTCTCCGACCATGATAATGTCCGGGTCTTGGCGCAGAAACGACCGCAGGGCGGCAGCGAATGTCAGGCCGGCTTTTTTGTTGATCTGGCACTGCGTAATGCCCGCCAGGTCGTATTCAATCGGGTCTTCCGCCGTGACAATGTTCTTCTCCACCGAGTTGACACGGTTCAGCAGCGAGTACAATGTGGTGGTTTTGCCCGACCCGGTCGGCCCGGTCGTCAGCAGCATGCCGTTCGGCTGCAAAGCGAGTTCTTCCAATTTGGTCTGAATGTCCGTTTCAAAGCCGAGGCTGTTCAGGCCCACCTGCGTGCTGGACTTGTCCAAAATACGCATGACAATCTTTTCGCCAAACTTGGACGGCAGCACGGACACGCGCAGGTCATAATCTTTGCCGTCCGCGCGGATCGGGATACGTCCGTCCTGCGGCACGCGGCGTTCGGCAATGTTCAGATCCGCCATGATCTTGAAGCGCGAAATCAGCGGGTTCTGAATGTGCTTGGGCACGGTCATGGTTTCGTTGAGGACACCGTCAATCCGGTACCGGATACGCACCGACCGCTGGCCCGGCTCAATATGAATATCCGATGCTTTTTCGCGGATTGCCTGCTGAATGATCGCATGGGCGATACGAATAATCGGCGCTTCCTCCGACAGCTTTTCGTCGGCATCTCCCTCTTCATCACCCGCCCCGCCTTGAATGCTGGCAAGGTCGCCGCCAATCGCGGTCGCGAGTTCGCTCGGCACGGCGGCGATGCCGACCGGAACAACCGCCGGGGTGGCGCTGACCGGCTCATCCTTGATCAATGCGGGCAGCGCACTGGCGCCGTTCGCTCCTGTTCTGCCGTTCAGCGGCTGGCTGGGCGCGGGCCGAGCCGGGCTGCCGCCGTTAAACACGCGCATCGTCGCTTCTTCCAGGGCGGTTTTGGTCGCCAGAACCGGCGTGATCGCGCAGCGAGACACCAGCTTGACATCTTCCAGGGCCGTTTTGCTGGTCTTGAGATCGCTGATCGCCACCATCAAGCGGTTTGGGGTGACGCTGTTGTCGCGTCGGATCGGCAGCACATTGTGCCGCCGGATAATATGCTCCGGCACTGCCTTGATCGCTTCCGCGTCCACATTGCGCGGGTTGGACAGATCGACAAACTGAATGCCGATCTCACTCGCCCGCGCCGCCGTCACATCTTTGTCGCTCGCAAACCCGAGGTCAACAATGATGCTGCCCAGGTCACCCGGCGCGCTTTTCTGAACTTCTTTGGCCTGAAGCAGCTTTTCCTCGGAGAGGATTCCTTTTTCCACCAATATCTCGCCCAAGCTTTTTTTCTGCATAACCATAATGACGCCCCGCCTCCTTACCCCGCAAACAGTGCGCGCGCGGGCTGCCGTCCCGCGCGCAATCTTTATCTAGTATTTAGAACACCGAACTTGTCTGTTTTGCTCCCTAAGCCATTGAGGGGCACGCAGACAAGTTTCCCCGAAACCTTTCATGATTATATCACACCTCAGCCCGAAGCGCAAGAGGGGCATTTTCACCAGTATCAGGTTCCGCAAAACTCAGGTATCGCTTCCGGGCTGATGCCTCAGCCTGCAGAATGCATGTCCTGTATTCTTAAAGATACGGTTTTTCGGGCTAGAGCGTTCCGGCAATAGAGGGATTTCTGCTATGCATTACAAAATCAAAAAATTGGTTATGGTAGCATATAAGGCACAAGCTTGCTCAACTTATGCAGGATTCAGCAGGCTAAAAGTCTCTGAGCAGGCCAACGATTTTCCCCTGGATGCAGGACTCATCATCAAGCAGGATTGGCGGGTACTCTCTTTGCGGGTTGTCTGAATCCAGCCAGATATTACGCGTCTCCGGCGCGCGGCGCAGGCGCTTTACGACTTCCCCGCCTTCCGACAGATGCGCGACAACGATTTCTCCATTTTGCGCGGATTGCTGGGCATGGACAAACAGCAAATCGCCTTCCAAAATGCCTGCGCCTATCATGCTGTCCCCGGTCACGTGCAGCAGATAATCCGCGCCTCCTTGGGGCATCATCACCTCGCGCGTTTCTTCATCTTCCTCTGCCGATACCCCCGGAAACCCTGCCGCCACTCGTCCTCGCACCGGAAGACAAACTGTCGTCTTGAACTCAGTTACCGTCTCTTTGGGCGCAACGGTCTTAAACTTAACGGGCGGAACGATGGGTTCCGTCTTTGCCGCACGGATTTCCGGCAGACCAAGGTCACCAATATGCAGGTACTCCCCCTCTCTGCCTGGCAAGCGAACAGAAAATTGCCCTTCCACAGCGGATGCCGCCGCATTGACGCATTGATGGATTCGCGCGCTCATCAGGTCGCACTCGGCCAGCACAAACGCCTCGGCGCGCGCAGGCAACCGAGCCGCGCCATACTCCGGCCTGCCGTGATGGGAAAGAATTAGATGCACGATTGCATCCTTGAGCGTGTCGGGAAACCCGGAGATTGTATCTGCGACAGTACGCAGGCGGTAAGCTCCGGCAAAGACATGCCCGACCAGCGTGCCGGACTCGGTGTATTCCCCTGCCCCGACCCCGTGCCGCATCTCCTCCAGCTTGCCGATGTCATGCAGCAGGGCGCAGGTCACCAGAAAATCACGCTTCAGCGACGGCAGCACACGGCAGGCGCTGTCGCACAGCTCAGCGACTTCAATACTGTGCTCCAGCAGGCCGCCCCGGTAGGCATGGTGCAGGAATTGCGCTGCCACGGCCTGACAGAACATTTCTCTGGTTTTAGAGTTGGGAAACACGCCTGCCAAAAGCTGACGCAAGTGAGGCTCCTGCACAGAGTCGACTAGGGTATCAAGTCGGCTCCTATGTTCCTGATGGCTTGCCGGGAGAGGCGAAAGAAAAGGGCGCGTGTTGGCGGGCACAGGCACCGCTTCCCAGGCGTCTAGGCCAATTTGCCCCACATACTTCTCGTGGCTGCTGACACTGCCGGAGGCCTTAATAAAGCGCGCCCCGCATAGTTTGGCATGCTTCTCCGGCGAGTAGTACCAATCGGCGGCTTGCCGTCCTTCCAGGCAACTGCCATCTCTCAGCGTGACAGAAAGCACATGACACGTTCCGCGCCTCTCCTCGCGCACACCGGAGACTGCAAAGACAGCCTCTGTAAACTTGATACCTGGCAGCAGTTCCGCGAGATAAAAACCTTTGTCCATGCTTCCTCCTCATGTCGAATTGAATGAAACAGAATGGGATGAAACACAGGCGAGCCTAGCGAATGCCTGTCTCAAATCCGCCCCCGTGCCGCCATCAGTTACCCACAGCAGTCGCAGACGGTTCTGCGCGAGTGATGGAGAACCGCAGGCCTAGTGCGCCAAGAACCGCCTGCAAAGTCTTAAACTCCGGGTTGCCCCGTTCCGAAAGCGTTTTGTACAGGCTTTCTCGCCCCAATGCCGTCGCTTGAGCCAGTTCCGTCATGCCGCCCTGCGCTTTAGCGACGTTCCGCAAGGCGACGAGGAAGGTCTCTACGCCGCCATCCTCCAGCGCGTATTCTAAATACAGCGCTACCGCTTCCGGTTCCTGTAGGTCACGAGCCAAAATCTCGTTGAAGTCCTTCAGTGGCATTTTGATTTTCCTTCCAAAGCCGCTGTGCAGTCTGAATATCTTTGCTTTGTGTGCTCTTGTCGCCACCAGCCAGCAGAACGATAACTATTTGCCCAGCCAGCGCAACATAAGATGCGGTATCCGGGTCCGAAATCCAGACGTGTCTCATAGATACCCGCGCCGATACTCCGCACATCACCCAAATTGCCGTTCTGAATGCGCGCGATACGGGCACTGATGCGAAGCCTTGTGCTGAGTTCTTTGAGGCTGGAAAACCATTCCTCAAACGGGCACTTGCCATTGTCTAGCGTGAGAACTTTGACCTCGCGCTCAATGATTCCATTCTACATTGTATCCTATAAAACACACGTTGTCAATCTGCTCCCGATCACAAGCACCAGCACAAGACAAGGGCGGGAGACGAATGTCTCCCGCCTAGTTGAGGGCCGCCGTGGCACGTGTGCTACTTCTTATCGGTGCTAGGATACGGCTTGAGGAAGTCACCCAGCATCTCGTCTATGCCGTGGCCGATGGCGCGGATGGTAAACTTGGAGAAGCCGTTGGTGTCGGGAAGGATGTTGTTATCCATGAAAGCGCTGCTGGCCGCTTTGCCTTCATGCTGAACGGCATTGAGCAAAGACGGCTGCTTGTCGGCATCTACAAGCCACATCTTAAGCAGAGCGGTGTCCTCTTTCTGTGCGCCAAGGAACGAGTTGTTCTTGCGGTGGCGGGACGTGGACTCAATCACGACAAAGGCGACAAGGTTTGCGCCAACTGTCTTGCCGACCTAGTAAAACACTGGCTTGCGCTGGTTGTCTTCGTCGGTCAAGTCAAACTTGGCCTCCGTCAGGGCCTTGGTGACGGCAGCATCGTCGGCGACTTTGAAGCCATGCCGGGTGAATTGGAGTTCCAGTTCCTGCTGCGCTTTGAGCACCTGCCGATCTTGTCAATGTCAAAGCAGAAACACCAGCGCAGCTTTCGGATTTCAAGCAGTGGGCGATTTTGCGGGGCCGGGGCGATGTTGGCTGTCACCCAAACGTCGACGGCCAGAACGGCTGCTGGTATCCTTAGCGTGGCTTTTCCACGGGAGGGCGTTCCGGCGCAATGGAACTGACAGCCCGCACCATCGCCGCAATCGGCATCGCGGAGAGTGGGCGGCCTGTCCACAGCGACAGCGAGAGTGCCCCCTGCCACATCGGCAAGCGTCAGTGTCGGATTGACAGCCTGACAGACGAACGGGTACAAATACGCAACCCCCATGCTTAATCAAACACTGCTTGATGAAATCCGCACGACAGCGCAAGAGTTTTGGAATGAAGAAGTCCAGACACCGGCGTTTTCCACGCTTGCCGCAGCCAAGGAAATCGGCCACCGCATCGCGGACAAAGTGGACGACCAGACGACCAACCTACTGTGCGGCAACTACCCTGTTTCGTTTGAGCATGGCCCGAAGGGGCAACGCGCACGGTCTATGGGCGACTTCTGGCTCAGGTTTGATGATACCTACCACCCGGTGAACGTGAAGGCTGGGCAGGAAAACAGCAATGGGCAGCCAAACATTGTCTCACTCAGAAAACTGCTACGGGCACTGCTGCAACGTCAGATTGACTCCTACTACCTGCTGATCGTCAAGTTCCAGATTGGCTCTTCCATGCGCGCGACTGTTTATTTTGTGGACATTCTAGATTACATGGACTGCGTTGCCTTTGATTCCGGGCCGGGGCAAATGATGCTGAAGAAAAAGCAGTTTTATGACGAGATGAAACGGGGGTCACGCACCCCGACGATGTCATTGTATGAGAAGTGCAGACAATTGGTTGATCTTCTGGAAGCCGGGGAGCTGCGCCTTATCGCCAACAGAACAAAGGCTTTGAGCGAAATTCGCTCACTTTGGACAAACTACTCTTCTCTTGCCGCAGGCCAAGCGGAAACGCATCCTTTAGACCAGTCGCAGTGGAAACTCCATGAGTCAAACTAAAACCAAACGCATTTCCAAACGGCAGCTTGGGCAGTTTATGACGCCGCCGGGCCTAGCGGCAAGCCTCGTGCAGCAGTTGTCGTTCACACCCACAGACACCGTTCTGGAACCCAGCATGGGCAACGGCTCATTCATCCTGCCGCTCATTGAAACGTTTCTGGACTTTTATCAGGGCACCCTGGAACAGCGGTTGGCCTTGGTGCTGACCCGAAACATCTACGCTGTGGAATACGATCCGGCGCTTTACAAAGAATGTCTTGATGCCATTAAGCAAAAGTGGGGCAATCTTCCCAATCGGCACAATCTCGTGTGCGGCGACTTTTTCCGGCACTGGTTCTGTGACAATCGTTATGTGACGCCTCGCGTAGTGCGTGAAAGCAGCCTCAGCCTTTTTGATGTTCATCAGCATTTTGATTTTGTGGTCGGCAACCCGCCGTTTGGCGGCACCATTGACCCGGCTCTGCAAGACCAGTTGGATAGACAATTCGGGCTGCGCGGCGGAGAGAAGATAAAGAAAGAAACCTACTCTTTTTTTATTGTCAAATGCCTGGACTTGCTCAAACCGCAGGGCAGGCTGTGCTTTATTTGCAGCAACACGTTTTTGACCATCAACACAATGCGCGGTTTGCGCCTCCATATCATGTCGGAGGGCACGCCTTCGGTCACATCGCTGCACTGGTTTTCCGAGGAAACAAAGCACCCGATGGTGGTGCTAGATGTCATAAAAGCTCCCTCTTCAGTTCTAATCGTCAACGGTGAAAAGATCGCCTATGAGATGATCCGCAAAACCGGCAACCTGTCTTGGCAGGTGACGCAGGATTTAGCACGGTACTTTGATGGGCCGAAAATTGGTGATTACCTGGTGGCGACCAGCGGCATGACGACAGGCGCGAATGACCTGTTCGTGCGGCCCATCCAAAACGATAAAATTGTTGAGCCGTACCGGTTTGAGTTCTTTGAGGACAAAATTACCCTGGAGCGCGAACAAGAGCGTGCGCGTTTGGGAGCGATTTCACCACGCAAACAGCAGGACATTCTGCGTCACGAAGAGGCGGGACTGACACGGCGCAACGTTCGCATTGTGCCGCTTGCGGAGCCTGTGGAAGTCACGCTGCCGCACCCGGACTACCGTTTCTATAACAAAGCCGCCAAAGGCCTGGTCTATACGCCGCCAAGCCATGTTATCTATTGGAAGGATAATGGCGATGCCGTTCTCACCTTTAAGAAAAATGGCAACTGGTATTTGCACGGCGTCAGCGGCATGAGCTACTTTGGTCGTTCCGGGTTCACCTGGCCTTTGATTGCACAATCTCTCAATGCCCGTTTTCTGCCGGAAGGTTATATCCTTGACAGCGGGGCGCCCTGCGCATTTCTGCGCCTGAATGTGTCTGAAGATGAGTTGTATTTTATACTAGGGTGGACATTCTCACCGCTTTGCCAGCGTTTGCTCAAGGAAGTTGTCAACCATACGAAAAACATCCAGGGCAAAGACCTAGAGCGTCTTCCCTACCCCTTTTGGGTGGAGAGCAGCCACAAAACCGACATCGTGCGCCGTGTCAGAAGCCTTGTTGCCGAAGCGATGCTGGGGAGGACAGTCACGAAAACAGACACTGACTTTCGTGCCATAGGCGAGTCGTTCACTTCTAAAGCGTAGCACAACCCGCTCGCGATGCGGCTAACCAAGAACAGGGTGTTCCGGCGCAAGGGGGCTGACAGCCCGCACCATCGCCGCGATGGGCATCTCGGAGAGCGGGCGGCCTGTCCACAGCGACAGCGAGAGTGCCCCCTGCCACACCAGCATGCTCAGCCCGTTGGATACGGAGCAGCCCGCTTCTCGTGCCGCTTGCAGCAGCCGCGTTTCTAGGGGGTTGTAAATCAAGTCGTACACAAAGGGGCGCGTGTCCAGCACGCCGGGCGGCAGGGCAGGCATCGCATTCCCATGGGGCGAGAGGCCTAGCGATGTGGCGTTGACAATCAAATCTGCCCGGCCTGCGTCCTCGCCCCACCCCGCTGCCGACGCTCGCCCCCTGTAACAGCGGCTGACTGCCTGGGCGAGGGCGTGCGCTTTTTCCCCAGTTCGGTTGGCGACAGTCACTTCGCAGCCCTGCCCGGCCAGGGCAAAGGCGACCGCGCGCGCCGACCCGCCCGCGCCCAGCAGCAGCGCGCGCTGTCCGAAAAGCTCAGGGCGGCCAGCCTCGGCCAGCGCGCGCAAAAAGCCCCCGCCGTCCGTGCTGTCGCCGTGCAGCCTGCCGTCTTTGTTGACAATCGTATTGACCGCCCCAATGCGCCGCGCTTCGTCGCTCAGCGTATCCAAAAAAGGCGGCACCTGCTCTTTCAGGGGCACGGTAACGTTGACGCCGACCAAGTTCAGGCCGCGCACGCCCGCCACGGCATCCGCTAGACGCGCGGGCGGCACGTCAAACGCCGTGTACACCCAGTCCAGGCCCAGCGCGGACAGGGCGGCATTGTGCATGATCGGCGAGCGGGAGTGCCCGACGGGATGGCCCCACACGCCGACCACGCGGGTGCGGCCCGTGATTGTCCCCATCATCGCTTGCGGCGCACGGCGGCGTAGATGGCGGCCAAGACAGCCGCGATCAAGACAGCCGTCAGGGCTTTGGTGCGCCGCTGCACTTCCGGTTTGCGCGGGTCAGGCATGGTCTCCAAAGCCTGCTCCAGGGTGTGCGCAGCGGCTTCCGCGACCGCTTGCGCGCCGGGCCACATGTCGCGCGCCCGCAGTCGCCGGATAACGATGTTCTCCAATACGCGCACGACCTGAGTGGACACAAACTCTTCTTTGGACAGCGGCGGGCGCAGCAGAATAGACACCAAGCCCAAGCGGTTGCCGCACAAAATGTCCGTAAAAATCTGGTCGCCGAAGACAGCCGTGTTGCTGGTGTCCGACCCCATCTTCTGCATGGCCCGCTCAAACCCATCGGTCCACGGCTTGCGCACGCGATCCACAAAACCAATCCCCATTGTCTCGGCCAATTGTTTGAGGCGCTCGGTGTGGATGGTGTTGGACGCGATGCAGATTTTAATGCCTTCCACCTCCAAATGCCCAAGCCATTCCACCACGCCCGGCGCGACTTCGTAGTGACGCCACGGCACCAATGTGTTGTCCAGGTCGGTGATAATCGCCGTGACCCCCTGCGCTTTGAGCTGCGAAGGGTTTACTTCTGTCACCGACTCAACCACGCGGGTCGGCGTGAGTAACTTCCAAATGTTCGGCATGCGTCTTCCTTTGCTGTTGCTAGTTTGTGAGGCCGATCGTAGGCGCTCGCTGCATTCGTCGGGGCTGCAAAGGCATTCCCAAAGCGTTTCCACGGCTTTCTCACGGCATACCGACGACGGAAAAGTTTGTTCCGTCGTCGGTATGCCGTTGATCCCCTGTTGATCAGCCGTGGGGAAGCCTGAGAAACCCTTTCAGAACGCCCTCTTAATCTCGTGCGCCCGATGCGCGAAGCTGGGCGATGGCCCGGTCATGGGCGGCCAGGGTCGGGCTGAAAATATGATGCCCACCGGGGCGCGCGACGTAAAACAGATCGTCCGAAACGCTCGGATGCAGGGCGGCTTCTATGCTGGGCAGGCCCGGATTGCAGATAGGGGTCGGCGGCAGGCCCGCGTGCAGGTAGGTGTTGTACGGAGAGTTTACCCGCAGGTCGGAGAAAAGAAGCCTGGTTTTGTGCTCCGGCAGGGCATATTGAACGCTGGCATCGCATTGCAGGCGCATGCCGATGCGCAGGCGGTTTGCAAGTACTGAGGCGATATGGGGACGCTCCGAGTCGCTTTCGGCTTCGCGTTCCACCAGGGACGCCAGGGTCAGGACAGCGGGCAGGCCACCGGGCGTCCGGGCGAAGTCTTGTTTGCGCGGGGCGAGCACGCGGGCTTGAAAGTTTTGCAGCATCTGCGTGATGATCTCTCGTTCCCCGGCGCTTTTGGGCAGGCGGTAGGTGTCGGGGTACAAGTATCCTTCTAGGTTGTCGCTGAGCGGGCGGAAGCCGCCGACTTGAAACGAGCGCCCCTGCGTGCGGGCGAGGACAAGAAACGACTGCTCATCCACTTTGTGCAGAAGGGCGAGGCGGCGGGCGATCTGAGCGAGGGTGAAGCCTTCCGGGATGACCACGAGATCGTTTGCCGTGCGTCCCAGGGCGATGAGGAGGGCGATCTGGCGGGGCGGCATGGCGGGCGAAAGTTCATAGTGCCCCGCCTGCATTTTGCCGGCGACATGGTCCAGCCGGGCCGCCAGCACAAAGCCGGCAGAAGAGCGCACCAGGCCGCGCCGGGCCAGCAGCGCGCCAATGGCGTGCGCATTGGCCCCGGCGGGAACTGAGACCAGGACAGAGCGGGCGGATTTGTCCGTGCTGGCTGGAGCGAGCATGCGCGCGACAATGGCGGCGGCGACAAAGAACGCGGCCAGCAGCAGCACAAGAAAGACGGCCAGCGAGGCGTGACGCCCGGCGCGTCGCGAGGGTGGGTTTTTAGAAGAGCGCATGAGGTTGGCTTGGTTGTGCCCGGCGGCGGACAAAGAAACAGGGTTTTATAAGGCGGCCAGGGCATCGCGCGGGGCGTTGGAAACGCGCCGATGCTCCAGGTAGCTTTCTAAAATCACGGCGGCGGCGCGGCTGTCAATCTGCGCGCGGCGCTTTTCACGGGACATGCCCAGCGCAATCATCGTGTCGTTGGCCTCCACGCTGGACAGGCTTTCGTCCCAAAAGACAACGGGAATCGGGAGCAGTTTCGCCAGCGCGCGGGCAAATCCCTGCGTCTTCTGCGCCTGCGGGCCAACGCCGCCATCCAGGGACAGCGGCAGACCGACCACGACGGCATCGGCTTCCTGCTCAGCCAGCAGGGCGGCGACTGTGGCCGTGTCCCGCTTGAGGCTGCCGGCACGCGTGATTGTGCCCACGGGAAACGCGGCGATTTCCAGCGGGTCGCACACGGCCACGCCGATGCGCACATCCCCCACGTCTAAAGCCGCCAGTCGCATGGGTGTCCTTTGTCGGTGTTGAAAGCGTACAAGATCGCCCCCTCGCCCCCAATTCTGGGGGAATAAGAAAAGAGAGGCCAATGTCATAGCGGGCATTGTCCTCTTCCTGTTCCCCCAGAATTGGGGGCCGGGGGGCGATCTTCCCTGCCGGCCCAAAGCAGGCCGTGCAGGCCGACCAGAGCCAGGCTGGTCAGCAGCAAAATCGCGGCGACAATGCCTGAGTCGTTGAACAAAACGCACGCCAAGCATCCCCACAAGCCCGCGCGCCAGAGCGCGAGGAAGCGGGGATTGCGGACGTGGTAATCCGCGAAGCGAGAGGCGGGCACGCGCCGGGCCAGCAGGCCCACAAGGGCTAGGCCGAGCAGGCCCGCCAGGGTTCCAGGGTTCAGCGCGACATGCACGGCCAGGCCCAGCTTGCGCAGGGCCACTCCCGCAATGTACCCAAAACGGGCCTGCCCCAACGCCGCCGTCGCCGTGTCAATATGCGTGCGGCGCATGGGCAGCCAGTGCCCCAGGAGACCCCACAGCAGGACAAGGGCGAACCCTGCTGCCAGGCCCCCCAGCACGTGCCGTGCACCCACAGGCTGCGTGCGGAGTGCGCGCCAGGCCACCCAGAAAGTCGCGGTCGCCGTGACCGCGCCGCCTGCCTTCGCGCCGAATGAGGGGAATGAAAGAACCACAATCACCAGGGCAAACAGCAGCATCATCAGCCAGGGCTTGCGCGCGGCGAAAAACGCGCTGCCTGCCAGTGTCAATGTCCCCGCCAGCAGGACGCCCATGTACTCGTTGCCGATACCGTAGAAGCGAATGCCGGACAGGGCATACACGCTGAGCAGGGACTGGGAAACCAGGGTCGTGCCTGTCAGCCCGTCAGCCATCAGCACCAGGGCTGTGACGGACAAAATGACGGCGGGTGTCGGCAGCAGCGCAAGCCCCAAAATCAAAGCCGCGATTGTGGCGTAGAGGGCGGGCAGCGCAGGCGTCGGCACCAGCGGGGCCAGCAGCAGGGCCAGCGGCAGGGCCGACAAGCCGCGCACGGCGAAGCGGGCCATTGGGCGCAGGGCGTGGCCGGCTTGGTTCGTGTTTCCAAAGGCCAGCCCAATTCCCAGGAGCAGCACCATGCCGCCCACCAGCCCCACCGTCCAGAAGAATGGGGTTTGGGCGTCTTGGTTAAGACGCGTCTCGGTGTCCAGGCGATGCAGGCGCGGCAGCACGGTGTTGGGCGTGACCCCAATGGCGGCTTCCATTGGCGCGCCGGTCATCTGGATTGGCAGGGGAACATGGAGCAAGGCCAGCGCGGTGGGCGCAAAGTCACGGGCGGCGACCAGGCCCCAGGTCTGTGTTGTCGCCGACTGCATGACAGGGGCCAGGGGCGAAGCAGACGCGTAGCAAAAGAAGGGAGTGAGGCTGTCCCATGTTGTGCCCACAAATGGAGCCGTGGGCACAACAAACAGCAGGGAAACGCTGGGGTGCGTGTCGGCATAAGCCAGTGCAGGCGCGAGAAAAGCATCCAAAGACAGCAGGGCCTGGGCGCGATACTGATGATAGGCCATTGGGAGCAAGCTGCCCTTTGTGCGCTCGGTGCGGGCGAAGTCGCCGTCATGGACAACCACAAAGTCGTGGGAGGCAAGAGCGGTCTGCGTGGCCTGCCAAAGCCGCTGGGGGTCGGTGCGCCTGCCGCCCGGAGCGAGAGGATCAGGCTGCGTGCCGTCATTGAAGAAAGTGTCGCCCGGCGTGGGCAGAAGAAGCGCGGCAGGCCGGCCTGTGCCTGTTTCGTCGCTGTCGGCAGTGCCGAGGAGCGCAGTACGCACGCCGGCGCGGGACAATGTGCGCCCCAAAAGACCCTGCGACCTGTCGCCGACATGCACGGCATCACCCGCGCCGAGTGTCGCGTAGACATTGAGCAGAGGGTCTTGGCCCTGCGCCAAACCCGGCGACATCAACGCCATCTGTCCGTGCAGCCGCAGGCGCGCAAGAGAGGGCAAACCGGGCCGCAGCACATCTGTCAGCGTCAGATGGTCGGCGATAACCACCAGCACCTGCGGGCGCGTGTCAGCCTTTCCAGCAATCGGCAGGCAGAGCAGGGCGGCAATAATCACCCACAGCGTGAGCCTACGCACCTGCCATCTCAAGGGCCAAACGCTCAGCAGTTTCTAAAGCAGCGCCCAGCATGCCGGGGTCTTTGCCGCCTGCCTGCGAGAAGTCAGGGCGTCCACCGCCGCCCCCGCCCGCGACTTTGGCGGCTTCACGCACGATATTACCGGCATGCACGCCGCGCCCCACCATGTCAGGGCTGGCTTTGACGGCCAGGGCCACCTTGCCCCCCGGCGCACTGCCCAGAATGACAACGCCCGACTTTAGGCGATTGAGCAGCTCGTCGGCCAGAGTGCGCAAGGTATCAGCATCGGCGTTGTTTGGAACCGCTTGGCAAACAACAGAAACGCCATTGTGAACAGTAATTGTCGCTATCAAGGTGTCCACCATTCCCCCTGCTGCCGCTTTGTGCAGGGCCGTCAGTTCGCGCTCGCGCTCGCGCAGGTCGGCCTGCAATCGCTCCACACTCGCCAGCGTGCTGGTGACATTGGTCTTCAGTGTGCCCGCGATGTCTTGGAGCAGGCGCTCCTGGTCTAATGTGCGCATCAGCGCGGCTTTGCCCGTGACCGCTTCAATGCGCCGGACACCGGCCTGCGTGCTGCTTTCCCCAACAATCTTAAACAGCCCTGCCTGCGCAGTCTGCGCAAGGTGCGTGCCGCCGCAGAACTCCAGGCTGAAGTCTTCCATCTGCACCACGCGCACAATGTCGCCGTACTTCTCGCCGAACAGCATCATGGCCCCCATCAGCCGGGCTTCTTCTATGGGCGTTTCGCGGGTGCGCACTTGCAGGTTGTCCAGTATCTTTTCGTTGACCAGGCCTTCGGTCTGGCGCACTTCGGAGGGGGTCATGGCGCGGTCGTGGGCGAAGTCAAAGCGCAGGCGCTCCGGGGACACCAGGGACCCGCGCTGCTGCACATGTGGCCCCAGAATGTCCTGCAAGGCGCGGTGCAGCAGATGAGTGGTCGTGTGGTTGCGGGCAATGCCCAGGCGACGAGCGGCGTCAATCTGGGCATCAACACTGTCCCCCACGTGCAGTTCACCGTTGGTGACTTGCCCCCGGTGGAATACAAAGCCGCCTTCTTTCTGCGTGTCGGAGACTTGAAACGCACCAGTGTCGCCGTGCAGCGTGCCCATATCGCCGACCTGCCCGCCCGCCTCGGCATAGAACGGCGTTTGATCCAGGACAATCTGGACGGTCTCGCCTTCGGACGCTGTTTGGGTCAACTGTCCGTCTTTGATGATGGCAACAAGGGGCGATTGCGTGCTGGCCTCGCTGTACCCGACAAACAACGTCGCGCGGGCACCGGCTTCGCGCAGGGCGGGAAGGACGCTGTCCACAAACACTTCTCGTGTCTTGCCGCCTTCGCTGATGACGGCATGCTGCTCCAGCAGCTCGGCGAAGCGGGGCATATCTACACTCGCGCCATGCTCGGCGGCGAGTTCTTGGGTCATCTCGGCGGGAAAGCCGTAGGTGGTGAACAGCAGAAACGCATCGTCGCCGGTGACCGTCTGAGACTGCTTGACGTAGTCGCTTTCCAGCAGGGTGGTCAGCCTGGTCGTGCCGGCATCCAGAGTGCGCCGGAACTGGCTTTCTTCCATGCGGGCATAGCGCAGGATTGTCGCCTGCTGACGCTCCAAATCGGGGTAGTCACTCTTGCGGTGCTCAATGACGGTGGGCAGGATGTCCGCGAGGAACGGCTTGTCCAGCCCCAGGGCATTGCGGCCCGCAAGCAGGGCGCGGCGCATGATGCGGCGCAGCACATACCCACGCCCCACGTTGGATGGCAGCACACCGTCGGCAAGGCAAAAGGCAGTCGCGCGCACATGGTCGGCGACGCGGCGGAACGCGATGTCTGTCTTGCCGTCGTCCGTGCTCCCATAGGTCAGCCCGGAGAGTTCTTCCAGCTTGCGCAGAATGGGGGCAAAGAGGTCGGTCTCAAACGGCCCGCGCAGGCCCGCAAGGACGGCAGCCGTGCGCTCCAAACCCATGCCCGTGTCGATGTTGCGGCGCGGCAAAGGGGTCAGTACGCCTCCGTCCGCGCGGTCGTATTGCATAAAGACCAGGTTCCAGATTTCCAGCCAGCGCTTGTCGTCCCACACGCCGTCGGGCGTGGGCACAAGATGGTTCTGGGTGTCAAAGAATATCTCCGAGCACGGGCCGCACGGGCCATTGGGGCCTTTGCTGATGACTCCGGCGGGCCAATAGTTGCTGTGCTCGTCAAACCGGAAGATTTTGCGCGCAGGCACGCCGCACGCGCGCCACAAGTCATACGCCTCATCGTCGTCTTCAAACACGGTAAAGCGCAGATGCTCCGGGTCGAGTTTCAGCACTTGCGTCAGAAACTCCCACGCCCACGGAATGGCTTCGGCCTTGAAGTAGTCGCCAAACGAGAAGTTGCCCAGCATCTCAAAGAACGTGCAGTGCGATGTATCTCCTACGTCCTCAATGTCGGTGGTGCGGAGGCACTTCTGCGCCGTGGTTGCGCGCGGCGCGGGCGGGGCCTGCTCCCCCAAAAAGTACGGCTTGAACTGCACCATGCCTGCCGACGTAAACAGCAGGGTCGCGTCGTGCGGCACGAGCGAATCCGACGGCAGACGCCGCGCCCCCTTGCCCTCAAAGTATTCCAGATACAAACGCCTCAGCTCGGTACCGCGCATGAAACTCTTCTCCTCGGTGATTGCCCTTTATTATAGCACACCGGCACGCCCCAAAGAAGCCGCCGAATACGCCCGCGCATCCTAACGTGACCCGCGCAATTGGGCCGGGGCAGGGAGGGGGACAAAACAGCGCCCGCCCTGCCACAGCAAACCGTGGCGGGCGGGCGAGACTGAGCGGGGAACGAGGCGAGCCTTACGCGGCTTGACGCTTGCGGGCGCGCAGGGCCAGTGCGCCCAACCCCAAGAGGCCGATGCCCAGCGCGGCCAGCTGCGACGGTTCCGGGGCGGCGGCGGGGCTGAAGGCAAGAAAGTTCGCGCCGTTAGTGTCGGTGGCAAACTGCGTGCCGACGCCCGCAGCATTAAACCTCTCGATGGTGCCGCCGGTGTTGTTGGCAGCGTACAGATTGCCTGTGCTGTCAAACGCCAGGCCGATAGGGTTGCTCAACCCTCCGCTGATAAAGGACGTGTTGAACTGCGTGCCGACGCCGGTTGTCGTGTTGAACCTCTCAATGGTGCCGCTGCCGTTGTTGGCGACGTACAGGTTGCCCAGGCTGTCAAAGGCCAGACCGGTAGGCCCGCTCAGCGCTCCGGTGATAAAGGTGGGGTTGAACGGCGTAGAGGTGCCGGTCGTCGTGTTGAACCTGGTGATGGTGCCGTTGCTGAAGTTGGAGGCGTACAGGGTGCTGCTGCCGTCAAAGGCCAGGCCGAAGGACGCGCCCAGTCCGCTGGCAAACGGCGTGCCGGTGGCGCTGAGCGTGCCACCGCTGTTGGCAAACTTCGTAATGGTGCCGTCGCCGTTATTGCTGACGTACAGGTTGCCCGCGCTGTCAAAGGTTATTGCGTTAGGCCCGTTCAGCCCGGTGCTGATGACCGTCGCGCCGGTGGCCGTGCCATTGCTGAAGGTAAACTTTCTGATAGAGCTGAGACTGTTGTTGACAACGTACAGGCTGCCTGTGCTGTCAAAGGCGAGGCCCTCAAAAGTCCTGCCGCTCGTGACGGTGAAGAACGGCGTCTGCGTGCCGCTGCTGTCAAACTTGTCGACGTTGTTGAGGTTGGAAACGTAAAGCGTCTGCTGAGCGCGGGCGGCGGGCGCGGCGGCGAGGCCCAGGGCGGCGAGTGTGGCGAGAGCGAGCAGCGATGCGCGTGTGCCTAAGGTGTTCATAAGTGCGTGCCTTTCCTATGCTGAAATATGCGATGGCGTAGTCACGGCCCAAGTGCCGATGGCGGGGGTACTGCGGGAGGCCATACCCCATCATAACACATAAACGTGCCAAATGCAACCAGTAAATTTGCCAAATGCAACCAAGTACGGCGGTCAGGAATTTCCAGTTTGGCTCGGTCTTGCCTCCGTGTCGCGAAGGCGCTGCCATGGCGCTGCAACGGCGTACCGACGACGGAAGAAACCGTTCCGTCGTCGGTACACGCTTGATATGCCGATAACACGCCTGGGCAATGCGTAAGCGCCTGGGCAATGCGTAAGAATGTGTACAGAAGCAAGGAGAGGCCGAGCGAAAGGGGACACTCACGCGGCAAGTTGTTGGCGGGAAGCATGGCCCGGCTCACAGAAGCGCGTCCGCCCTGCCCCATATAAAACACGGCGGATGGCGCATGAACCTCTCTAATAGGAAAGCAGCGAAAGCAGGTACGCCACGCTGACCAAACCTAACACGAACACCACCGCGGCAAATATGCCGATGGCGCGCCCCGATGCCTGGTAATCGCCCGCGACAATCGCCCGTCGCGTGCGCTCGTAATGCCAGGCGGCGAAGGCAAGCGTCGCCAGCCCGACGCCGGCAAAGCACAGGCCGAGCAGCGTGGATCGCGCGCCCGTGCCCGCCCCCAGGCCGTGTGCATCAGGAACAGCAGCAAGGAGAAAGCGCAGCTTGGCAATGACCACGCCAAAGCTGATGAGAGCGATTGCCGTGCGCACCCACGCAAGGAACGTGCGCTCATTGGCAAGGTGGTCACGGGTATTTGGCTCAGTCATGGAGATGAAGACGGGATGGAGTGCAGGCGAAGGCATAAGAAAAGCCGTGCCTGTCCGCTCACGGTGAGAAGACACGGGACGGCTTTTATATGCGCTCGGCAGCCAATTCAGACCGCCGGGGGCGCAGCCGGAGAGTGTTCGGCTATAGCAATATCATATCACGGCTTGCGCCGGCTGTCAAGAAGTATTTTCAGGAAGTATTTTCGGGGACGCGGGCGAAGCGGGCCACGGCAAGGGCGGCCATGTCCTGGGCGGCATTGCCCAGGGCAGCGGGGACAATGGTCACGCCGTCCCAAACACGCGGCCAGCAGTGGGCCTGAGTGGACGCCCGGATCGGCTCCAGCAGCAAGTCGCCCGCCTGCACGGCCAGCGTGCCCAGGACAATGCGCTCCAGGTTGAGCGTTTGCAGAAGGTTTGCCAGGCCAATCCCCATGTACAAGGCGGCATCGGCGATAATGCCCTGCGCGATAGGGTCAAGGGCACGGGCGCGGGCGCACACGTCATGGGCTGTCAGGGTCGGTTCGCCGCAACGCTCGCGGCCCATGCGCCCAATCGCCGTGCCCGATGACAGGGTTTCCAGGCAGCCGCGCCTGCCGCACAAGCACGGCGGGCCACCCGGCAGAATGGTCGTGTGTCCGATTTCGCCCGCCAGGTCGCGCCTGCCTCGGTACAGTTCCCCATTGAGGATAAGACCTGCGCCAATGCCTGTCCCCATCGTCAGGAATGCCATGTCGCGCGTCCCTTGCCCCGCGCCCCATTGATGCTCTGCCAAAGCCGTCGCGTTGGCGTCGTTTTCTACCCACACAGGCAGGCCGAACTCCGCGCGCAGCAAGTCTCGGAGCGGCACGCCGTCCCAGTGCGGCAGATTGGGCGGCGCGTGGACAATGCCTGTCTTAGAGTCCAGCGGCCCGCCGCAGGAGACGCCGAGGGCTGTGATGTGCTCTCCCTGAGGCCGAACAGAGTGCAATAAGCCAACAAGAAAAGCAACAGATTCAGGCCATGCCCCCTGCGGCGTCGGCCCGGATTGGCGGGCCAGCACGCGTCCGGTCTCGTCGCCGAGCACGGCGGCGGACTTGGTGCCGCCGATGTCCAGTCCCAGGAGCAGCGTCATGGCTCCATGTTCTGCCGGACGGGCTGGACACGGCCTCCCATCGGCGTTTCGTCTTTGTCGCTCACGGCCTCGTTCTGCACGCCATGCTGCTTGACCGCGCTGGGAATGCCGCTATTGGCGGGGGCGTCGCTGCTGGCCCCGGCATGGTCACTGCGGATGGTGGCTTCTTTCTCTTTGCCATCGCCACCGTCGGCAAACAGATGCTTGCCGGTGACGGTCTCGCCGTCCGTCGTTTGCTCAAAGGCATCGGGGTCGGTCAGTCCAATATGCTGTTCGGTCATGGGTTCTCTCCTTGGTGGGTGTCTTGCAGTTGTGATACCCACTTTGCGTGCGCATCGTGCTGCGCGGGCACAATTTCATGGCCTGTGTTGGGCAGATACAGCATTTCCTTTGGGCATGTGAGGGCATTGTAAACGGAATAAATCGTCGGCGGGCGGCAGGAGGGGTCGCGCCCGCCTGCGCTGACCTGCGTCGGGCAGCGAATATCCTGCGCATGGGACAAGGGGTCAAAGTAGCGGTAGGTTTGGAAGATTTGGCCTCGCCGTTCGGGATGGACGTTGGCATAGTCTTCCACCAAGACGCGCCCGTCGGGGATGCGCAGATGGGGCAGGCGGGCATAGCGGGCACGGTCGATCAAAGACAGCGCGCGATCAATGTCGCACAGCCAGGGCATGTCCGCCAAACAAAGTTTGACTTGGGGAGCGAGGGCCGACGCGATCAAAGCCAGCCCGCCTCCCTGGCTCATGCCACCGACAATCAACCTGCCCGAATGGACTTCCGGCTGCGCGGCCAGCACGTCCAAAGCGCGCAGGATATGGCAGATGATGCCCCGATAGATGTAAGTGTCGGGTGCATCTATTCCCTGCGTGATATATTCTCTGTGCTCGGTGAAGGGGTGGTTGTACGGTGTGTCGGGCAGGCTGCCATGCAAGTTCAGGCCCAGTGTCACCACACCGGGGTACAGGCTCTCCGGGCCAGGCGGCGGGCTGCCCCACGAGTAGCCCGGCAGCCACACATAGCCCGCGCTTTGACGGCTAGGTGCTGCGCCGTCCGGCACGGCGAGCCAGCCATAAATCAGCGTGTCGGCCCACGACGAAAAGCGCAGCCAGTCCACGCGCCAGCCGTCGGGGGCAGGCTGAACGTTGGGAATGCGCTCCCATTCCAGGGGAACCAGGGCCAGTTCGCCCAATGTGCGCCCCCAAAACTCGGCAAAGTCAGCGGGCCGCTGTGGGTCTGAACGTATCTCTTCAAGCGCTTGGGGGGTGAGAGTTTGCATCGGGGACGTGTCCCCTCAGGGCACGGTAATAAACTTGGTCAGCGCACCGAGACGGGAAACATTGTCACGGTGCGCCTGCCCCTGTCCACGACGGTCACGGAGACGGCCCATTGGTCGGGCATGGAAAAACGCCCCTGCCCCGTGTATGCCCCCGGCGCTGACGGAGTGAAAGACACGGTGTTGGGCGGCATTGCCATGCCGGGCATGGAGAGATCAGCGGTCACTTGGGCGTTGATGACAGGGCGATTGTCTTTGCCCGTGACATGGACGGTAAACACAGTGGGGTCAAGCGCACGCGGCGCGGCGGGGGTCAACGTCAGCAGCACGCGCCTGTCACCACTCGCAGGCACAGGCACGTGCGGCGAAACTGCGGCTTTGGGCACACAGCCCGCCAGCGTCAGCGCGCCCGCAACCAAAGCAAGCACGCCCCCAGGGCGAAGCGAACACAGGTGAAGACGAAGCACAGCACGCACCGACCGACTACTTCAACGCTTCCGCACCGCCGACGATCTCCGCGATCTCTTTGGTGATGGCCGCCTGGCGCGCACGGTTCAATGTCAGGGTCAGCCCCGAAATCATCTTGCCCGCGTTGTCGGTCGCGCTGGACATGGAGGTCATGCGCGCGCCATGCTCGGAGGCGATACTTTCAATCACGGCCTGGTACACCTGCGTGTCCACGTAGCGCGGCAAGAGGCTGCCCAGTATCTGCTCCGGGTTCGGCTCAAAGATGTAATCGGCCTGCGCGCCCGCAGGCGGGGCAGGGGCGGCGCTTTCCCCCTGCTGTGCAGGCTCCAGGGGCAGCAGGACAACATCCTGCGCCTTCTGGGTCATCGCGCTGAAGAACTGCGTATACACCAGGTGCAGCGCGTCTATGTCGCCCGTTTCAAACAGCTCGCGGGCCGTCCGCGCCAGCGACTGCGCATCGGCAAACGACATGCCCGTGGCCGGTACGGGATGCTCGCCCACCACTTGATAGCCCCGACGCCGGAAGAACGTCGCGCCTTTCTTGCCGATACACACCAGTTTGACCCGCTCCGTCCCCAGCGGCTTTGCCAGGTCAAACGCGCGGCGGATCACGCTGGAGTTATAAGCCCCGCACAAGCCCCGGTCGCCCGTCACGAGGATAATGCCGATGTTCCGCGCCTCGCCCTCGGTATGGCGCAGCAGGGGATGCTGCACGCCGCGCCCCGCGCCGCCGCTTTCCAGGCTTTGCAGCACTTCGCGCATCTTGTCGGCATACGGGCGCGCCGCAGCGACTGCCTCCTGTGCCCGGCGTAGACGTGCGGCGGCGACCATCTTCATGGCTTTAGTGATCTGCTGAATGTTCTTGGCGACACGAATGCGGGAGCGGATTTGACGGGGGGTTGCCATAACGGTTCCTTGTGGGGTGGGTCGGCCTTTATGATACCGAACACGAGCGTTGTTTGTCAATTGGCGCGGCCTGCCCTAGCCCTCGCATCACTGTTGTTTTATTGGTATTCTGTTGGTATTCCTGCTTGGGAATACCTCCCTCCCCGCTTCGCTGGGGTCCCTCCTAAAGGGGGGATACGGAGTAGTGACCCACTAGGTATGCAACAGTCACCGTGACGGGAACTATTCCTCATCCTCCCTTTAGGGGGGAACCTGTGAGCACAGCAAACAAGGAGGGGAGTTATTCTTCCGGGCCTGCCTGACGTTCCCGCGCGATTGTACGCAGACGCGCCAGCACATCCGGCAGACGCCGCTCAACATCATTGTTGGAAACGCGCAGCACGCGCAAGCCGCGCTGGCCGAAGAGGCGGTCACGCTCGGCGGCGTAGTCGGCTTGGGCGGCGTGAACCGGGCCGTCCACTTCTACGACCAAAGCCGCCTGGTGGCAGTAAAAGTCAGCGATAAACCCATCGATGTTCTGCTGACGGCGAAATTGCAAGCCCTCCTGCCGCCCGCCACGCAAGAACTGCCAAAGGATTTGTTCGGCGTGTGTAGGCTGCCTGCGGAACTGCCGGGCACGAAGACGCTTGCCTTCGTCGATATGCTGCCCGGTGATAATTTTGTGCGTGTTGGGTTCCATGATGAAAGCTGTCTCTGCTTGGGAATACTTCTCTTCCTTGCTTGGGAATACCTCCCTCCCCGCTTCGCTGGGGTCTCCCCTAAAGGGAGGATGAGGAGTAGTCACCGCGTGACGTGTCTCGTTCTTTGCCTATTCCATATCCCCCTTTTCCGTATCCCCCCTTCAGGGGGGACCCCAGCAAAGCGGGGAGGGAGGTATTCCCAAGCAGCAAAACAGGTTCTCCCGCCTTACCCCTTCTCGGCCAGCAGCCTGGCAATCAGCGCAGACAGCATTTGCCCTTCACCCGGCGCAAAGCCGGACTGGCTCCAGCGCACGATGCCTTTTTTGTCGATCAGGAACTGTGCAGGAATGCCGTCTACGTTGTAGGCTTTGGCGCTCTGGATATTGGCCGCGCTGAGCACAGCTACGGGGTAAGTCACGCCGAAGTGCTTCAGAAACGCCGGGACATTGCGCACGGTATTGGGAGCGTCGGTGTCCATGCCCAGCACGACCAGGCCTTTGGGGGAAAACTTGCGGTGCAAAGCCTGCAAAGTTGGGGTCGCCATCTGGCACGGGCCGCACCAAGTCGCCCAGTAGTCCACCAGCACAACCTTGCCGCGCAGCCGCGACAGCGACAGCGCCCCATGAGAATTGACCGTCTGCGTGCGGATCGCAGGAGCGCGTGTCCCAACTGCCAGCGGGGGCGGCGGCGCACCGTCCATAAACCCTTGGGCGGAAGCGGGCAGCAGGCCCGCAGTCAGCAAAACAGCGCCGAGCGCCACTGTGCGCGTGAAGTGAGTCATAGGAACCCTTTCGTGAGTGTCCAACTTCGCTCGGTTTGGCATTGCCGGTGTTCAGTGATTTGGCATTGCCGGTGTCCCGTGAATTGCTGCCATCCCCAGAAGCCTCCAAAGGGATTGCAACGGCGTTTCCACGAAGAATTAACGGCGTACCAACGACGGAATGTTTTCTTCCGTCGTTGATACACGCTGAGTAAGCCGGGGGAACGCCGATACAGCCACGCGGGGACACGAAAGGAAAACCGAGCCGAAATGGACACTTTCACCCTTTCGGGAGGCTTGACATTTGCCCCCCCTACAGGTTACGATAGCGGCAGGCGTTTCGTTTCACACAAAGGCTGCCTTTTCCCATGACCACGCCCGAAATGACCACAATGCTGGCCGCGCAAACCTTCGCCGTCGTCGGAGCCTCACGGCGTCCGCAGAAGTACGGCTTTCTCGTGTATCGCTCACTCAAAGACGCAGGCAAAACAGCCTACGCCGTCAACGCTCACGCCGACCAAGTGGACGGCGATCCTTGCTATGCCGGCCTTGACGCCCTGCCGCAAGTGCCCGAAGTCGCCGTGATGGTGGTGCCCCCGCCCGCCACGGAAGCCGCCGTCGCGGAGTGCGCGCGCCTGGGCATTAGGCACGTTTGGATGCAGCCTGGCGCGGAGTCCGAAGCCGCCGTGCAGGCATGCCACGCCGCAAACATCCATGTTGTTTCGGGAGGCCCGTGCCTCATGGTCGGACTGCGCACCCTCAAACACGCCCAATGAACTTTGCCATTGAACAAAACCAGACATTGATCTGCTTGGGGGACAGCATCACCCAAAACGCGCCGGGCTATGTGTCCCTCCTGGCCGCACTGATTGCCGCCAAGTACCCCGGCCATGACATCGCAGTCATCAATGCGGGTATCAGTGGCAACAAAGCCCCGGACATGCTGGGCCGTCTGCAGCGCGATGTGCTGGCTTATCGCCCCGACTGGGTGACAATCAATGTCGGCATCAACGATGTCTGGCACGGGATGGATGGCGGCGCAGGCGTCAGCGTGGAAGTGTATGCGCGGGATTTAGAAGAAATGGTGGTACGCACACAGCAGTCGGGAAAGACGCAGGTCGTCCTTGCAACCCCGACCATCATCGGCGAAGGCCCCGACGAACCCGGCAACCGCCAACTGGAAGACTACGTGCAGGCGATGGAGGACATTGCGCACCGACGCGGCACCCGCCTCGCACCCACGCACAGCGACTTTCTCCTCACACTGCGTGCCGGACAAGCCGCCGACCCTGCATTCTCTATGACAACCGACGGCGTCCACATGAACGCGGCCGGCGATGCCCGCATGGCCCTGACCATCTTAGAAACACTCAACTTTTAACCGACAAGGAACCCATTCGTGCAACAAAAGAGCATCTATCGCTGCATTGACGGCCGCGCCTACGACGTCACTATGGACTGGAACGAGAACTTCAAGGACGCCGACATCATCTTCAAGATCAAGTTCGGCGCCATTGACCAGGCCACGCACCGCCCCCTCGCCCTGCCCCGCGAGATCGCCACCTACGCCATCGGCGATCCCGAAGAGCCGCTGGGCGAGCGCGTCCAATACTACTTCCACGGCGACCGGCAATTACTCATGACAGACTACCTCACCACCGCCTACCGCCGCGTCTGCGACTGGATTGAGCGCGGGAAATAGCAGCAATCCTACTCACCGCCGGGCTTGTCGTCCGGGTACGCCTCCAGCGAAACGCTTTCCTGCGGGTCAGTCGCTTCCGCCTGCCCCATGGCGATCAATGTATACGCATGCCCCGCTTGAAAGCGCAGATTAGCCGGCCCCACTAGCGTGGAAACCTCCCCCGCCGTGTTTACCTTGACATCATACGCGCCCGGCTCCAATAAAATCGCCCCGCTTCGGCTGCCGTAAGCCACGCTTGGCAGGCCCGCAATGTTGTTGAACAGCAGATCGGCCTGTCCGCTTCCCCCCGCAATGGCGTTGACAAAGCGCAGCCGCGCCCGGCCTGAGGGAATAGGCGCATCAATATCTTCCCCAAAGATACGCACATCCGGCGCTCCGGCCCCGCTTCGTCCCAATGTCAGCACCGTATAGGCACGTCCCTTGTCACACGTCAGAAAGCTGCTGCCGGAGACGAGCCGCCCGCCTTGCCGCGCTTCCACGGCGACTTTGTAACTGCCCGCCCCCACGCTCGCATAGCCGGTATTGCTCCGAAACAGCGAGTGACGCCAGACACGTTTGCCGTCCACCGCCACTGCCAAATCCTGGGCGCGCGGCGAAGCGTTAATCAGACGCACTAGAACATCATTGCCGCTGTCATCGCTAGAACTGCGGCAGCCGCCTAAGCTCAGTGCAATCAGAGCCGCGGCGACGCAGCGAAGCGCCCCGGCAGCCTTACGAGAAACCATTCCTGTCATAGCGCTTTTGTTTTCGCACAACCAGGAGATATTCCTGCCTCCCACGCAAAATAAGGCCGACCTTCATCAAGAAGATCGGCCTTATTTACTGTTTACGGGTGGCGGGAGCACCAGGACTCGAACCCGGGACCTACGGTTTTGGAGACCGCCATTCTACCAACTGAACTATACTCCCACAGCAGGTGGCCGGGCAAGCCCGATCACCTTTACTTTGCTTCGCGGTGCATGCGATGCACACGGCAGCGCGGACAGTACTTGTTCAGTTCCAGCCGCTCCGGGTGCTGACGCTTGTTTTTGCTGGTTGCATACGTGCGCTCTTTGCACTCGGTGCAGGCCAGCGTCACGATTACTCGCGCTTCATTCGCCATAATCTTATCCCTTCATTTACAGGATGACCGATGCCAAGAGTGCTTGTTTTTAGGCAATGATCTTGGTAACGACGCCTGCGCCGACGGTGTGCCCGCCTTCTCTGATGGCAAACCGCAGACCCTCTTCCATCGCAATCGGAGAGATCAACTCTCCCACAATCGTCACGTTGTCACCCGGCATCACC
>JAABUQ010001152.1_pt1 | contig 59011 bp, 46 predicted proteins | sample 5560001 | NCBI WGS metagenome assembly JAABUQ01 (sample SAMN10711888, study PRJNA513371) | rock metagenome | isolation source: Antarctica rocks | place: Antarctica: Victoria Land, Finger Mt nord | collected 2015-12-18
CGTTTATATGGGGGTTGACTTTATAGACGTGTTCTTTGAGTAGGAACCAAAGGTGCTCAATTGGGTTCATATCTGGACTATAGGGTGGCCATTCCATGACGTTTATACCATGTTCGCGAAACCACAATGCCACCGCTTTTGCTGTGTGTATAGGGGCGTTATCTTGCATGAAAATAAGACCTGGTTGATAGACACTAAGGAGGTTATCGTCGAGTATGTTGAGATAGGACTTGGCGAAGTATCCATGCTTCTTCGCCTCAAAGTCACGCTCTAAAGCATAGAGGTTTGAGCGTTCTAAATCCCAAAAACAAGCTCACACCATGATGCTAAAGTCGTGTCCTTTTTTGTATGGTTAAATCATGACTTTATTCCACTTTTGTGAAGACGTACGAAAGCACCATTGACGTCGTTTGCTCGTGTCTCTTTCGACGAAACATTCGTCGCTTCATATAATCTTCGTTCAATCGTCAAAAGTCCAATGTTCGTGAGTCAACGCCCATGCGTAACGTTTGTTCGCAATCTTAGGCGTCAATAGAGGTCTTTTTTTGCATAGCCAATTGATAATACCCTCCTCTTTTAGTATGCGATAGATGGTTTTAGTGGAAACGTTGATCCCCGTCTTTGTAAGAAGATTTTTGTAGGTAATCTTTGAATCTAAACGCACAATTTTGATGACATGACGTTCATCACGTAATGAAAGCTTTTTAGGACGTCCTAAACGAGGTTTAGATTGATCGTGGTGTTGTCAAACGACGGCGTTGCAAATGCCTCGAACGAAGCTTTCTGGGATCCCATGAAGACGTTGAACCTTTGATGGCGTCAAACCACCACTAATGGCCCCATGAATTAGTCCTCTTTGATAGGGGGTATATTCCTGTTTGTGAACGCGATTTGAAGAAATTGGACCTAATGGACTGCGGATCATCGTGTGGTAGTTGAAGAAAGTAGGTGGTTTGGAAGGGAAATTTAATGCGTGACGCGAATTTCCGCGTTTTCGCGAAAACTTTTGTCCGGGTACTGTACATTAGCTTGTCAGACTTCCCAACAAAATCGGATCCCCCTTTACCCATTTTCTAGATTCTTGTTGAAGTAATGGTTTTGCGTTGCTGGAGTGCTATCGAGATTTATCTCCAAGTGAAATTGGACGTGGGAAGTTGCTAATTGGTATTTCTCTAGCAGTCAATAGACAGGTTGCGCAGCTTTATTCAATACGATTATTCAATTGGTTTGCGGGGGCTAGTGGGGTCTAGGACCGCTAGCTCGCTCGCGCTATACTTGATCGAGTAATATGGATCGCAACCTAATGAATATCGTATTTGATCAATTTTCGTTCTCTCTCATTAATAATGTGCATTTCTAATTTCTTTTACTCTACTTAGCATGCCTTAATTAACTTAATTGACTCAATTGATCAACGATAATTAGAGCATACGTATAGCTATGACTCTTGCTCTTGTCATTATCGTTATTTTGAATTAATATTTCGTTAACAATCTTCAACATTTATACATTAAATTAATGAAGTATAAAAAATTTAAATTCGATTTAAATCAAATTTTTCTTAAACGTCTTTATCGTATAATGCGATTTAATAAGAAGAAAATTTGATTATTTATTGATTATTTTGTTATTAATGTTATCAAATAAAGCAATTGTATTAAATCATTTTTCGAACTCGCTTTTTGTTGTCTTCTATATAAATTATTCTATTCTTATTAGTTATTTAAATTAACAAAACGATTTAATTGTTTTTTTTTATTTTTCTCGCGTTTTTAACGATTTTCTTAAACATTTCGAAATTTAATAAGACAATATACTTCGATAACATTTAACGCTTATTTATATACGTATCAAAAAATATGTTAAAGCGATAAAAAGAATAAAAAAAATTAGAAACAAAAGCACTATATAAAAATTTATTAATAAATTTTTTTAGAAATTTTGCAAATTAAATGTGAAACAAAATTTTTATTACTTTAATTACAAAAAATTATACGAAATAATTTGATTAATTATTATTTGTTTAAACGATTTAATAAAATTTATTTACAATTTTTGTAAAAACAAGGTAAACGACGTTATAATATTATAAAAATTCGAATTGCAAAATTAATTAAAAATTCTTCTTAAAGATCGAAGAAAACTTTAATTGTATAGCGATAAAATCTATATTTATTAACTATATATTATGTTTTTCGATTTAAATTATATAAACAAAAGATAAATCTTTTTTAATAAACGAATGTTTAAGACTCGCATTGTTGTCAAAAACTTCTTTAATTTAATTTAAACTTTATAAATATTTAATGTTTTTAAAACGCAAATAAAAATCGAATTACAATTAATTAAAATTTTTTATTTAGCAATAATTTTTTTAATTAATTGCTATATATGTTTACGAGACAATTAAATAGAATTTCGCTTTGCAATGCAATCTTTTAGTCTTTTAAAATATTTATAAACTAATCGCATTAACTCGAAAATATTACGTGCAAATGCTAAGACTTAAATAAAAAAAAATCGAAAAATCAAATTGCTTAAAGTAATTTAGTCGATTACTATAAGTAGTTTAGCGCATTTCGCGCTAAACTACTTTAAGCGATTTAATTTTAAAAAATTATTATAATTCGATTTTAACGTTAAATTAAATTAAAGAAATAATATTATAATTTAATTCGATAATTAATTTAAATATTTATAAATTAATAGAGTTTTTAGCGATTTTAAAAGCTTTACATTATAAGAGTACTAATTTTTTTTTGTATTTATATATATATTTAGCTTCGGTAAAGTTTTCTAATATTAATTTTTAATGCTTGTTACTTTAAATTTTGTTATCGTTATTTAATTGTTAAAACATAAAGAAGAATCTTAAATTAAACTTTCGAAAACAATTTTCGTTTTTTTTCTTTTTTTTCGTCATTTTTTATTATTATCGCATTAAATCGTTGCGATAACATAAGTATTTATATATCTTTAATAATTAGAAATCTTTTATTAATTTGACAAAGAATTGTGATTGTAAATAATATCGTTAATATAAATATTTTTTGATCTAAATTTTATTTGTTTGTTTTAAGAATTTTCTAGAGATATTATTAATGCAAATGCGATTAAACGTTAAATTATTATTTTCTTTGTTCAAAAATAAAATTTCGAGTCGTTAATAAAGTGAGTGTAGTTCACATTCGTTTATATTGCAACTCGCGCATCATATTTCTTTAATATATATTTAACATTCTCGAAAAAAACGATATTATATACAAAAATTTAATGATTAAATATCTTGTTGTTTCTTTTCTTCTTAAATGAAGTTTGCGAAGCTTTAAAAAAGAAAATGCAATAATAGTGTTTCTCGCTTCAAATTATAGATATTTTTACAAAAACGTCTTCTTTTCGCATTTAATGTTACGATTTACTTTCTTAAATTTAGATTATTTGTCGTTCTTCTCTTTTTATTTCTTTTATTGTTTGCTACGATTTTCTCGTCGTTCGCATTACTTGCTTCGATCTTCTTGTCGTTCGCATTATTTGTTGCGAATCTTTTTTTTCTTCCATTATTTGTCACGAATTTCTCTCTACTATTTCTATATAATTGTTTTAGTCTCTCTATATTTTCGTTAAGTTTAATCAAATCTTTAAACAAATTATTTCATTAAGAATAAACATATTTTTTATAATACTTATGCAATGATTTTTTAAAATAACGTCTAAATTTCGAGACTTTCGCAATATGCTTTGTCAAATATCTTTTAAACGTATTCTTTATCTTCTTTAGCAAAGATTTTTGTTTCAATAAATTTTTCGTCGATGACGTTCGATCTTTGAAGTAGTTGATTAATGTGTTTTGCAAAACGTCTAAGTCATTGTTGTTTATCACGTTAACACAAGTTTGTTTAAATCTCTTCGAAATTTTTTTGTCACTTCGAAATTGTTTTGCAATCTTGTTTTTCTAACGTTTTATAGACTCTAGCAATGTAGATTTATTTAATAAAGATTTAGAGAGTATAGACGAATAATTGTCGTCGTCTTCAAATAAGGTTCACACTCTTGTACGTCAATTATTATTTATATTTTCTTCGTAGCCTAAATCTCCTGTTATCATTGCATCGTTATTAGGTAGAAAGCTTGTTTCTATTACGAGTTTCGATTTTCTTGCATTCTTCTTTGCGTTAGAGAATATACTAGAACTACTATCTTCGAAATTGCTTTAATTTTTGAAGCTCTCTTCATTGCTAACGAAGACGACGAAAAAGAAGAAGAAAAAGAAGAAAAAGACTTCGTAGTTCAATTTATTCTTTAGTTGTTAATTAAGTTTGTCTTTTCTCTTTTCGTGTTTTGCATTCTCTTTCATTTTTCTCTTTGGCAAAGAACTTTTTTAGTTTTTCGTCTTTTAATATGTTGCGAATGTAAACATTTATTTATCAATAATTTAAATTTAATTGTTGTCTTGTATTGCATAATTAAATTTGTGTAAGACTTTAATGTTTGTTTTTCTTTTACTTATTAAATGCTTTATTTGTTTACTAACGTTAATATATTTACGATTTATTATTGTTTTAAATCTTTTTCTAATTTTATTTCAAAAACGCTACATAGTCTTAATGTTGTACTTCGTAAATTTAATTACGCACATGTTGACAAAAATAACATCGTTCTTCTATATAAATCGTTAATCGTAACTGAACCTTTAATTTAGTTGTTAATTTTTCTTTCGCTTGTAAAAGACAAAAGAAGTAGAAATTTTTAACAATATAGAAGCATTAAAAGTGCTAAAAGTACAACGTCGATTAACGATGTTTTAAGTATAAAAGTTAAGATCAATATTATTATTTGCATCTAATTCGACATTCTTTTTTTTCAATTTTTGTATAATTATTCTTTAATGTTTTTTATTAACTTGTTTTCTTCTTTTTCTTAACAATTGTTAAAACGACTTTAATTTAAATTAAATCGTTTTCTTTTGTTTACAAGACGATCGTTGTATATTCTTTGAAAATTGCGAGATCTACAAAGATAACAATGATTACGAAGATCACAAAAATAATAATGATTGCAAAGACTTCAATTGTCGCGAAGAAATGCTTAAATTAAGAATGTGAAAATGACTTTTAAGTGCATTTCTAGACATAACAATAACGACAACGACAACAATAAGAGAGAAGATAATTATAATTTTTATAAGCTACGTCTAAATAAGTAATTGAAGCAATTAAATAAAATGATAAGTCAATTAAATAAGTATTTAATAATTAAATATTAATTTAATTAAGATTATTAAATTGTTAAATCTATTTACTCTTTTAAGATTACGCTAACTAAATCGAGCAATATTTAATTGAATAATCGTATTAAATAGAGTTGCGTAACTTGTTTATTAAGTCTTTCTAAATTTAATTGTAGGAAATTTTCACAAATGACATTCGTCGCGAATTTTCTCAAGTAAAATTATTCGCCCATCTAAATAGTGATACTTACAAGATAGATAAAAACTAAGATTACTAAAAGATTGAATGCGTTCTAGTAAAAATTTTAGGCTCTTAACGCGAAGCATTAGATATGAACGAAACAAAGCAAGTATCTAATGAGAATCGTTATGAAATATCAAAAAATTTCCGAAGAAATGTTTTTGTTCAATGACTAAAATTCGATGCTTTGGCTTATAAACGTTGTGGTCGATCGTAGCGATCAAATGTTCGACGCTATCGCAACGAAAAAATATATTCTTAATTTCGAAATTAGGAAGATCTAAAAGAATTTCGAAGAGAAACTTAACGACGTTAATAATATCAACTTCCCTAATATTGATGTCGCTAGTATGAATATCGAAGATGGCGACCCTAAAGACACAATTGAAATTCATAGAGTTCTAGATCACCTAGAGCTTGAAGATCTACTTTTCGTTGCATAAAAGTTGCTCAAATCACGCAACAAAAGCTTTTGTATCTAGCTAAAACATTTTATTGACACTCTCGAGACTTCAAGATTAACACTCTTAATTTCTTACTCTTAGCAACGATTATAAAGCATTAGTCGATAAAGTAGAAGAAGTTAGCTTTGTGTTAAATTATAGATATTATAATAATTGTTTATATCTTTGTTGTTAATCTCTTACGTGTAATGTGTTCTATTAAAAGAGTTTAAATAAACATTATGTCTTTGCTTATAAATTAAATAGATTGCGCAACTCTATTTAATACAATTATTCAATTAAACATTGCTCAATTTAGTTAGCGTCATCTTAAAAGAACAAGTAGATTTAACAACTTAACAATCTTAATTAAATTAATATTTAATTATTGAATACTTATTGAATTGATTTATCATTTTATTTAATTGCTTTAATTACTTGTCTAAACGTAATTTATAAAGATTATAATTATCTTCTCTCTCGTTGTCGTCGTCGTCGTCGTCGTTATGTTTAGAGATGTACTTAAAAGTCATTTTTACATTCTTGATTTAAGCATTTCTTTGCGATAATTGAAGTCTTTGTAGTCATTGTTATCTTTGTGATCTTCGCAATCATTGTTATCTTTGTAAATCTCGCAATTTTCGAAGAACATACGACGATTAAAGTGATCGTTGAATCGAGTTTCAATTCGATCGAGTTAACTCGCTCAATCTTGATTCTAAAGTTAAACAAATTTCCTAGCTCAATAGAATAAGACGAACGAAGAATGTGCGTCAAATGTTCAACTTAATTCACTCGATCTTATTAATAAGATTAATATAAGATTAGATAAATAATAAGATATGTCTTATGCTTTGCATAGTTGAATGCATCAACAATTTGCGTTCGAAATTTAAGTGACAAATTTAAGCAATAAATTAGTAGAGACTTAACGTTGTTTAATTACGTCATATATATAGAGATAAAATTCGTAAAATTGATTTTAAAAGTCTAGAACACTAAGATCTAAGAATGAATATTTGTTAAAAATTCAAAATGAAATTTAGCTATTATAATAAGTGATTAAGCTTCGTCTAATGTATGTCGAAACTAAGTCTCTCTCGCTATTTCTCTATTACGTTTAAGCTAAATTAATAGTTATTCTATGTATTGATTCGTTATCGCTTCGCAAATATCTTTTGCGAACGAATTAACGTACTTTAATTTAATTTGTTCATTATGTATTGTTGTTAACTTTTCGCGAAAACAAGTATAATTACTTGAGATATCAATTAAGAATAACTTAAGTTTTGCGAGTACGTTAACAATGTTAACTTTATTTGCGAATAATTTGAACTTCGATGTTCTTTCGCATTATTGTTGACGTAATTTTGAATTTTATTTATTAAGAATGTTAAAGAAAGATTAACAAAAAAACAAACTTAAAGTTCTCTTAACGTATTGATTTAATCTCGACTTCTATTGTTGTTTACTATTGTTGTTATATAAATAACGTTATTTAAATCATTTAATTCGATAAAAGACACTTTGAAGTCTAAGTCATTGTTTAATTTTTTATTATCGTTTTTTTATTTTGTTGCTTAACTAATATTTAACAAAGATTTGTCGTCGTTAATATTTTTAATATCTTGATTTAGTTTCTTTGCGATAATAGACACAATAGTGTTTGCGTTCTTCAAAATAATTTTAACAAATTAATTTGTACGTTTAATTATTATTATGTTTTTAACAATGTGTTTGCGAAATCGATTGCGACAATAAATAATTATATCGCGCATCATTAAAAATAGTTGTTCGACACTAGTATTCGAGACAAGAATTGTCAAAACATCTTTAACTATATAAGTCAATGCTAGAAATTAAGACTTTAGAGTGCTTCAAACGCTTAAAATGAAAAACTTATTAATAGATTCGACTAATTTAGCAAGTTAAACAATCGCTTCGTTGATCTTCGTCTCTAGCGCAATATCTTGTGTGTTATTGACGACGTTCTATTGATTGTCGATGCTACGTTAAGTAGCTAATACGACAATCGCTAAAAACTATTTCTTTTTAAATTCAATAACGAGACGTTAATAATATTTTAGTTTTTAATATCGCAAATAACTATCATTGTAGTGTTTCTTAAACTCTTAAATGTATTTTCGTTTATTAATTAATAATTAATTTCGATTTTGTAGAGAGACGTCAATCTTTTAAGCAATAGAAAACGACAATAAAATGCGAAACATTATTAATAGAATAACGCACGCTATATATCGATTGTTTTTTAAACGAGTTAAGCAAAGTCTTAACATTAAAGTATATAATATATTAATTTAATCTTTAACGATCGAAATGCTTTTTTATAACTTTTTCGTTCAAGTTATATCTAAAAGTTTCGCAATAATTTGTCGTTAATCTTTTAAATAATTATGCATTTGATTGTAAGTTTTTTAAGCTTCGCATATCGTGAAATTCTAAGAAAAATTTAATGTTCGAATAAGTTTTTTAAAAGATTTCAAAAGTGTTATTATGTAACGTATTTAACTTCACTCATTTCTTGTTAATTTTAGCATTTAAAACTTTGACTTCGCTCAAATATTAAGTTATTTATATATAGAGTTTTTTATGTTGTACATTCGTTGCAACATAGCATAGATATGGTTTTAACGAATTTTAATATCTTAAATTATGTTCTTTATGTTCTTGTTTAATACATTATTTGTTTGAAATTTGCGAAAGACTTTGTATCGAACGATCGACGCATTAATCGCAATAACAATAAGTTAAATTTAAAAATTATATTTGTTAGAACTTATAACAATAGAAGCTAGCAATTAATTTTATTTTGCGCAAAGTCTTTTTAAAAGAATTTTTTCTCTTAATCAAATTGTCGAAATTCTTGTCTTTGAATTCGATAATAACATTCTTGTTTCGAACACGTATCTTGAGCGTTTTTAACAAATTGTTAATCGCAATTTACATAACATGACTTATGTAATTTATCGTTTCGAACTTCAAATTCTAAATTATGTTCTCGTTTCGCAAAGTCTTGATAAGAGTTTTTCGTAATGTTCTATTGTTGCTAGCGTTGTTTGCGATAATAGTTATTAGACGATTTTAAAAATTGTACTTCTTCAAAATGTTATATATTATATTCGTTAATCGCTTTTCTATGTGTCTACTCTTTAAGAGCTTAAAAATTAACAAAACTTCTTTATATTATCAATTTATATTAATAAAGTATGCGATAACTTTTAGAAAAAAGAGATAATTCGAACTTGATTAATCGTTTAAAGCAATGAACATTCAAATACTTGTTTTTAAATTGTTAAGAACATTGCATTTAATTAGATTTGCACACTTTATAATTAACTCAACGAATTTTATACGTCTTAAAATAATTACATTCGTTCGTAAAAAGCGAACAAACTCGTCGAAGCTTAATCTTTTTAATAATCGAAAAAAGATATTAAGATTTAACATTATCTTTGTTAGTTAATTATCAAAGTTTTGTTAATTGTATCGTTCTATTTTTTTGCGTTTTATAAACTTTGTCTTCTACAATTAGAAATAAAATTCGTATTAGTACGTCGACTTAAATGTAAATAAAATATTATCGAAAAATAATAATAGAGTAATTACAAGAGCAAAAAGTTAATAATTAATTATAGCAATAAAAGTCAAGTTCTAGAAATACAAGAAAAAAAAATAGAAATAAGTAAAAAAGTTTTGACTTACATTTTGCAAAGATTGCTCTATAATTCTTTGCAATAAATCTTTAAATTTTTGACATTAATCATTGTCTTTCTTGTATTATCTTATAATAAAGATTTCTAAATTAGTAAAAATTAAATGAAGAAATATTTTTTCATAGCTTTTGCAAATGATTTTGAGCACATTAATAATAACGCAAGCAATCTTGTATTAATCGTCTAGAGTTTGATTTTTTGAGCTCAACTACTTTACTAAGAGTTTAAATGCTTCATTAGTCTTAACTTTGTATTTTAATTTTAAAGAATTTGATTTCATTATTACTCTTCGAACATAAGATGCTTCTTAATCGTTTATACAATCATACTTTTATTATTAAGACGCAAAAATTTGTCGAATGAAAACTTTGTTTAACGTTTGTTTTTTCGAATAAACAAAAAAAGATTTTAGTGAGCTTTAATAACTTCTAGATTAGAAGAATTAAGTCGATAGAATATGTCAAAAATGTTGCTATTATTTGAGTGCTTCTTTGAATCGAACAATATATCTTGATCGAATTGCGAGAATTTTGTGATTATAATAAAATGCTCTAAAGATAGTACGTAATATTAAAAGAAATAAAATAGAAAATAGTACAAACGTAAACGAAAATTATCTTAATTACAAAAGTAGTACGTAGAGATTAAAGTAACTAATACTCTTATATTTAGTTCAACGACAAAAGATTTTATTGCTAGATTTTATCGTTAATCGCTATTTTTTTCATGCAATTCGAAGCTCTATTATACGAAGAACGAAATAATTAATCAAGTAGCAACGATCGAGTTTTCTTTAATTATTTCGACGAAAATTATGCTCAATTGAAAATCAATTTACTTAGAATAGACATCGACATATCGCTAGCGAATTTCAAAGAGCGAAGTGTTAATTTTGTGATTAAGTTGCAAGAAAATATAAAAATCAATTTAATAAATATTTATAAATAATATTCGCTCACTATTAAAAGTTAAAAAATTTGTTTTAAAGCAAGCAAAATCAATTAGAATAAAAATGAAGTTACGACAATTATATTAAATTATATAAATTGTTACAATAAATAGTAGAAGACAATACAAGAACAACTTTTGTAATCTAATTTATGTCGTAAACTTTTCGTCGATCATTCTTTATTTCATTGTTAAATCTCTTTTTGCTCAAATTTTACTTAAAGTTCGCATAATTAAATTCGATAATCGCATATAATTTATTTGCTTCATTGCATAACTTAAGAAAGTCGAAATAATCGTAAATCGTTTGTGCATTATTGATATATTTTATTTTCTCGTTTAATATGCGATATTTTTTAGTATTTGTTTGTAAAAGTGTTTCTTTTAAAAACGCATTAAAGTTTCAAAATCTTAATGTAATTTAAAAGCGTAAAAAGAGCAATATTTACGTCAATTTATCGTTCACAAGTAGATTTTTCATTAAAATTGCGTCTTTTTTCTTAAATACGATGTCGAAAATCAAGAATTGTATATTTTGCATTTTTTGTTTGCGCAACAATAGTTTTCGTAAATCAAATGTATCTTTTTAAGCTTTTATAAGAATTGTCGCTTTTTACGTCTATAAATAGCTATTAACTAATAAAGACGTCATTTAATACAATGTATTAACGTTAAAATTCTAGTTCGACATAACTTTAATAATTAATACGATTAATTTTTATTCTAAGTTTTAATACTAATCGATATGTTATTAAAGCTAAGATTTAAATATAATCATTTAATAAAAATTGTAACGTTAAGTTATTACTTGAAATTTACTCGCCAAATCTTGTCTTTTCGACAATAGTTTTCTATCTTAATAATATAAGTTTTCGAACAATAGAAATTAGTGCTAGAAATGTGTGTAATTACACTATGCTATCTAGTAACATCTTGAGTGTCATTTATTTCTATATTAATTTCTCGATCATTATTTATTTAGAGCTTCTTATTTAACAAAGCAAACGTCGCATATAATTGACAATATAATTGTTTACGAATTTCGACGTTCAAATGAAACATTTGAAGCAAAAGTTAGCAATTAGAAAGAGCAAGTCATTCTTTATTGTAGAAGAACATTGTTTTTCGTAATAAATTACTAAAATTATAGACTTTGCTTAGCGTACGAAGTATTATTAAACAACACTTATTTACATCGACGACTCAAAGTAAATTTGTTATTTGTTAATAATTATAATAGTGTTAAAGCGAATATCAATTTAAATGAAATTAGCTTTTAGTCATTTGTTAATATTTCACGTCTTATTATCTCTAATGTTACGATTTATAAATTTCGCAATTGTTGTTTGAAACTTAATAACTCGATAATACAATAACATATTAAGAGTTATTCGTTAACGTCTCTTTTTGCAACTCTTGCGTAATGTTTCTTTAATAATTAGTAATGTGTAATCTTACGCATTTCGACTTCGAATTAAGAGAGATGTAATAATTATTAATAAGAAATATAAATTATTTCTTAAGGCCTTGTATAACGATATGCAATGATAGTTAAAGTTATAGTTTTATTGCTAAATTCTATTGCTTCATACGTTGTATCTCTTCTCTTATAAAGTAAAATTAAAAATTGTTAATATAATTTATTAGAGTTCGTTGTGATTTGATTTTAAGTTAATTTAAAAGTGCAACTAACAATGTGTAGCGACAAATTGTGCTTTAATTAAGAAGTAAAAAAAATTAAAAATAAAAACGAATAATGTCTATAACATTTAAATGTTAAAACAAGATATTAACAAATCTTATCTTTTTTATATATGTCGATTAATCTTAATCAATAATAATATTATTAATTATTGCGACATTTTAGAACAAAATGCGTTTAATTATTAAGATATTTAATTAAACACTTTATTAAATTTAATAATCAAATATAGCAAATCTAGTTTTTGACAAATAAATATAATTAAGAGACAAAATTAGAAATGTGATCGTTAATAACGCATTTGCATCACATGTTAAATTATAACTTGATCGCGTTTTTTTACGATACGTTGACTTATCTTAAGATTCATTTAAACGCCTAGTTTGTTAAATTGTTTTTAACGATAAATTAATAAATGAATAATAATTTTCTCAAATGTTCAACTCTTCTTAATTATAATTTTACGACTTAAAAAGATAAATAAGTTTATTACGATTTATCGATGTAAGTGTGCTTCATAGCATTGAAGCTAGCACGTAAACTAAGAATTTTGCGATTAAAGAACTATTCGCGAGAAGTGTTTACTTCAATAATAATTATTAGATTGCAATTCTAGACATTAAGAAGCTTTTACACGTTTTACATTTAAACGTTGAAACAAAAGAATAAAAATAAGTTATCAAAAATATAAGAAAAAATCGCTTATATAAATATTGTGCAACGATAAAAAGTAGTAATTAAGAATGTTTTATTGCTTAATTTTATTATTTTGTGCATTGTAGCTTTGATGTAAGAATGTAAACTAAATTCTTATCACAATTTTCAATTCTAATATAACTTTTATTAAGATCGTATTAAATGCAATTATTGCTATAATTAACAAAATATTTCGAACGAATTTCATTTATGCTTAAATTCAAATATATTAGCTTTAAACACATTAGCACACAATTATATCGTTACAACATTACATTAACAAGTCATAAATCAAAGTAACATATTACTTAAACGTAATTTATATTTATTTAAATCTTTACATAATGACGTTGTTAATTAAAGAGTAAAGACAAATTTGTCGAACGAAGCACATCATAAATTTAAGAAATAATATCAATGATCATTTTACGCTTTGTAATAAAGAAAAAACGTATTACGAAGAAGAGCTTCTCGCTTTTTTAACGATCTTGTTCGACTAAAAAAAATCTTTTTAATGACGAAAATTTAAAAGAACGAACGTCACATATATGTGCTTTCTTAACAAGAGTTCACAACAAATATTAATATTATTAACTAATAATTAGCTTTTTACGAAAATTATAATGCAAACAAATGAAATGAAATTTCGATTACTTAACGAGAACATTAATTAAGTTTATAAATTAAAATACTTGGTTAATTAAATTAATACGTGCATAATATCAATGTGATTAAGAAGCATCTCGAGACATTAAATCGACAATATTAAAGCTTTACATAACGCGACTATTGAAGTTACTTAATCGATAAAATAGATAAACAAGAAGCAATAACATATTTAGTATAAATTAATTTAACAAATGCTATTCTATTGTTGCATTTTATTGCTTATACGTTATTAATATTGTTTTGCTATATATTAATTGCTTGAATGCAATGTTGCAAACATCTTTGCAAATCATTTGCGAATTAAGAAATTACTTTAGAGAATTAAAGTTGTTTAAATTATAAATTAACGTTAGAGTTACTTTTGTTAAATTTGATTCCTAATTTAATTTTTTATTATATTTACGTTCTTAACGTCGTTGTTTTTCTCGTCATTATTACTTTCGAGTTTCTTGACTAAATTATCATTTTTATCGACGTCATTTTGATTTGAATCGTATTAATTATTATTAAATAGAAAGCTATCTATGTTGTTTAAGTCGTTTTCGTTCGTATTATCTTGAAATTTAGAATTATCAAACAAGAACACTTTTACTTTAGAGTTAATATTTAAAATTAACGAAAAAAAAATATAATTAAGAAGCAAATATTTGTTTTCATAAAACACATTAGTAATTTATAATAAATTGTAGCAATAGCAACGCAAACACATACTTAAATTTTAAATTCACAAAATTATATAAATCTAAACAATTTTTTTCGAATTTCTTCATTTGAGACGCAATTTTTTGTTCGTTTACATTTAGATTTCTTAGTTTACGTTCGTTATATTGCATTAGCTTTTGTTTCTATTTAAGAATAATACGTCGCATATTTCTTGTTATCGAAGCAAAAAAAGATTTTTTTGTTTAACGTCTTGTTAACTAGTTGTTTTAATCGAATAACTTTTACATATTAGTAATTAAATGCGAAAATAGAAACTTTAACATGCGAATCTTGAATTAATGATCTTTTTTTTTGCTAAATTATGTAGTTATCGAATCTAATTAATTTTTTCTTAATTTCGAATTTCTTTTTAATGACTTTCTTGTCTAATGTCTTTTTGTTATTTATAGCAATTCGATCAACTACGAATTTCTCTATTTAATCGTTAGAGAAGCAATAAACAATGTTAGTTATCACTTATCACTCTTGTTCTTTTGTTATTTCTTTTTCATTAATTTCTCTTCTATAACAAATTTATAAATCGTTTGTTCGTTTTCGAATATCTTTTTGTAAAAGATCTAAATTTGCAATCTTATAAATAGCATTATTTATACGAAGCGATCGTTATATATCGCTCTCTAGAAGTCTCGAACGTTTAAATCGATTGCGACGAAATTGCATAAATGTTAAAAAACAAGCAATAAAAGAAAATAATAAAATATTCGTCGCTTCTTCTTAAGATTTCTAGCTCATTTAATTTGAAATTTTTAATTGAGTTCATTCTCGTTTTTGCGTCAAATAACATTCGATCAATTTTAAGTCAATTTGTCTCGAACTTGACTCAATATTGTTGTCAATAGTCTTTTTTAACATGTTTAAGATTAACATTTCGATTATTATTTCTTAAAGTTATTCGCAATTTGAAATCAATTTTCTCTTTAAAAGATTTGCGCTTTACTTTTTTTCGTAATCGATTAAATAATAACACTAGTTTATTATTAATACTCTTACATCATAATTTGTAGTAATTGATAAAAAAATTTAACAATAGAACTTTTTAATCGTTTTGATCTTTTTGATTGTCTTTTTATCGCGAAAAGAAATTTCTTAGTTATGATAAATGACATTGCGCAACATAGTTAACGCACTTAATAACATAAATAAACAACAAAAGTCGAATCTATATATATTTTTCGTAACTTTACGATTGTCGTTGTTCATAATAAATTATTTATAATTTATCAATAAGACGTTGCAATTGCAAAACGAATTAATAATAATAAATAAATATTATTGTTTATTTACTTAATTAAGTCGCTAAATAATCGCAATCTAATGAATTATTGTTGCGTAAATTGATCGAATACTTATAATGTCAACAACTTATTAACAAATATTACAAATAATTTTATTATAATTTACAAATTCTAAAAGTTCTTCGTCTATAACAAGAACTACTTATAGAGTTTATTATAATAATATCGTTAAATTACATACATTACTAAATTACATTGTTAATTGTTGCTTAAACTTATGTCTTTAAAAATGTGCGACAAGAAATCAAAAACAATGAGTTCGATTAAGAATTGTCGTTCGTATAAATGTCTTTTTAATACGTGCGTCACAAGTATGTTAATATTATTATAAAGAAGAAACGTAAACAAGACGCTATTCGAACATAAGAATAGCAATATAATCGTTAAGAAAAAGTAAAAAATAAATGAAAGCAATAAAACGACGTAAATATTTATTTAAAAAAAGCATCTAAGAAGCTCAAAATTATGCGATATAAGAAAGATAATAGATTTGTCTTTTGTTTATAATTAAGTTCTAATATTGATCGAATTTGTAACGATGACGCTTAAAGAGATTCGTCAATATTAGAAATCTACGAATTTTTTAATTAGAAAACTATCGTTCGCAAGACTTTGCAAAGAAATCGTTAATAACTTCGCAAAAAAGAAAGTTATCAAAATAAAAAAAATAACGATTAAGACGTTGCAAAAGACAACTAAAGCGTAAATCGTTTTTATCTTTAAATGTAAAATCGATTAATTACGTTTCTAGTGCAATCTTATTTAGTTAACATTGTTTAACGTTTGTTCGAACTATTATTTACGACAAACAATAAACATTACAATTCAAAAACTTGACTTTAATTTAATATTATCTTAAGATTATAATAAGCAAAAAATTAAGAATGTAATTCGATCGTTCTTAAGAATTATTGTAATTATTTTTGTTATTACTTTCTATTACGAACAAGAATATAAGACGCAAACAAACGTTATAAAATTAATAAATTATCTTATTAATTAACAAATACATTTTAATATTAACAAATTATTTGCGAATCAAAGAATGTTTCAAAATAATTGCAATGCACTTTAGAGATTGTTAACATATATTTAGAACAAAGTAATTATTACTAGAGCATAATTGTTTGTTTAATTGAGATATTAATATAAAGATTATTACTAGAGACGTAACGTAAAAAAGAAAATTAAGATTGCGCTAAATAAGCGACGAAACCCTAAGCAAAAAAAAAATTCTAGAATTTTGTTGCTTTTGTTTCAAATGCTTTGTAATTAAACTTAAGCGATAAATTAAATAAATTTCTTTAAATTAAGCTTGAATTTTTTATCGATTTCGTCGATTTCGTTAGTAGATAACACTATTATAACTTTATTGTCTTCGTAGACATTTAACACAAAAGCAATTATTAAATTCGAATATCTAAAGATATTTAAGTCAATTAATGAAAATTATAGCAATTTTTTCAAAATTAAAGCATATTGATAAATATCGTTTATCGCGTTGTTAGAATTCAAACACTAATTTAGAAATCTACGATATTTCTTTTTCAAATTTTTATCTTTTATCGTACGCAATTTCACTTCTTTGCGAAAATATATTAATTACTTATGTCTAATTATCACATTTGTGATTTTGCGAATTATCGAATAAAAAGAGTTTCGCAAATTAGAAAGTTAAAACTATTATTCGTATTATTAGCAATAAAAAGTAACAATAAAAATAAACAAAATACGTCTTGCTTATAATAGATAATTCGCTTATTAATTTGCGATTTTTTGTTTTATTGCTTTTAACTTTTATTTAACTTTTCGATTTTATAATAATTGCAAATTTCGTTTTAGCAACAATAATTTTCTTTGTCGACTTGCTTTCGACTTTAACTACAAATAATAATGTTATAATTTTTTTTATTACAATTGTTTATTTTTTAAAGCTTAAAGTGTTGCGCTTCGCGATTAATGTTAAGATGTTCATTTTTCTTGTATTAATTGCTTGTTTTTTTAAGTCTTCAAAATTGTTTTAGACGATTAGTGTCAAGATAATCGTTTATTTCGTAACAAACGTTTTTTTTATTGAGCTTTTCTTCGCGTTTGATTGTTGAATTTGAAGCATTGTTGTACTTTGTTTAATATTGAAGTTAAAATTCTTTTTTCGAATCGAATTCGTTTACTACGTTTGACTTGATATTTCGATTCAATGTAGTTTTCGCTTTTTTCGTTGAACGTTAAGTAAAAAATTTAATCGAAATTCGACTTAAAAACTATTAAGAACTTGACGCTAAAAGCATGATTTAGTATGTCGTTATACAAAAAAAATGTGCGTCGTAATGTACTTTGAGCGACTTTGCGATTTTTAAATCGCATTCGTTGTAATAAAATATAAGAATTCTTTGTCAACAATTCTTGTTCGATAACGTTTGACTTTAATTCACGTTTTTTTAAATTCTTAATCATTGATTTTTTGCGCTTTGATTTCGACTTAAATACGAGTTTCAATTGCAACGAAACATTCTTTATTAATATATAAACGATAAAAAATAATAGTAAATTTAAGAGAATGTCTATTTTGTTCGATTGAATTAAATTTGTTTTGAAAGTTTTTAGATTCTTGCGAACTATTAAGTTTTCGCATCATTGTAGATATCCTTAATATAAAAAGAAGTATAAAGACAAAATAAACAAATACAATAAGCATAATTATGTAATAAACGATTTAACAATAAAAACTAATAATATTCTTAAAATACAATTTAGAATTATAACAAACATCGTAATTATAATTTGTTAACTTGTTATATTATATGTTGCATTGTAATAACAAATAGCACAATTGTTTTGCAAATATAATGTAGATCTTTTGCATAATATTTGTGTTCAAGTAATAAGTTTAATAAGTGTAAAAGTGCTATTTGCGACATTAATTATATGTAGTGAACTTATTCGCAATGTTTTGTTTTCTCAAATTTAATTTTTGCTAATTTAATTTTTAATTTATCAAGTACTTTAAGATTTAACAAGTTGATCAATACGCAACATCTTATTATAGAAATCTTGAAATTACTTAATCGATAACTTAATCAAGTTTAAAGTTCATTAATAAAAAGAGAAATAAGTATAAGAAATTTAATAACTTCTAACTTAATTTAGAAATCAATGCTTCATAAAACGCGATTATTTAATATTATTTGTACTCAACTAAAATGTTTAATCTTTTACAATAACTAATAAATTGACATTCGAACACTTAAACGAGTTTAAACTAAAGTCACACATTAATAATATAAAAAGCGCAAATATTGCCAAAGACTATACGAATTTAATGTTAAATAAAAAATCTTAAATTCCAAATATTACACAAATTTATTATGACTTCATTATGAATTTTGCGATAACAAACGAACAAATTAACATTTAAATTTAAAAAATAGTTTTATCGCAATTTACAACTTCTAGAGCTTCTAAAGTTACGTAATATTTAAACAAGCTTTTTAAAAGCTTTGTCAAATCATTATAATAAGAATACGCAACGACAATTAAATGCAAATTATTATGATGCAAAATACGACAATACAAGTTCTTTAAGACGCTATAAAGATGTATATTATAAAAATGTTCAAAAATAAAAGCTCTTGTGCAAATTAATATACAATGTTAAGAGAACGTAGTGTTTGTGAATTTTACGAAGCATAATGAAAAAATTAATTACATAAAAATTAATTTGAGTTATATTCGAATATATCTTAAGCAAGTCGAAGAACTTAACTTGATAACGAAAATAAAGACGTTGACGACGATTAACTTGATGACGAAAACGAAGATGTTGACAACAATTAACTTGATAGCGAAAACGAAAACGTTAACAACGATCAACTTGATAACGAAAACGAAAACGTCGACGACGTTTAACTTGATAACGAAAACGAAGACGTTAACAACAATTAACTTGACGTTGACAACAATTAAAATGTTGACGAAAACAAAGATAGCGACAAACTTGTTAACGATCGCAAATAAACATTAATGTTAAATCTCTTAATAAAGTTTTAAAAGACAACTCTATTATCGTTTATCTTAAGATTATAACAATTTTGTTGTCTCTTTTTATTGCTAAAAATAAATAGAAGTTACGACAAAATTTCAAGTAATGCGCTAAGCATGTTAAGATTTTAAGACTTATATATATAATTGCAACATTCTTAAAGATTTCATAATATAAAATCAAATATGTAATGAAGTTCAAGTCTAGTTAATCTAAATAGCAATTAAACGATAAAGATTGTCGCAATTAATGCGATAAAAAAGAAATTATACGTCTCGCATTAAATTCTATTCTTTTCTTTATTCTTGTCGAAACATTCTATTTTACTTAATGATCTAAATGAAGTCTTTTAATTTATTGTCGAAATCTATCTTATTATTCTTTATTTTATTATTGCTAATAACAATTTTAATCTTATTGTTTAAGTACACATTTGTTATTAATGTCGTTATTGTACTCGTATAATTGTAAAATACGCGTTAGCTATTAAGCGCAACGATAATACATATGAGCAAAAAGCATAAAATAAACTTGTCGAATTTACTAAAATAACTCGATTGTATCGTTATGATTTTGCATTTAATTTATGAACACATTTAATGCGCTCTTTAAATTTGCGTTTTAAATTTTTATTAATTTCGTAAATTTTATGTAACAAATTAATTGCTTTTGATGTAACATAATATTAATAATCTTTTTAATAATTAAATGAAGCGAACAATCGTAATTAAGTTTACTATTTTAAAAAGTACAAAATTAACAATAAAAATTAATAGTAAAAGCGTTTAAAAATGCATATTTGTGATATCTCGTTAACAAACATAGAATTTCTTGTATTCGCAAGATTTTTAATGTTAGATTTAAACGTTATTGCTTTGCGAAACTTAGCGAACGTTAATTTCACAAATTCATTAAATACGAGTTTCTTCTTTATAATTGTAATTTTCTTAAATGTGATTTTTTTCGCAAACCTTGTTTTTGTTAACATAATCTTATTTTTTGTTATTGTTTTTAAACAATTGTTTATGCGATTTCTTGTAACGAACGATGCAAAGTCTATTATTGATAACAAGTAATTTCGTTTATCTTTTTGTTTTTCGAGTTAATGCGCGATTTTCGCATTTGAATTAAAGTTGTTATTTTTAAAATTTTTAATTATTCGAATGAAGCGATTATATGTCTTTATATGCTTGTTTAAAACTAAAAAAATTCAAAACACACTCTATTATTATTGCACGTACTAACATTGATTTTTTTTAATTATAATAAATTTGTTAAAAGTTTCGATATGCGTCTTTAATAAAGACTTTAATTGTATAGAGCGAATTGCAAAAACTTTTCTCTTATGCGAAATTAAAAGCGATTTGACTTTTAACGCATCGCTATTGTTATTGTTTGCGTTAACATTATTATCGTTTATGTAATCTTTCTTTGCAATAAAATTAATATTAAAATTTAACATTATATGAATTGCGACTCTTATTATTTGTTTTTTTAATTTCTTTATAATAAAGATCAAATTTCTAAAAACTATTTAAACGCTTCATTGTAAATATTGCGATAAAGTAAGAAAATTAAATTATTTAAAAAGTGTAAAGTTAAATAAATATAATAAATTTCTTAGTTTACTTTTTGCAAAATGCGATAATAACAAAATAAACAAAATCTTAATTAATTTAATAATAACAATTTTCTCGCGTTTTAAAGATATGCTCTTAATTATTATTGCTTAATTAATGTTGCTTTTGTCTTTTATTAAGTTAAATTAATTAAGAAAAGCTAATTTGCTTGTTGCAATAACTATGACGAATAAAGATTTGCTTACAAATGTCAATTAATAAATGCTAAATTTTATGCAACGTTTCTTGTCGAATAATCAAAAAGATTTAATTATTTTAATTAATAATTTTCTTACAAACATAAAACGTTCAAAAAGTATATATTTTTATCTCGCATTCTATGCGTTGTAACTTACGATCGCAAATTTAAAAGAAATTATTAAATCAAATTTTAATTTATAGCTATTAAAACTTATTCGTAATCGAAGTCTTAATTTAGATTAAAACAATAGTGCAAAAAAGAAAAATTAATACTTGAAAAAATTTGCGTCACAAAAGACATTCGAGAAATTTATCAACTTCGATTTTATGAATTTAGCAACGAGAAAGTACACAAATGCGATGTTAACTCTTTAGATTAAAAGTATTAAGCAATCGTTTACACAAACATCTAGCTTCTTAAGTCTCTTTATAAATGTTCGCATTAACGACAAACTAAAAAGCAAATTTATTGCTTTTTATCGCTAATTAATATTGTAAAAATTTGAACTAGATATCGCTTTAAAGAAAATTATCAATTATTAGTAAAAGTTATCGCATTGTAAGATGCGAATGCGTTTGCTACTTGTCGACGCACTAAGATATGAAAGACGTGAGATATAATAGACTTTCATTACTATGTCTCAACTATATAAGATAGATAGTAGTAAGACTAATCGTTGAAGAACAACGAGAGACGAGCTTTCTTTCTATCTAATACTTGTCATAACGTGCGAGCCTATTTCTCGCTTTTTAACTAGAAAAAGAAGTCGTACGATTTAAGACTTTCATAGATAGTCGAAATCACGTACTCTATCATATTCTAAGGCGCTAGCGCGTCGATGACGTTATACATTACACGCATGTAGTTCTCGAACAACAATTCTATTATTATTGTTAGGATATTTTGCTAGAGATCAATATTGTTAATTACATTAATTAAATGCAAGACGATGCGATAAAAACGCTACATAAGATCGTAGAAACATATCTAATTAAAATGTTCAAAGATAAACACTTGTTTCTATATATTATTTAACAATTAATTAAACGATTTTAGTTTTAGTTAATTACGTTAAACATAATGAAGCAAGAAAGTCTTTGCATAAATGTCTTGCAATTGTATAATGTTTTCTTAAGAAAACGCAAACGTAAATGCACGGACAAAACAAACAAAATCTTAAACGACTTGTCGAAAATGCGAAAAACGAAAATTAACGAATTGACATGTATACGTAGTTTTAATTTAGAGATTCTACTACTTATTTTTATTGCTTAATGTTACGCTAGTACTTTCGTAAAAGATATTAGAACAAATTATGCTATTAAAGAGATTTGTAAACGTCTTTAGACAATGCAAGCAATTACTTAATAACAAGAATTGCAACTATAGATAATTTTATATTTAATAAATTTTCATAAATGATTCAATAAACTAGAGTAACAATAAGTAAAGACTTAAGATAAATTGAACACAATTTATAAAAGAGTTGTATTTCTAGTTTCTATATATTAAGAAAATATAGATTGTTCGTCTTGTTCGTTCGTCGAACATGACAAACATCATTGTTCGCGATGTTCGTTTATTAAACATAGCGAACATTATATTCGAAATATTCGTTCTTCGAACATGTCGAACATAATAACAAATTCGTTAATAGCGTATAAAACTTAAATCATTGATACAACTTAAATAAGCTCGTAATACTATTTTTTTTTAAGAGTTTTCGTCTTGAAAATTTAATGTTTTCTCACAATGTCTTCAAAAAAAATTAATATTAAAAATTCTTCTTTTCGTAAAAAAGATCTTTTTGACGTTTTAAATTTTATGTGTTTAGCGATGCATTCTTGTCGCAATTGTGCAATGTCTAATAAAGTCTATTGTGTAAGCAATAATTTTAAAAAGTGTATAAAATGTGTGCGATCAAATCGTAATTATAATTTAGCAATTTTGTTTACTTCGATTAAACGAATTTATAAGAAACGATTACGCTTAAAAAAAGAGATGCGCGAAGCGCATATTAAGTTAAGTCGCTTAAAAAAACAATTAAATTTTCTAAAAGATAAAGAGAAAGAAATGATCGTATTAGAGTAAAAGAATATTGACGATTTAAAGATAAATAAAGCGCTCTTTGTTAAGTTTATTGCAAAGACTCTTAAATTGTTGTTTAATATATCGTTCGAACGATTTTAACTTTTGATTAACTAGAATTAAGCTATCGCTTCTTTGTCTAGTTTTCATAAAACTTTCTTAAAAGATTTTGACAACAATTAAGATTTTTCTTTGATTTTTATGTATTTTTCGAAATAGAATATTCTTTTTACTTGATAAGACATTTTTAACTTTCTTGTTTTAGAATTTTTTCAATCTTATATTATTTCTTTTCTTGTAAATGAAAATAAAATGTGTTTTATAAAGACATAATTGAATTCGTTAATTTCAACAATAAAATATAAAATATTAGAAATACTTTGACGTTCTTAGATAAGTCGAGTTCGTAATTAATTAATCTCTTTGTCTTCTTAACGAGAAACGAATCGACTTTAATATAATTTAATTTCTTGTTTAACTTTCTTGTCTTAAGATTTTTTGTAAAAAGATATATTTTATTTTTCTTTTTTAGTTAAGATGTCGTTTTTCGTTTCTTATTCTAATACTTGATCGACTTCTCTTGCATCTTTAAGATGTTGTCGTATATCTTTTTTAATGTCGCTACTCTCTTTATGACTAATTGTGTCGACAAATGCTTTCGTTCTTTTTCAAAAAAATTAAATTCTTTATTATAATTGACGAAGAATAAAGTTATTTTAATAATATTCGAAATCTTTGCATTTAATGTTAATTAAGTCATAAATAAAAGTAATATTTATTTGTTATAAATATTGTTAACGTAATGTCTTAAATATTGCTTTAAACTTTAATTTGTTTGTTTTATTTAATTATTCGTAATTAAGTAATAAATAGTAAACATTTTAAGTTTTGTTTCTAACATTTGTAGAAATGTCTTTTAATAGTTAGACGTAAAGAGTTTGTCTCTATTACTAAGTAATTCTTTGAATATATTGTAATATTGTATAAGTCGATTTAATACAATGTATTTTAATTGTTTTATTGTGAACTTTTTCTTGCATGCGATAATATATAAATACTTGATAAATTTGTTAATTATTATTAGTATTAAATTATATTTGTTTTCAATTGCTAGATTTATTAACTTAAGCAACTTAATAATAAAGTTTATCGTAACTTTATCTTATAGCGATTTAAATAATTCTTAATATTGAATTTCGTCATAGTTCGCATATGTATTATATTTATTTTATTAATAGCTAAAACATTGTTTAACGTATATCTTAACAATTTGTCTTATTTGAAAAAACTAATAATGTTAACGTAAAAACTAAAGAATTTTAATCATTTTTAAATGCTTTTGCAATGATTTATTATGATGTTTCTTTATACATTTGTCAATTTTGTTAATAAATATTTGAAGTTTTCTTTTTTTTACTAGAAACTCTTTTTTATTGTCTTTAAATATTTGTAAAATAGCATTTAACTTTTATTTGTTTATTAATAATGATTCGTCTTTGTTGATCTTAAATATGTTGTAATTAAACGATTTCTTCGTTTTTATATAATTATTTCTTTTGTTAAATGCGTTTGTTTTATCATTATCTTTATCTAATGTATATTGTATTTTGAACTTGTATTGTTCGAATCGCTCTAATTATCGCATTTGTCTTTTGTTAAGCTATTTAATAATAGTAAAATGTAAAAGATTTTTGTGATTTGTAAGAATCGTAAGTTCTAATGATTTTTCGATATATACTCTTTATAATTCTAAAATAATTACAATAGCGAATAACTTCTTGCCGTAAATATTATAATTTTATTCGATTAACAAAAGTTTTTTCGAAAGATATGTTATTAAATGTTATATGTTTTTATGCTTTTAATTAAAGCATACATCGATAACTAAATTTAATGCGTTAATTTTAATCTTGTTTAACAATCGTAAATTGTACATTTTTAGTACTAGTTTCATTAAACATTTTAACTTAAAATTCTAAAATTATTTTTTTTTATTTTTTTTATATTTATAACGTCTTTTTTTTCGTAAGATTCGTTAATAGTATTGCATTAGCGAAGTAATTTTTGATAAACTTCTTGTTATAATTTATAAAATCTAAAAAGAATTAAATTTTCTTGACATTAATAGATAATTTTCATTCTTTAATTGCTCGTAGCTTCTTGAAATTCATGCGTACTTTATGTTGTTTAATGACAAATTTAAGAAAATTAATTTCTTTTTGATAAAATTCGCATTTTTTTAATTTAAAATATAAGTTTTTTTTATTTAAATATTTTAATACTTTGAAAATATAATTCACATGTTTTTTCAAAATATTTAAATAAATTATGATATCGTTTAAGTATATTATGACAAATTGATTCAAATATTGTCATAGTATATCATTAATTATTTTCTAATACGTTGTCGAAGCGTTTATAAGTTCGAACGACATTATTGTATATTTGTATAATTTATATTGTATACGAAAAGTTGTCTTTTACTTTTCTTTTGTTTTTATTCTAATTTAATTATACATTTCTCATAAATTTAGTTTAATAAAATATTTTACTTCGAATAATCGATTTTGAAGTTCGCTAATGTTAAATAATAAATATTAATTTTTTATTGTAATATTGTTTAGCTTTCGATAATTAACACATAAATGAAGAATTTCGTTCTTCTTAAATATAAAGAGAATCGAGTATCTTGTTTATAATTAAAAATTTTTAATAAATTCTTTTTTTTTTCGTTTTTTGCTAGATATTCGCGAAGAGTTTTTAGCTTTCTTTCGAATAAAACATATATAAATTTAAACGTAAATTGCTTATTTAATTCAAGTTTAATCTCGTAATTTTACAATTAATGTTTAGATAAAGTTTTGATCGTTTTCTTTTTCTAAAATAAATGCTCTCAATTATTGTATATTCGTAATATGTGCTTTAGCAATTCTTTCGTTATATTAGATAATCTAGAACTCTTAGAAGATTCGTAATTTTTTTTACTTATTTTAACTTTATAATTTAGCTAATCTTTATTAATGTTTATTAAACTAAATTTTATTAAATCGTTTTTTTGCAAAAATGCAAATTCGTTATTTGCGATCAAGTTTCGACTTAATCTTTTATCTATTATCGAACGCTATTAATGCGTAAATTGAATATGAATTGCGTAATCACATTGCGCAAATCTAAGTATTCGTGTATTTTAGCTAACTTTTAAATTGTGTTGCTTTAATCAAAGCATTTCTAGAACAATATTATGAATAATTATTTTCATTATATTAAAGATTAGTTTCTCGTAATATTGCTAAACAGCTATCGATAGTAATTTTGTTTTTTTGTTTACTTTTTTATTTCTTGCGAGTAATGAATTTTCATTTACAATTATTAGATTATAAGCGTTAAGCTTCTTTCGAATAAAATATTTTTTTCTCTTTATAAGAGCTTTGATTATAAAATTATTTGTCGCATTAAAATTAATTATTGTTGTAAATTAACAATTATTAACTTTAACTAATGTGATAAAACATCGTATGTGCGTTGTTAAGTTTAGTTGTTATTATTAAACTAACATATTGCATTTCTTTAATATGCTTTTTATTAAAAAAATTGAATTTTTTCTTGCTTTTGTGTTGTGATTTTTGCTTTAAGCGTTTGTTTGCGTTAAGCTTTCTTTTGTTATTAAATTGCTAGCTTTGACTTTTTAGAAAATTAGTTAACTTCGTTCTTTTCTTTTAAGTAAGTTTAGCATAAGTCGTCGTAACAAGTTGTTTAACTAAGATTTACGTATACTATAAAATTTAATTGTCTTATTGTAATGTTAGATATATTCTTTTTTGTAATAACATTATTTTTTAGCTTTTTCTTGCATTCGTTTACGATCTTCGATAAATTAACTAAAGTTTCGAAATGATTCGTAATGTCTTTTATGCATTCGTAAAAGTTCTTTTAATTATATTTTTCGTCTAAGTTAATAATTGAACTATAAGATTTAACAATTTTCTAAAATGTTTAATTAATTTTTTGCGTAAATGCGAATGCCTTGTCTAATAATGTTTTATCTAGAACTTTCTATAATTGATTTAAGTTCTTTATCAAATAATAATTGTCGTTCGATTTAGTTTTGAAAATGTTCGTCTCTATATCGATTTGCTTCTTAATGTCGTTTTAATTATTAAATATTTCTCTTAATATAACATTGATTTGTTAACGATTTATTAAGTTTCGTAATCAACAATCTTTTGCGAAGTGATTTAATTTGTTATATAAATAGCACGTTTTTTTAAATTTGTTATTTTGCTTTCTTCTAATTTTTTTTTTTTTGCGTCGTTAAGTAAAATTCAATTTTATAAATGCAAACTTAGGATAATTTGAATTATTATACTTTTAATTAAAACAAATTTTTTTTTAATAATATTTAATCGTTAATTCAAAAAAGATTCTTGCTCTTTCGTAAAATTAATTATATCGCTTTTTCATAACTCTTTTATACAATTTGTTGTTAAAATCGATAACTACTTCGATAAAATCGAACATATTGCTAATAAATTTGTCATCGCACATAATTTTGTTTTTAAGATTGTTTTTAAGATTTTGTCGAAACATTGTTATAAATGCGACATCGTTTCATTTAATAAAATTGATATACTTTTAAAATCTTGTTGCGTAATCTATTGCAAAAATTTGTTAAATTAAGTGTTAAATTACTTTTTTTCGCAATTTGTTTCTTGTTAAATGTTTCGAAGATTTTTCGAAGCTTTCTTTTGAAGTTATCGAAGTTCGTAAACATTATACAAGAGTTTTTATTATAATTTTTTAGATATTTGCGTAAGTTTAATTTGAGCTAGTGTTAAACTCTTTCTTTAAGAAATATTAATGCGAAAATTGTCTTTTTGTTCGTTAAAACAAGATAAAAGATAAAATAAATATTTATTTGCATAAATTAGTTCTTTAGATCGATACAATCTTCATAATAAATATTAGACTTGTTAATTCTTATTTTGTCGTCTTTATTAATAAAGAATCGACGTAATGTTGTTAAGCTATTGCTTAAAATAAAAACGCGTTAATCTAATATAAACATTCTTAAAGTGTTCAAAGTGTTACGCTAGTACTTTCGTAAATAATATTAGAACGAGTTATGTTATTAAAGAGATTTGTAAACGTCTTTAGACAATGCAAGCAATTATTTAATAACAAGAGTTGCAACTATAGACAATCTTATGTTTAATAAATTTTCACAAGTAATTTAATGAATTAAAGTAACAATAAATAAAGACTTAAGATAAGTTGAACACAATTTATAAGAAAGTCGTATTTTTAATTTTTATATATTAAGAAAATATAAATTGTTTGTCTTGTTTGTTTGTTAAATATAATGAACATCATTGTTTGCGATGTTCGCTCATCAAACATAGCGAATATTATGTTCGAAATGTTCGCTCTTCGAACATATTAAACATGATAACAAGTTCGCTAATAGCGCGTAGAATTTAAATCACTAATATAGCTTAAGTAAGTTCGTAACATTCTTCTCTCGAAATTGTGATCAAAATCAATGCGTTATCTCTAGTAATCACGTTTTTAATCAATAAGATAATAGAATTCTATGCATATATATAAAGATTTTATTAAATATGCATTTCGCTTAACTTATTGTATTTGATTAGATTAAGCTTTTGACATTAACTCGACGAAATTCGACTCTAGAATCGAGTTCGCGTCTTAATCTTGACCCAATTCTATGAAATTCAAGAGAGTGAATCAAGTTAAGAAAAAAGTGTTTAACTTGATTTAATAATTACACTAGAGATTCGTAACAAATAATGCGAGAAAAAAGAAATTCGCAATAAATAATGCGAATAACAAGAAAATCAAAATAGATAATGCGAACGACAAGAAGATCGTAACAAACGATAAAAGAAATAGAAAAAAAAACGACAAATAATTCAAATCTAAGAAAGTAAATCGTAATATTAAATGCGAAAAAAAGACGTTTTTGCGAAAATATCTATAATTTAAGACAAGAAACACTATTATCGCATTTTTTTCTTCGAAGCTTCGCAAACTTCATTTAAGAAAAAAAATAATAATAAGATATTTAATTATTAAACTTTCGTATACAATATTATTATTTTCGAAAATGTTAAATATATATTAAAGAAATGTAATGCGCAAGTTGCAATATAAAAGAATGTGAATTGCACTCATTTTGTTAACGATTCGAAATTTTATTTTCGAATAAAAAAAATAATGATTTAACGTTTAATCGCATTTGCGTTAATAATATCTTTAAAAAAAATTAAAATAAACAAATAAAATTTAAATTAAAAAGTGTTTATATTAATAATATTATTTACAATTACAATTCTTTGTTAAATTAATAATAGATTTTTAATTATTAAAGATATATAAATAATTATGTTATCGCAACGATTTAATGCGATAATAATAAGAAATAATAAGAAGAAAAAAAGAACGAAAATTGTTTTCGAAAATTTAATTTAAGATTCTTCTTTATGTTTTAAAAATTAAACAACGACAATAAAATTTAAAGCAACAAGCATTAAAAATTAACATTAGAAAACTTTATTAAAACTAAATATATATATAAATACAAAAAAAATTAGTACTTTTATAATGTAAAACTTTTAAAATCGCTAAAAACTCTATTAATTTATAAATATTTAAATTAATTATTAAATTAAATTATAATATTACTTCTTTAATTTAATTTAACGTCAAAATCGAATTATGACGATTTTTTAAAATTAAATCGCTTAAAGTGGTTTAATGCGAAGCGCGTTAAACTACTTATAGTAATCGACTAAATAACTTTAAGCGATTTGATTTTTCGAATTTTTTTAACTTAAGTCTTAACATTTGTACGTAATATTTTTAAATTAATGCAACTAGTTTACAAATATTTTAAAAGATTAGAAGATCGCATTATAAAACGAAATTCTATTTAATTATTTCGTAAACACATATAGCAATTAATTAGAAAAATTATTGCTAAATAAAGATTTTTAATTAATTGTAATTCGATTTTTATTTGTGTCTTAAAAGCATTAAATATTTACAAGATTTAAATTAAATTAAAGAAGTTTTTAACAATAATGCGAGTCTTAAACATTCGTTTGTTTAAAAAGATTTATTTTTCGTTTATATAATTTAAATAGAAAAACATAATATACAATTAATAAATATAGATTTTATCGTTATACAATTAAAGCTTTCTTCGATCTTTAAAAAAAAATTAATCGATTTTGCAATTCGAATTTTTGTAACATTATAACGTCGTTTATCTTGTTTTTACAAAAATCGTAAATAAATTTTATTAAATTGTTTAAACAAATAATAATTAATTAAATTATTTCGTATAATTTTTTGTAATTAGAGTAATAAAATTTTTGTCTCACATTTAATTTGCAAAACTTCTAAAAAGTTTTATTAATAAATTTTTATATAATACTTTTGTCTCTAATTTTTTTTACTCTTTTTATCGCTTTAACGTATCTTTTAATATATATATAGATAAGCGTTAAATGTTATCGAAGCATATTGTCGTATCGAATTTCGAAATGTTTAAGAAAATCGTTAAAAATGCGAGAAAAATAAAAAAAAAATTAAATCGTTTTGTCAATTTAAATAGCTAATAAGAATAGAATAATTTATATAGAAAACAACAAAAAGCAAGTTCGAAAAATGATTTAATACAATTATTTTATTTGATAACATTAATAACAAAGTAATTAACAAACAATTGAATTTTCTTTTTATTAAATCGCATTATACGATAAAGACGTTTAAGAAAAATTCGATCTAAATTAAATTTAAATCTTTTATATTTCATTGATTTAATATATAAATGTCGAAGATTGTTAACGAAATATTAATTCAAAATAACGATAATGACAAGAGCAAGAGTCATAGCTATACGTATGCTCTAATTATCGTTGATCAATTGAGTCAATTAAGTTAATTAAGGCATGCTAAGTAGAGTAAAAGAAATTAGAAATGCACATTATTAATGAGAGAGAACGAAAATTGATCAAATACGATATTCATTAGGTTGCGATCCATATTACTCGATCAAGTATAGCGCGAGCGAGCTAGCGGTCCTAGACCCCACTAGCCCCCGCAAACCAATTGAATAATCGTATTGAATAAAGCTGCGCAACCTGTCTAATCCCCACTTTATCTTTCGCTAATCCGTTCCATGGCGCTTTCTGGTCGAAGAAGCCTGGGCCTCTAAAGTTCTGCTTGACCAGCATTGCGAAGGACATACCAACCAAGTTTGAGCCGAGAATTCTGCCCTCGACCAGATAGTCGACAAAGGTGTGGAAAAGAACATGATCTATGTTTGGCTTCATGAGAACTCCCAACGTTCTTGTTCTCTTACGATCAACATCTTTCGCTTTCTCAAGGAACTTGTGGGTAGCAATGTAAACGTTTGCCGGCACCACGACCAGCATCACATAACGTGGGTTCTTCATATAGTTGTAGACCATACCCTCCACCATTTTCATATCCGCCTTGGTCGTTACCCCCGACGTGGTCCTCTCGAAGACGCTAGAGGCATCGATAACGCTCAGATGATAATCTTTAGCGTCGGAGACCTCAAGATATAAGATTTCGTTGAAGAACGTACTCTTTAGGCTAGACTTATTTGGCACAAGACCTATCACGATATTTATCTGGGTTTGTTATTATAGCGATAAGACCCTAGAGAGTCTACGTGCCTACTTCATAACATTGGTGAACGAGTTCACGTCTAATGATTAGAAATCATTCGCGACCCAAGCGCCACAATCTGCTTTGTGTTCTCCAATAGCAATCTCAGCCGAAATCACCGAAACCGATGCGTATGTCCCTTAGGACCGTCGAAAGATGATCTGCGTTGCAAATAGTGTACGGAGACTACTCTCTATCGAGGGAACGGAAGATTAGGAAGTGCTTCCAGAACAGAGCGCTTGCCACTTGATTGATTGCCAACGACGATCAGCTGCGGAAGGACCATATATTCTTCTACAGTGCGGACGAAAAGCTTATCAATCTTCTCGAGAAGATTTGGGTTTGCCAGCTCAAAATCCGAGCCATCGCCTTCCATGATTGTGATTTGATTGCAGAAGCCTTGGCACCTAGAAGAGTAATTCGGAAGTTGTCGACATTACGGTTGCCAACGAAGTTCGATGAGGGCCAAAAGCGTATAAAGCCCACGCTCAGAACATTCCGAATCGATAACGAGCGCGGGGTCGATGACTGTTTAGAATGAATTCCAGATGTTCGGATTTTGTGCGAAGTGTTTGAGTAATCCATCAATGGGGTATCTATCTATCCACAAGACGCCCGCCCAGCCCAAGATGCTACCAACAGCCAGATGTTTGCTTTTACCGCTTTGCGCCAGCTGGTATCGAAAAGCCCCTTGTCATGAAATCTGCCTGCATTTTCGTCTCTCCAGTGCTGGATGAAAACAGACCTTTCAAATTCTCGTTTTCAGCCGTCTTTCGCCGCTTGTTCCGATCGTTCTGCTCTGCCAGGACCTTCGCGGTCAGGGAAGCTGTCCCAGCGTTCCTGATGCCATTGGGCGCGCTCAATGTTTTCTGGCTAGTCTGAACAGCGTTTGGGTATTTGCCGTTCTCTGCTGTAGCTTCTACTGGTGTGGTGCCATTTGCCGTGTCGGTCTTCTTCCTCTTCTTCCCTGCCCCTGGACCTTTCTTAAGAGAGTGCGTAAGACCCCGCTCTTTTAGGTTCGATATCCTACTGTTCAAGCGATCCTTATCCTTGCCTGAGATAGGTAGTAATGTGATGACATCTTCGGGGCTGTATGATTCGTTGCACTGGACCGCTTCAGTCAGCGATTGCTGCTGTCTCTTAATCTCACAATACGTACCTCCAAGCAAACGTCGCCTGAGATCTCTTTGACGGCGCCCTCGGAGAAAGCGTGACCGCAAGGCACTAAATAGACCGCCTTCACTCCAGGCCCCATTTTCTTGTTCGTAGTTGGACAGACCCACATCGATGATGCCAATCGCCGCCCACTCCTCCCATCGGAAATCTCTTCCGAACAGAACTTTACCTCTACCACATCTTTTAGACTACCAAATTGGCTAGTCTCGACCTTGTTCTGCGCGTTATCATGGCCGCTAGCTATGAGGGACTCGAGTACTACGTCTTTGTTGTAAAGTCTGCCTAGAGCGTCGGAGACAACTGGTGGTGACAGGGGTTGGTTCGATAGAGCACAGTGTGTCCAGTAGTACTCTTGCTGCTCGTTCTGTATTTCTTTGGTTTGTGTAGTTGAGGGATCTTTTGCCGCTTCCTTGACGAGCTCGCGCCGCTTTGGAATACTATTATATAGTCAGCCAGAACTCTGAAGACTTGCGACTGTGTGTGGGCTTACCTGCCGCCGTCATTACCCATTGCGCAGGTGGGTTGCTAAAGTAGAACGAAGGTACCTTACGGATGTTACTTTGATAATGGCTTGGGATGCCAAGGATCAGTGGAGCCACGGCACGATTTGCCGTCGGATTTAGCGATGATGATGCGGGGGCCGCTGAGTAAAGAACATTAAACACTCCCACGCTCTCAATATTTGTCCGGCTGGGTGAGTGACAACACAAAATGCTTCGTCTTGTGAAGTGGTGCTACGGGAAGGTTTCTCCGCTATTCCTCTCTCCACAAGCGACTGTCATACTGAGCTTGCACCGCTCGTGACGCTGCAGTCGAAAGTACGATGTCGAAGTCTGAATCAGAGCGGCGGGCATCTCGAATCATCCCGGCAATCCCTCGAAAATTTGAAAGGAAGACCAGTCCAGGAGTGAGCGGAGCAAATGAAAATTCCAACCCAGGTATTGAACGCAGTTGAACCTTACATTGTCCACTATACATACCAGGAAATTTGGCCGCTTATATTCATGCAGCAGCCCCTTCCACCACTCAGGATTTCGGCATTGAGAAACATGGCAAGCTACCACCCCCCTTCTATCCAGCGAGCCAGCGCATTACGGCACCCTCAGACCTGGTCCCAAGCAATGGCAAAATGGAGGACGAGGTCTCGGGATCGCCTCATGATCCTTTAGCTCGGCAAATTTCAAGCGATGAGACTGTCACCGCTCAGACTGCCGAAACGTCCGACGCTTTTCAACCTCGTACTCTTCCTCGCGCCACAGTCTATCCTTCGAACCCTACCCCTCCTGTAGACGACGACCCTCTGGAATCGACACCGTCCCAATATTTACTCCAAGCTCACCCTCCTTTCGTTGCTCTCCAACATCAACCGACTCCACCTACTGATGCCACGCCCTCTCCTACGCATTCTGCGTGTCAGCGCTATCATGGTGTGGACGGCATCTCATTCCGACCCCCACAGTGGGTCGAAGACCAAATCCATCCTTCTCCAACGCAGTCCGCATATCAGGGTTATGCATACGCGCCTATCCAGGCCCATGATCAGAGCCTTGGCCAGCCCTACGAATCCTCCGGTTACTCCATCCCTTCTGAGCACGTATCGGAAGCTTCTCACAGTTCTCATGATCTAGCAACTGAAATTCCTGCGCCAGATCCCGGTACTGACACTGAGGGTCAGTGCTCACAGTTCCTAGGCTTTTTAGTACAAGGGCCACATAGTCTTAAAAATCCTGAGGCTCCCCCCACAGGGTCTTCCTTCAAGCCAGAGCCTGCGTCAAACCCCGATGACAGGTTGTTTGAAGATGAAAATTCGAGTTCGGCTTGTGAGCTCGTTCCTAGCGACCACCCAGCGCCAGGCGAAGGACTAGTCCATGTTGATGGTACGGGTCGACTATTCGCAGCGATACCAACAGGAGCTCCACCACGTGAGGTTTGGCGCGGCACAGTTCTAGGTGACCTTCAGCATGTCTCTTTAGATCCTCCTTTTTCCAGCCTCTCAATTCCTACCTTTCTTATGCAACATTTCGATTCGCCCCAGTATGCCGACTGTCGTCTACGTGTAACTTTTAGCAATAACAAGTACACGCCTGAAGAGCTATTAGTGCATCGTGTGGTCATTGCCCAAAGCCCAACTTTGGCAAAGCTACTTACCTCAAGTGAGATAGATAACGATGGGATGAAGCTGGTACATCTGGAAGTGCTTAGTAGCTTCGTGGATCCGATCGCAATCCGTTCTGCACTGCGTACGTGCTACGGCCAGTCACCTTGGAACTTTGTAGGCTTGGACAAATCGAAACAAGCATCACCACTTGGGTTCGGTGACTGGACCTGCTGGATGGAGAACGCGCTAGCTTTCGCAGCAGCAGGAATTGAGCTCCAAATGGTCGATGTCGTAGCTCGAGGGACACAGATAGTATCCTCGATACTGGGCTGGCACACCATTGAGCCGGCACTCAAATTCGTCATGGAGGGTGTTGTTGACGGTATACCGGATGATGTGTCGGACGAGGGAAACGTGCTGCTACAGGGCCTTGGTATCAGCGATGGCTTGGATCCGTCAAGCGTATCCGCGCAGCCGCTGCGCGATTCCAACCCGTCCATGACCAGCCTCAGCCCCTACACGCACGGCGTCGCGGCTTATCGAGTCAAGCAGCTTTGTCTTCGTTTCATCAGCGACGATTTCTCGCAATCCGACGACTGGACGCTAAAGGCGGCCGCTCACGCTCTCAAACATCTTGACAGGCTGCCATTAGAGGTAGATATCCGGTCGCCTTCTTCGAGCTCACGTCTCAGCCATATACAATTCGGAAGTCTACCGATGAAAGCACCTGCAGGGTCAACAAGCATAAATATGAAGATCTCCAGCATTGTGCTCTCTATTCCTTATGTACTTTTGCTTGAGCTCGTCGAGCAAATAGAGCATGTCCTCAGTGCCGACAAGATCATCTCCATAGTGGCAGAGCGGGAGCGTAGGCGTCAATTGGTCTTGCGAGACAAAAGCGTCTCTTACGACCAGCGAGCTGCGATGATCGAAGCTTGGGTCCCGGTCGGATGGGAGGAGGTTGTGAAAACGATTGATGTCGATGGTACCAAGCAGACCACGATATCACGGACTTGGACTGGCTTTCGGAATCCTCTGGCGGAGCAGTCACTGGCCCAGACATAAAGGGTCTCGAGACGGTCGACTCAGCATATATGGGATCTGTGCTTGCGTACTTCATTAGCGTTCGGCGCTGGATTCGGGTTTGCGAAAAGCGATACATGCATTACTGTGGTTGCTGACAAAAAGCAGCTTACATGAAATTCTACAGCTCTGTAACAGCTAATCTGGGCTGTAGTCACAAGTATCGAAGCATAGGGGACTTGAAATAGCTTGTCTTTCTCATATGCGTGCTGCCCCCTTATCCTCAGTGCCTGTACGCAGACGTATCTTACCTGCCTCCAAGTCCGCACCTTCTCTCCCTAGCCAAGCCGTCAATCCGTTGCGCGCAGTGGTCGCTCTTACCTCTTCTACGTTACTACTACGAAATCCCTACATTAGAAAGCTCTGTCCGCCCTACCTATTTCTCACTTTGTAATTGCATCCTCCGATTGTACCCTTTTCCATCTTGTATACTACAGCGTGCACTTTTAGAAATCCTATTCCCCCTACTTCACGTTTTCCTCGCAACCTGTCGCTCAGAATGCCCAGAACTATCTCTGCGCCCATAGGTGCCTTTGTCTCAAGCACCAAGGCTCGCGCTAAACGCCGCCGTCGCCCTCGGCATGCTGGCCATGACCGAGGTGGTGAATTAAGCACTATTGCCTCTATAGCAACCGAGGCTAAAGGCGATGACGAGGCTATAGCTTTTGCTAGCCTAACTGACTGTGACATCTGGAAGGACGATGAGGACGATGAAAATATGGCTCTAGTCGACTGTTACGGTGGTACGTCAAACTCTCAGGATGCTCTTGGGCGCTACACACTGCTGGCAGAGATACTAACTCGACTATAACAACAGGTAACCGCTTCAACGTGCTAGACTGTACAGAACCAGATCATCACTCGACATCTGATGCCACGAAGCCGTTGCCTTTGAGTCCCCGTCTCAACCCTCCTGATACCCGAGACGCTTCGCCGAGTGTTGACAAGGTCAATCGCCCGATCGGCACACCGACCGAGAAACAGACAAACGATAAGAACAGCGCTGCCATTGATCCCCAGACGCAAGTAGAGAACATCCGTACGCTGTCCGTATCACCACCACAATCAGACTTTACCTTTAAGCTTGCTACCCCAACATTGATCGTAACCTCACCAACTCCACCCGAAGGATATAGAGTCAGAAGGACGAAACGTCGTCGACGACAATCCAAGGCCAATAAGGCGTCTACGAACGACCACCTACTGAAACCCGATAATCCGCATTCCACGCAACTGACCGCCATTGCCGACGAACAGCAAGCGGATGAAGTCACCTCTATACCTACTGGAAGCCCCGATACTCAGGCTTCCACGAAACCTACTACCGCTATAGACCAAGGGGTCTTTCCAATACCCTCTGTAAGCGAGCTGACAGGCAAAACATGGGACACGCCCTGTGCACCGCGAGCGCGTCTGATCGACGAACCAGCCCCCAGTGAGAGAAGTCTGGACGTCCAGGCAGATACACCAGTGGACACGGATATTGAGGATGCTGCAGAATCACCATTGCGGCAATCCTACGCAGCCGTCACAGCATCTCGATCGCACAGTTCTATCGACACCACAGTCCATATCGCCCGACCCTGCGAGTCGGCAGTCACCGCTTCGGGACCACTTCACACAGACCCAGCTCAAGACTGGCCCTCCACTCTTCCAACATCTACAGGACCCATCCTACCAGCAACAAAAAGCCGCCGTTCGCGTTTCTTCCCACGGCAAAGCCCACCCGCTACTCCTACCTTCCGCGCTCGCAGACCATCTTCAACATTCCGACATCCAAGGTTTCGCGACCCGGCAAAGATCATTACTTCGAGTCCCGCTATTGTAAGCAAGACGGGCCTCCCTACACCCCCTTCAACCCAAAATCCCAGTCTTGAAGTCCTCATTCCATCGCCGGTTGATCCCCCGTCCCAGCAATCTCTGCCATCTCAGACCGGAATCCAAACGAACACTAGAGAGACACCTATCAAGACGCCCAGAATTCCACGCACAACCCCCTGGAAATGGTGGCGCGGCGACCTCTCCCGCCTGCGCAGCCATTCGACAACCTCTCCCTCGCCCTTCCCCAACGAAGCCACAGAGCTGGAGCTTGTGAAGCCGAAGTCGCTGGAGAAAGTCATGGCGAAAGAGAGATCGGATTTTGTGCCGGCGCTGGGAGGGGAGTGGGAGTTTGTTAGCTTGAGGGAGGGGTTGAGCTTGAGGGGAGTGGGGGAAGGGGAGGAGTGTGAGGGCAGTGACGGGGAGTGGATTTGGAGGTGTGGCGAGGGGTGTCGGTGTATGAGGAGGGGGTGCGCGATGTAAAGTAGGGGCTTTGGGGGTTGGAAGGGGTTGGGAGTTGGGGGAGGGGAGGTAGAAGGGGGGGCAGGGTGGGGAGGGGTGGGCGCGGGTCACTTGCTTCTCTTTGCTGTAAGGTATCCTGGTTGGGAGGGATGACCTTTGCTAGGTCTTAACAGAGGAAAGGCATAGCATGGTTCACAGTTTTGGTTCGTAGGATCCTTTGATGCAAACCTCCCGTCTATTAATCCTGCCACGCCCCTTCCTCACACTTACAGCCCTCGCCCCCCCCCCTCGTCCCTTCTCCCCTTTCGCTCCGCCTTCTCCGTCATGAGCCGCTCATACGCCTCCCTCTTCTCCCCTGTTACCACCTTCTTCCCAAACAACCGGGGCCCTAGCTTCGAAAACCACTGTACAACCCGCCACTCGCTCCCACAATCTAAACCTTTAGATGCTTATGGCCATGGGGCTGGAACTAGAAGACTATCAGGTCCCAGGCCCTGAGTGGCTGGTAGGGAGGGGCTCAGCTGGGTGTGGAACAGAAGGATGGAGCGGACGAAGGGAGATCCAGGCTGGGAAGTGGCGGCGGGAAAGAGGGTATGATGGACGGGATTAGGCAAGGGAGGCCCTACATGTATATGGAGACTACTCTTACTAAACGTAAACCTTCTTTACCAAGGTATTGAAATCCCACCCGGGATCAGCTTCGGCTGTTCGACAGACATTTTTGTGAAACCTCAATCGGGTTAGCGTGTATGAACACGAGTAGCCGGATCTTTGAACATAAATAGTCAGGGTTGCAGAACAATGGTTGTGTGATTCAGCATAAGAATAAAGAGAGAAGGAGAAGATGCATGCAAATCGTGGGCCTGAAAGCGGTGAATCCTCAGATCTAATCCTAGGCTTGATCCCAGAGCTTTCTCCAATTATCATCCCATCGAAGCATACGGTAGTCGACTCGCCAGCGCCGAATTAACTGAGATTTCACATACATGTCTATCCGATATCGAAGGAATTCCGGGTGAGCTTTAGATGGTAGAACTGGTTTACGTTCTGGCGTTTAGTGAGAGTGGGTTTTACATAGTAGACTTAATCTTGAAATAGGGGCTCCCTTATATGGGAATTGGGGTTGAGAGGGGGGTATATGGGAGGTGTGTCGACTTGTAACCCAGCAGAAAGAAGCATGGAGGGAGCGAGAGGCTTGACGGGGTAACGGAGGACTGTTGAAGAGGCGAACCCGTATTGTTGCTCTGAGGTACTCATGGTGGAGTCTTGGGGAATGATCGAACGACCAGTAGGCTCTTGGGGAGATTGACGGCAGGCTTACGGGGTAGCAAGCGATGGATGAGAGGGAATGCAGATTCGATCCTGCTGCTGCTCCAACAATCTTGGTATACATCTATTATTCGCCGACACCGCCGCGATGGCTGCCCATCCGCTCGATGTTCCTCATGATACCACTTCGTCCTGCTCCGCTACCACTCCGAGGTCTGACATCGCTGCCACCGGCACCCGCGTTCATTCTGCCGATTTTGCTCTCGCCTCCGAGTCCAGCTGCGGGCGCTTTCAGCCCTGAAGAGAGAGACCTTGAGAAAGGGGCTCGCAAGCTATCAGACATTCCGGTGCTAGTCGAGGATTTATCGTGGCTGGTTGACTGAGATGTCTGCAACTGCATCATCTCCTCTGTTGCGGCCACCAGCTCCGACATCTCCACCCTCTCAGCCTCTAGTTGCTGCAGCAATCCCTTGTTGTCGCTCTTGACGCTCTGTATCTCCGCTTCCAGCCCCTTTAGCTTCGCAGCCTGCGTCTCATATCTCTGGGCTTCTGCCGCTGTTTCTTGTTCCCGCCGTCGAGTCTGAGCCTCGTTCTCTGCATTCGCCGAAGCAAGCACCGAGGGTACAAGCCCCGACATGGTGGCATCCCGACCTAGACGCAGTTCTTCGTTCTCGCGACAGACTTCGTCGAGCTTAGACTCCAGGTCGTGGATCTTCTTCTCCCATCTCGCCTGGTACGACTTCTTGAGTGCCTTGACCTTATCTTCGTGCTTAGTCTTGTACAACCCGTGCAACTCCTGCGCCACCCTCTCCACCGCAGCGTCTACCTCCTTTCTCGAATCGCCTTGTCCCGCAGAACCCGCATTTGAAGGCGTCTGCAAGCCGACCAGTTTACTCTCTGCATCAATAGCCCTGGCTTCAGCTTCTTCCCGTTTTCGCTCCGAGTCTTCGAGGTTCTGCCGTAATTGCTCCTTCTCCCGCGATTCGCGCATGATCTCTTCTTTGACACCTCGAAGCACATCTTGCATCTCCTTGTCTCGCTTCTCCCAGTCCAGCTTCCCGGCTTGGAGCGATTCGCGGGTCCCGCGCTCTTCGCGGAGTTCTTCCATTGCTTCACCAACGCGGCGCTCGGCATCCGTGACAGCTTCTCTGGAAGAAGCGACTTCGGCCTCCTTGCCGTTCAGTGTTGCGCGGAGGGAAGAAATTTGAGATAGGAAAGAGGATTTGAGGGATTCTAGCTCGCGGGCCGTGATGGTAGGAATGGAGCGGGGTGTCGGCGCGGGAGGGAGGTCGAAGTCTAGAAGGTTGGCGAGTTGCTGCGCCTCGGATGGTGTGCCCGGTGGAAGGGCGTGTTTGGCGGGTGAAGGGGTGCGCAAGCCATTGGTGTATTGCGCGAGGTTCGGCTGTGTTTGAGATTTCTTGGGGGATGGTCTGGTATACCTGGTATTAGTGGCGAAGGCATTGAACTGCTCGGTGAAATCGACGAGGAGGTTTGTGGTATCGCCGTGACTTGATTTCGGACGACGGGGTGTAGGAGAGGGGGAATTGTCTTCGAAGGATTGATGGCGGCGACTTGCTGACGTAGTAGGTTGTGTGCGTCGAGGGGTATCTTCGCTGAAGCCTTTCCGCGCTGATTTGGTCGGGCTTGGAATATTATTTTTGAGAGGTGATTGCCCGAGTCGAGCGAAGGTGGTCATGTCGGTGTCAGGCACTGCTGAGAATGCAGTGAAACGTGTGTCGTCCATCCCTGGGTAGCCTGCGGGTTCGTCCATAGCTGGAATGGTATCCTCAGCCCCGTCTTCATAGATTGATCCAGAAGTACTCTTAGCGGGTGAACCTGGCTGCTTGACAAAACCTTCATTCTCTCGCAGCGCCTGCTCGGTCAGAGGTACTGATTCGTACGGCTGTGGTTGCTTCTTTGCAGGCGATAGTGTGCTGCTCAGGGTTCTTCGCTTCGCAGGTGAATATACCACGTCTTCCACAAACGGGGAGCTTGGTGGCTGTTCTGGGCTTTGTGGGGATGTATTTTCGGCGTCTTGATCATTTGGCTTGGACTTGGTGATTTTACAGCTGGCTTTCCTCTCGATCGCTGGAGTAGCGTTGGCGCTGATGGTAGACAGAGGCGACATTGGTTGCGCCATCTTCAAGGTGCTGTGGTAGTACTTTCAGATGGATTTTGAAGTCAAATGCGCGTGTCCCGCGCATGTAAACAAATGCGGATCGAACCGCTCATCGCCCGCTTGAACGTCGAAACCTTGATCGGGTTAGGGTACAGGCAGGTCCTTGTCGTGTCCTTCACGAAAGATTTGTCCAGCCACAGGATGACGTAGATCAGACCTCAAGGTGCACCCCGCCATGTAAGCTTCAGTTCCCTTGCTTGCGAGTATTGCCAACACACTCCAATCTTGAACATCCTACAGCACAGAAAAAGCTTCATACCCACCATAAAACCTAACAAACATGTCGTCCACCGTCGTACATGTGGGTAGCCTATCGTATGCATACCGTTCCTGCATCTAACAGGGTGTTTCAGGTCAAGAACATTGCTCACAACACGAGCGAGAAGGAAGTAAGAGACTTCTTCAGCTTCTGGTCAGATCAACGAATCCATACTGGTACAGCCCATCTAATATCATGCAGTGGAAAGATTACATCTTTATCCGTGACGCCAGCCTCAGAAGCCTCGGACAGCCCTCAGAGCGCAACCGTCACCTTTGAGAAAGAAACGTAAAACCTTCCAATCCATATTATCCCACTCAGTATCATCACTAACACCCTCCAGTGCCGCCAAAACCGCACTCCTTCTCGACAACACCCAGCTCGGCTCCAGCCAAGTGTCCGTCTCCTCAGCCGCCAACCTCGACGACCTCGGCAGCACCACCGCCGCCAACGACACCACCGGCACTGACCCCAACGACATTTCCCAAGAAGACAAGCCCCGCTCCCGCATCGTCGCCGAGTACCTCGCTCACGGTTACGTCATCTCCGACAATGCCCTCCAGCGCGCCATCCAGCTCGACAACAAGCACGGCGTCAGCTCCCGCTTCACCAACGCGCTGATGACCTTTGACCAGAAATACAAGGCCACCGATAAGGCCAAGGGCTTGGATGCCAACTACGGCATCACAGACAAAGCGACGCAAGGATGGCGAGGCATGACGAGCTACTTTGAGAAGGCGATGGGGACACCCACAGGCCAGAAGCTAGCGAGTTTCTACACGCAGAGCGACAAGCAAGTCCGCGATATCCATGCCGAGGCCCGTCGTCTCGCAGACCTGAAAGCCGGAAAGACTCAGCAGGGCAAGGAGGACAATGAGAAGAACACGCACTCCACCGGGCAAGGCAGTGGAGGTAGTTATGCAGAGAATGAAAAGACGAAGCAGACGCTTCCCGGGAGCGACATGACGACTTGCGGGTGCGGAGGGGCGACGGGCGAATGTCCGTGTGAGGAAGGCAAGTGTGCGTGCAGCGGGTGTGGGAAGGGAACGATCCGCGGGGAGAAGACAGCGACGGGGCCGGCGGGCGATGTCGCTGCGACGGCGGGGATGCAGCCTCTGGGGGAGAAGTATTGAAGGGTTAGAGAGTCATTTCGAGGTCGAAGGCAAGGGAGACGATGGGTTGCACAGGCCGAGCTTGAGAGATTGATGACTGCTTGATGATGATATGATTAGGGGTAAGTAGCTTGTTAGCATTCAACTTTGAAGCTTCTCAAACATCTCCTTGACCGTGACGACGGAATAAACGGTGCTCTCGAAAGCCTGTGGGATATATCTGCTAGTGTACACCGGTATAACTTTCCCATCTCGCCTTATATTCTCATGGAGTCGACACGATCACACCTGAAGTACTCCAGCTTCTAAAACCATGCATTTCCTCTTCCCATATTCAGAACCATCCCTGTCATCCAATCTTTTCATACTAGGCTTGGAAAACTATCCGTCGGCAACCTGTGTTCTACTGTACTGGTTGACGATTTCTCCATTATCTCATGAGGTCAGAAAGCTAACGAAACGAACGACTCTCGCGCAATCATACATCTTGAAAAACTATATCCAGTAGATTAAATCATCCCAGTCAACGATCTGGATTCGGGCATTTAAGCTAAGATATCTTCTACAACATGGGAACTTCAAACCTTTCTGTAGCAGAGCTGCAAGAGCCGTCTTGGAAATGCAGCGCACCCACTCCTTCTACTTTTGGACCAAGCTTTCGACCACTAACTTGCATCTTACATCTGGACACCTGTTGGTTACTCGAGAAGCCATATCTTGTACATGCATGCCCCATTTCTCGTTCCTCAATCACATCACGGCACATCAGGCCCCCCTTTTACTGACGTTCCCCTCAAGACTTCACATTCATAAATATCTCCACCCGCTGAGACTTGCAGCCCACCGCTTTCGCGACGGTGTGACACTGATCAGCCAGCTTCAAACCACAGGATTCCATATTGGGGCGCATACTGTGCTTGACGCGGCGTTCCGTTTACACTCGTACGCAACAACGGCTGCATTGATAATCATAGTGTTGAGACCACTACATGTACCGACTGTGATCTCGTACTGGTTCTGGCGGTGGATCGAGAAGAGGCATTCCCCCCAGGGCTCTTTGTCGGATATCCTACGGGCTTGAGATGGTTGGAGGGACTTGGGGATTTGTGGATATAGATCTTGTTTTGATAGTTTTTTATTCTGGGCTCGGCTCCCGCTGAATCGTTAAAATCTCACAAGTCAAGACACCCTGTTCGTTCAGCAAGGCCTGAGTCAGCAAGTTGGTGCTGTCGACACGAGCGGGGAGCCGAGATAGCACGAAGACTCACGGTCTCATTCGTAATCTCATTCTTTAGCTTTTGGTATGCTCTTTGAATCTATTGTGATCGGCGAACTGCTTTCTCACGGCGAGTGGCATGGCTCGCTGCTTCACCGAGTGTTCGCTGGATCTAGTACGTTCAAAGCTGACCATTGGCATTGGATACTTTAACGTCGTCCGTCTCTTCCTGGGCAGCAGAGAAGTCTATTGAGTACATCGAGTTCTCTATCTGTTTCTCGAACGCGCTCTCGTTTTGATCCTCGTCCTTCTCGAGGATCAAGACACTCTCGTCGTCGTTCTAGTAGAGAATACCACAGTTGTCAAGCCCCCATAATCTATGCCTCTAGACTCTATATTTGAGTCGCCAGACTAGAACGTACATCAAAGACCGATCTCATGTTGTCGTTCTAGACGCGAGCCAGAGTCAGCCATCGACGCCATCGGATTACAGCCTCTAACCGAAAGCGCAAGCGAGAAACCCTGAACTTACTATGTCAGGCATCATTCTCGCATAGAGTAGTATGCAAGCTCTTGAAGCCGCGAGCCTGCGTCTTCAACTCGATATGCTGATCCCGCGACTGCTATAAACGCTTCTCTTGGTTCTCGGACTATACAAAAGAACGCAAAGGCGGAAAGTTGATGGACTGGATTACCAGGAAAGACCCAAAGCAGAGGGCAAACCGTTAAGGCATCCCTTTCACCATCATGCAGACTCGAAGAAGGCCCTCAACTCGTATGTGATACAAGGAACTCTCGGAAAGTGTACCGTGCCGGTGCATGGGATAGAAACAAAGATCCCGAGGCCGCGAGTCTGCTTCTCCAAATCCATCTGCTGGTCCCATCGACTGCTACCGCACACAGAGGAAGCCGACTTGTCTGGAGAGCGTTGCCTGGATGGGACGTCTACGCTGTTGACCTCTCAATGGGTTCTAGAAATGCTGCTCAATAGCCTACGCATCAGATGTAGAGAGCTGTGTGACAGAGATTCGGCGCTGGAGCGTAGGCCGATGTTGAGATTAGGCTTTGAGCTATTCCTCAGACCCCGAGTGTACGTTTCTGTACTTCCTCCTGATACTTTGGCTATGGTGCTGGACGACAATGACGTTTTATCGCTTCTGCAACTGAATATCGCTGATCGCTCGTCCATGTGCTATTTCGTCAAAATATCTTAAAGCGTCTGAAATTGTTGGTTCTCGACTGGTGAATATTTGCGAGATTGACACCCTACAGCCTTTGGAATCCTCCACCAGCGGCAAGAGACGTCATCGTTGTTCTAGTCATTGTCTGCCCTTCGATGGGGTCCATGCCATCTTGGCCTGTTCTGGCAGATGAAATCATCATCCACTAAGACACTCAATCGAAGGACAACCACAGTCCCTTCATCGACACCGCAACAATCATCACGACTGACGGTAAAGGTTCGCATGTTTCCTAACCTGAGCGCCTCGATATACTTCTCGAAGCGCCAAGAACACGCTTTATATGCGGAGGCAGGGAGTTCCTCATGAGACAACTCGAACTTAGCACGAGCAATGGGCTCTACGGCGCGAGCATCCGGGTTCCGGTTGAGCTTGTTGATGACGCCAATACCATTCAGATCAATATTCTGGGGTAGGAACACAGGCTCGTAATACAGGTGAAGAAGGCTGAACTGTTGGCGTATTCGCGACTTGTATACATCCAGAGCAAACAGCAGCCTCAGTTGTGAAATCTTCTTGTCCTGCAGCAGCGAGCGAAAGTTCAAAGCGCATTTATACCAATCCGGGGACTGCCAAACGTACTCTGCCTCCTTATATACCGCTTCTGGATCTTCGTCGCGAGGATACCACATAGTCACTGTCTCGATCTGCATTCTGTATGCTATCAAGTCCCAGATCGGCTGCATTTTCATGCCTCGAGTTACGCACCTTTTCGGAAATCCCAAATGCCGGATCAATTCTATCTGTCGAGCGGAGCGGGCTGTTAGCCACCATGTCGCTGTCATCGGATCTGTGTGGAACGTGAACCTATTCCTGCCGTATAGCAATGGCAGACACTCCTCGTAGATGCTGTGATTGAGGCGCAGGATAGCGACTTCGATACTAGCCTGGGCACGTAGAGCACGATGGTACCCGTCGTCTGCACCAAGATCGAGACCCTGATAGTAGCCGGATGAGCCACTCTGACCATCTTCGTTCTCTATGGACTGACTTGACGTGGGAGACGTTGACCGGGAGTCGAAGTGGGCCTGGGTAGGTACAGGGCCACGTTTGAGAAGTATGGGAATCCATTCTTCGTCGATGTGTAGATTTATGCCGCCATGCGGGCAGAGGACGTGCCGCCAGATTTGATGGAGGATCTCGGCTGGGAGGTAGGGGTTGGCTTTGGGTTGCGCTCTTGTGGTGTCTAAGACAGCGCTGTCTCGTACTATCTCTGACAAGAATCTGCGCCGGGCTTTGAATATTTCCATATCCATTCCAACTCCGTCTAGCTTGAACTCAACGTAGACTAATTCTCAAGTCTCTTACGCCCGGGTATGAGTAACTTACGGTATTCACTTTTCTGTCTCATGTATGCTAAATCATATCTCTTCCAAGTTTTGTTTGCAGATTTCTCAATAAGGTATGTTCGTAGTCAGCCAGGCGTAGATCCGGGGTTGATCGAGGGTTGCTCTTCCCAGACACAGCTTACCGGCGTCGCTAGGTCATTAATCTCCTTGTCATGGCCGGCCATTTTCCTTTCTTATTCCAGTCATGAGGGTCGATATCTTATGTCTGGTCACACTCTCCGCCTTGATTTTCACCTCTCTCGCCGCCTGTACGTCACTCTCATCCTTGGCACCGGCCTTCCACATGCGCCGACTAACACTCTGCTCTCTCAGCTCCAACCTCCTTCTGCAAATGCACCTGTGGCAGCAACAGCACCATCATTCCGCTCGATGCGCCCGCTTCCCGTCCCTCACCTCCTACCCTCTTGCTGCGCGTAAACGAGAACGACGTTCCCTCAAAGGACAAGAGCGGAGACGATGGAGGGGGGACGGGTGAAGAGAAGGGCAAACACAGGGAGGCAGAGAACCGGAAAGAATATCGAGCGTCGAATTGTAACGACTGCAATCGACAGTTCTGCTTGAGTTACAACCTGCCGATTTGCAAGGGTGTCGGGATGGAGGAGGTATTCACAACTTGCTTCCGTGTGTTTCTCTTCCGTTTCTACCTTTACCTAGGGCTTAAGATTGAGCTTCTTCGCGAGCATTCGATACTAGCTAGTCTAACAGGCACACAGAGCGCGACTCGAGGAAAGATGAGGCGGTGGTGTTCATATTCATTTTCGCTACGGCAGGATTATTGGGTTGGGCGGCGATCAAGCCATGGGTGGGGAAATGGGTTGAGGTGAGCGTTTCATCCCTTCAAAAGCGGTGTAAGGCGCTGGCCGGTGGTTGTGGCTGATTCGTTGCGCAGAACGTCAAGGAGAGAAGAAGCTACATGCCGGTTGCACATGATGGGGCGGAAGAAATTTGATCAGTTGTTTCTCGGGCACATCATCCTTGGGTTATTTGGCGTTGGATTTTGGAATCGTTCTACGGGCTATGTGTATGGCGGCATGATATCCTTTGAGGCGCATCAACATCCTGGGCGGTTACCTCACGTTCGAATTTATCAGCATTTGGGGCAACATCAAGATCGATTTCAAGCCGAAGCAGATCTATGTTTCACTCCAGCCGTTCACCATCCACACCTTATCTATCATCCTTCACCAGTGTCTCCATTCCGAAGGCTCTGCTCATCTCCCCACAATTCTAAACATTCCCCCTCCCCTCTTTGCTGACCTTTTCGTGCGCCGCACCCTCCATAGGTCCCTCGGGGTTGCTCGGTAGCTTGTTGAGTACGCTGTCGTCACTCTCCTCCTTGGCCTGGTCCTTACTCTCCGCCGCGCCGATGTCGCCGGAGGCAAGCTCTTTGATTTGAGAATCGGTCTGACGCTCTGGAGATTGGCGACCGGCCTTGGGGGCGGACATCGTCGATAATGTGCTTGGGGTACGGGTTGGATTGGGACTCGGAGGAATCTCTGCAGAACAACCTATCAGTATCCGGTCAGTACGCTCAAAATTCTATGGCAGGGATAAAAAAATCTCGGCTCACGCAGGGAATGATGTGCGAGGGGACTTACAGTTGATGTACGTAGATAAATTCAAGCTGAAGAATGGGCTCGATGGTGTGTCTTTTCAAAATTGACGGACAGGATTTCCTGACTGAGAAGTTTTGGAGGGGCAGATAACACGCACCCCACCAATGACGTCGGTGGTGTCGGTGAACAGCCGCGCGAACGACGGCTTGCGGCCCGAATGGCAGCGATCTACTTTATGTTTGTGGTGCTCTTCTTCGATCAGAGCCATTGATATGGCTTCATCGAGCCGCAGAGCGCGAACCATAGGGTCTGCTCATTTCGATGCAGATAGCTTCTTCGAACGATGGTCTTCCGAGCGGGATCTTCCCACAGGTAGTGATTTGCGCTCTTCTATTATCAAAGCTTTCGATCTATCGTCGAACGATCACTACGTATACCACGCCATAGCAAGTGTGACACTCGCCGACGTTCAGCAAGCGATCTCTAGCGGGTTTCAGCATGGGATGCATGGCTGGTATTTGGCTGAAGACGGCAAACCGGTAGACTAATGTCTAGCTTACCTCGGAGCGCACAGGGCTCACTTCTTCCCAGCTGCCCCCCCCAGCTCAAGCCGACATCACCGCTTATACTGCTGTTTTCTCTTCCACCACATCTACACCCAAAGCTCTGAGCGGCCTCGCAGCGAATGCCAAGAAGGGCTCTCACCGGGCGAGCATAGCAACACATCTACAAAGCAAGCGACTACTTCCACAAAAGTATATGATTCCCAAGACGAAGAAAGCCCAGATCAATCCATACTGTGATTACTGGTGCTGGTCGTGTCAGGAACTCGAATGGGCTGGCCCTGACCCGGGAACAGTCAACGTCCGTACCAGCCATCATATCCTTCCCGTTTTCATGCACCACTTTGGCTGCGTCGTACCTAGCTATGAATGTCTGGAGGTTATCAGACAGACGGCAGGCGGAAGGAAGGTACTGGAACTTGGAAGCGGAAACGGATATTGGGCCTACATGCTTCGCAGGATGGGAGTCTCTGTCACTGCTGTGGACAACCTTCAGAGCGAATACCGGACGCTTTGGATCAGTGACACCGTCGTTCACGATGGCGTAAAGTATTTAGAGGCAGACAATGGGGCGAGAGACGCAGTATTGCTGCTTGTCTACCCCATTGTCGGGATGGACTTCACCTCGAAAATTCTCAAAGCATACGAAGGGAATGTGATTTGTGTTGCTGGAACTCAAAACAAGAATGGATACACTGCATTCCGAGACCAGACGATTGATGAATATATCACTGCGGAGATAGTGGGGTTCGAGAAGACGGTGCAAATTCCTTTGCCGTCCTTTGCAGGTAAGGACGAGGCTTTGTTCGTATTTGATCGAAGATCAGCCAGCTAGCACAACATATGTACAAGGACCGAGGGGTCACGACCGACTGAAGAACCCACTATTGTCAATTTCCACCCCGTACTCCTTTACCCTGTATATACGAGGACGAAGTGGATACGTACCGCGGACGGAGGGGTCACAGTCGACTGACAAACCCACCCTGGTCGACTTTCACCAGGTAATCTTTCGAGATGTCGCTCACCCTCACAGTGCCTGCAAGTCCCATGCAAAGGGTGAACTCGTCCCTCAGCAAACGCAAACACAGCTCTACCCCTTCTTGGCCTTTGTATGCAAGGCCCCACAAAACCGGTCGTCCTACCCAGACAAAGTCTGCACCCAACGCCAGAGCCTTGAATATATCGGTTCCATGACGGATTCCTCCATCCACATGCACCGGTACCTTCCCTTTCGCGACTTCGACAACCTCCGGCAACGCGTCGAGCGTGGCGAGGGCACCATTGAGCTGCCTTCCACCATGGTTCGATACTACAATGCCATCCACCTGGTGGTGAACGGCAAGCAGCGCATCCTCGGCCGTGGCAATACCCTTTACCCAGACCTGCATTTCCGGAGCACACTGCTTCTTTAACCAACCGATGTCTCGATCCCAGCTTAGGGTTGGGTTCGGAGCATGCGAATGGAACGTTATAGGTCCTGTCGGCGCTTTCCGCTTCTCGCCGTCACGGTAGCCTGGCGCACTTGTACTCTTCTTTTCACCTTGGTCGCTACCCGAGGAACCATTCATGACCGTTTCAACTGCAGCGGAATCCGAATCTTCCGAGAAATTTGCAATTTTATATGGTTTGGGTAACTTGAACTGGTTCCGTATCTCCATGTTGCGACGACCCAGCATGGGCGTGTCGACTGTCAAGAAGACGGCTTTGTACCCGGCCTTCTTCGCCCTCTGGATCAGCTTCCTCGAGTGCTCTCGCTCCTCGAAGAGATACAGCTGTAGGACCCGCGGGTTTTCTCCACTAGCAGCCGCAACGTCCTCAAGCGTGTTCGTCGCAAACGAGGACAGCCCCATCACCATGCCCGCCTTCTTACAGGCCCGCGCTGTGGCTAGCTCTCCATCAGGGTGCGCGAGACACTGCATTGCTGTGGGGGCGATACCGAGGGGGATGGAGCTTCGGGCGCCAAACAGTGGGACGGAGGTGTCGATGAGAGACATGTCGCGGAGGACTCGAGGTCGTATACGGTATTTGCCATAGGCCTGAGAGTTTTCCAGCAGCGTGGACCCGGAGTCGGCGCCCTCATTGTAGTAGTCGCGCGTTTGCTTGTTCATGCAGGCATCGGCATGTTGCTCGAGCTCGCGGATGGTAAGGCAGTTGAGGTCATGGGCTTGCGACGCCATTCTTGAAGCCGGACAGATCTGTTGTATCTGCACGAGGGCTTTGGTGGGAAGAATGAAAACAGATGGCAAAGGTCGAGCCCAGCATTTAGCGGCGCGATGAGCAACGGCGGCGTCATGATTGCTGTTCGGAAAGGTGGAAAGGTGGAAAGGCGAGTTGAAGAAGCCACACCAATTGTGGTTCGCGGGGTAGATCGTCGACCTGGGAGGAGAGATCCAGATCCAGATCTCTGACCAGGCCGAAAAGAGGTTTAGGGGCTGCCGAGGTGGCCAGGACTCGGTGGGTTCCTTCATCTCCTACCCCGTACAGTCCTGTTAATATCATCATTAGGCACAAGGCTTGTTCAAGAACGCACTAGCATTGAGAGCGTGGTGCGTTTGCAGTGTTCGATGCTGCTTTAGAAACCCGAGGTGGTCAAAAGAGAACAAGAAACAGAATTCCAGCGCTGAGTGCCTCCAAACACGATGGACAAAGGGTAAGGACCAGAACACTCTTAAAGTACTTCAAAAGAAGCAGCTGCTATCGCTTTTTTCGAAGACCAACTCAACCTTTATCATAAATCCGGTCTCGTGGAGCATGGCCCATCAACTTCCACACTCTCTTTCAATCCGCATACATCAAAGAGCTTCTTCGCTGTGTATTCTTGTCGATGCCAGTAGATCCTATCTTTTCCAACTTCTCCACTGTTGTTCGTATATCTTCCTAAGCCGGTGATAAATTCGCATCATGATCTTCTCCTTTGCATCTATGATTGGTGGCGCTCCACGCTCGAATATGTTGAGCAGCAGAAAGATGGGCGTAAGATCTTTTATCGTCTGAGCGGCTATCTCTCTGTTGATGACGCCCTCCAGAAAGCCGTTAGCGGGACCCGCATCTCGAGCGGCTTTGGGTCGCTTTATGACCTCGTGCTGCTGCAGGGAGTTGGTACGTCCGCAGCATGCTTCGAGTATGCGTCTCGTAAGCGCCAGCTTCTACGCGACAGGCCTTGATTATCACCAACGGAAACCTTCCTCCCAGAGAATCTCCGAACGAAATCCTCACAACAATTGTGCCACCGCAGCGATGCATCCTCCGCCATTGCCGTCCAGTCTCATGGCCATCGCCATCTTAACCTCTCCTGCGCCGCCTCTCCCGGTCTTGTTTCTACCTCCCTCAACAGTACAAACGCGCAAGAACTCTACTGCCTCAAGCAAAAGGATTGGACGAAACCACACTGGCCAGCCACTGCCTACGACAATCTCTACAGCATCAGCGTCCGCCTCCGCGAGGGCTATTGGCGTCTAAACCAAGGACAGGAGTTTGAATTCCTTCCCAATGGCGAGGGGCCAGTGACAGGGCTGCCGCTCGTCCGCACCCCTTTCAAAATAAAACTTGGTACGCATTCTACCACTTCCATATATGCTATTTCCCACTTCAGATCTCTACCTAGGATGTCACGCGGGCGGATCAGAGGCCCAACCGAGTTTATACTGGAACAATTGATGCACCTCGTTGCTGACCAGAGTTTCTCTCCCGCGTAGGTACCGTCACACTCGCCGTGACCACCACCCATGCGTTCGCCCCTAGCGGCCGTCGCGGCCTCCCCGCTCTAGGAACCGGCCCCTTCCCAAGAAGGGTTCCCAGCGAATGGATCATGATTTTCCGCGCGGCGAACGATCTGACGTCGGAGTGCATGATGAAGTACAGGTATGCGCCGAGGGCGGGAGTCAAATGCTTTGCAGGTATGACTGTGCTGAGTGTGTCGAGAGTCACACCTGTCTCTTTTTTAGGCCTTGTTTTGCTTCCTTGTTCTTCCTTTTGGCTCGTTTCCTTCAGTAGTCTTCTTACTCTCGAGGCGAGATATGTTAGGAAAGGATCTCCTAGAGATGATTACGCTATTCGGTAGGAGAGATGAGCTTACTGTGCCAGCTAGAACAGGGAAATGGTCTGTTGATCATGGTCTACGCCACAGGTTCCAACATCGACCACGAGCTCGGTCCGGCTGTGAATGGGCTCCTGGGGCTCGAAGGCGGTGATATTTTCAATGCGACTGCAGTATCCTGAGCCATCGGCGCGAAGGACTGGGATGGTAGACTTTCCACCCCTTGGCATTCTTGGAACGCCTGTTGACGCAACATGGACTGCTCGACCAATAACGAACCGCTCCCGAAGTGACAGTCAGGGCCCTATTGGACCTGTAGAGGAGATCGAGGAAGAGAAGGAGTAACTCGATAGTTTGGGTGACCATTGTGAAGGTAGGATGCACCCATGCTTACCAACGTATGGGATAGGCCCCAGAAGAATCATCTGGCGATACTACTGTGATTCATAGAGAGAGAGGTAAGTCTGTAGGCTCGACATACACCATGCGGCGGGAGTCCTTTGCTGTTGCCCCCTCGTTCATGCAAGATTACTGCAGCTAAGTGGGTCACGTTACATGTACACAAAGGTATCGCCTACAGAAGATCAAATGCGGCTCTAGTGCCTAATGCCCAGCGCTTGACTGGAGAGGAACGATCGTCCGACTTGTGATAGTATTTCTCTGGACTTTGCTCGGTAGAGGGACCAGTGCCTCCTCTTGCTCGTCAACAAGGATACTAAATCGTGGAGCGAAAAGGAAAGAGGAGTGCTCGATGTCTCCCCGCAGGACAGCCAGGCGGATTCAGGCAAGCGGCGCGTTTCGCCTACAGCTCAATACATCCAATCAAATACAGTGTCAACGAGTCGTCCTGCCCCGTGAAGCATCTTGCGATGATTCGAACACTACATGGTGATGTCTCCCTACTGTTTGCTCTTTGTGGCTTCGAATTCAAATCTTTGTGTCTTCGTCGTGTTGCAATTGAAGATGCCTTATTGGCGATTCACAGCAATTATTATCCCATCCAACGCTATGAAAGCGCTCGCTGTAGCCTGGCTGAACAGACTTAGTCGCATTTGCTCAGCCAGAAGCTTGAGTGAGGCGCTGTGCTTGCAGGACGCAGGAATGACGATAAGTTCGGTCCCCTTGAAGGAACTACGAACTATTCTCTTGTCTTTATAATTGGCTTTCCCTCATCCCCATCGTATACTGAGAATGGAACCATCCATGAATCATGGCTTGGAGAATGGGGATAGGTGCACTCGTGCACGCCGTGGCTTACAATTCTACGATGCAATCAGCGAGTGCTTTCCCAGGTTAGTGCGCCCTAATACTAAGAAGCTACTACTGCGACGAAGAGGGAACCCGATCTAAGTGTATATCCGAATGTTCCATCATATGTACCCCATGAACGAACAAGGCTAGCGATGCCGCCACTCGCTCGCTCGTAGTCCCTGATCAACGGGTATTCACTTGTGTTTTAAAGCTGTCTTCTCTATTCACGCAAGCCATATGCGCTAACCTACTACACCAGGCACGGCTATCAGCCCGAGTCTTCCTTGGAACTTGACTTATCTTGCATCATCAGGCATTGTTCCAAGTCAGCTCGCTCCAGCACGGTCGGGAAGATCTACACAAGCAAGTAGGTCATTCAAGAGAGTCTCTGAATAGCTGCGCAACTAATACGTCACTGATGTTGAAGGGTTCTTTGAGGAACAACCCGATCGAGGATCTATCTGGTGGGATGAACTACAGCCTAGGTGCACTGGCTCGGTGGCCTGTTCTTGCTTGTCGCTCTATTCGTCTCTTCTCACAACCAAGACTACGACTCGTATGTACGCCGTACAAACAGAAACAGTGAGCTTTTACCGCCTTTTCCCTGATACCACACAAACTTAGAACGGAACCACTTATATGCCATTACCGAGAACACGGACACGAAGTACCGCCCACCATTAGCTTGCTGCCATACTGCGAGATGTGAATTAACGGCCCAAACTATCCAAATCTTATACTGGCATCAAAGTATGAGCACAAGACACGATGCGCATGCGACTACCAATTATGTGCCTAAGACGGCCTCATCTGTCGTCATATCTTCAAATTTCACATTGTGAGGCATCACGCACTTCTTTGCCTCAACTTCATGTCCCTAATATTGTTCTCAGCATATCGCCAGCCGTTTATGTTGCATATACGGGTCTAGAAGCCATACAAGCCTGCGATCCATTGTTTGACCCATTTCCGACAGGATCTGTATATCAAACCACAATCGGCGATCCACCAGAAGCATTGTCAACGTTCATTGGGGAGCCAGGTGGGAATTCGTCTACATTCAGCTATCCGGAACTAACAACTTTGTTTCGAACTTTCAACTACACAGAGTTCCAGCAATTCTGGGAAGACCCGGCACAGCATCCATCGGAACGAGGGCGTCCTTATCTTAGTGTGCCACAAGAACTTACCCAGATTGATCCAACTTGGAAATCATGCGTCCCTGCGTGGTACGGCTCGTGGGACCCGCCTCGAGCATTGACTGCAGTGGCGGCTATGGTCCCATCTCCCACATCAGCGGTTGACCCTTCATCAATTGCAGGTCCAGCAGCCCCCGGGAGTGGAATAGCTTCAGCGCACATTCCAGCCAGCTCCACAACACTGCCTTCAGCTCAAGCGACCAAATCATCGCTGCCCTTTCTTCCGGTGCGCCCAATTGATCCTCCTGTGGTCGCGTCGATCGAGTCTGACACTCAACCGCCCCTTAACACGGAGCAGTCATGGACGAAAAGCTCTATCGACTAGGGGAGCAGAGACCCTCCATCCCCAACCCCATAAGGGCATGAACAACATAGTCCGGACACTGACTCTGCACCGGTCGTAAATCATGACGAACCTACAACTCTCAATGAGCATGTGTCCAGTACCGAACCCTTACAGTCGCTCACATCTAAAGTCTCGTCTTCTGGTGATCCGCCAATTCCTATGCAACCGATCGCTCGACGTCATCTTTGGATTCGAGATCCGAAACCATCCCCTCGCACGCCTCCGTAACCTCTGCAATATCGGCCAAGGTATCTATTACAAGCATGTCGTTGGATCCCACTCAAGCTTCGCAACTGCCCTCCCATTCATCACGCACGGTCACCAAGTCCGCACAGATCTATACTATTGGCGGCTCAGCTTACACTATGCCAGCTGTTTCGGGTGAGATACATGTCGCTGGACAGACTCTTTACAAAGGCAACCATATCGATGTTGCCGGTGTCTCTGTGTCTTACGATGCTGCTGGCACAGCTATCGTCATAGGCTCCGATGCTCGACCCTTTGCGCCCTCAATAGTCTCGAAAACGATCCGGGACGAAACCATGTTCGGCGCGGGCCACGTTTCGATACATGACTCCAGCGATCAAGTTGGTGACTCCAGTACGAGAGATGGAATGCCAACTTCGCAAGGCATGACCCATGTTGGACACGGTGAAAGCACAGAGCAACCGTTTCTGTCAAATCGTCCGCCGACCTTTATCTTTGCAGGCTCGACTTATACAGCCAGCACCAGCGGCGTTTTCATCATAGCCGATATAACCCTTATTCCTGGAAGTGCTGTCACCATCTCTGGAACACGAGTGTTTTACGATAACATCAAAGGAGGAATAGTCATCGGCTCAAGCACCATACCTCTACAGCCCGAATCTGCCCCTACGGCAGCTATGGTGGGAACATTCACTTTTGCCAGCTGGACCTTCACCGCAGATCCGAAGTCTGCTTTCGTTATGGACGGACAGACGCTATCTCCCGGTGCAGCTATCACGGTCAGCGGGACGCCAATTTCGTACCTCCCTGCCACCACCGATAAGTCAGACGGTACGTGCAAAGGAGCCATAGGTGTAGGCTCGAGCACCATTGCAATCCAATCGGTGTCACTCCCTTCCACAAGTACTATGGGAGCACTGAATTTCCCCACAACAGGTAGCCGAGGGTTATCCGCGTTCGCCAGCTCAACCTTCACCGCAGATCCAACATTTGCCGACGGCCAGACCCTTGAGCCAGGTGCAGCCATCACGATCAGTAGTAGTACCATTCCAAAAGCCTCGGATTCCATCGACGTTGTGATAGGGACGAGCACGCAGCCTGTGGGGTTAGGTGGCTATATCATGGCAGGTTTTGGTTCCGGGCCTGCCGGGCCTACTTCACCGGCGCATTCTCTTGAGCCTACCGGAATGAATAGTACAAGCAATGGATCTACAGGATATACAGGGGTTGCGTTTTCGGGAGAAGCATCAAGACGCTGGTTCGATGGAAAGACGGTTTGTTGTGGGATTGCGGTAGCGGCGCTTGTGTTTCTTTAGTTGGTCTTTGGTAGATTATAATATTTGGATAGAAGAAGTGAAAAGGGGGGCAGCTTGCTTCTGAAATGGATACCTCGCATCTAGTAAATGACAAGAAAGCGAGACTGATAGTCTTCCCATCAGCTAGCAGGGTCACTAATGTTCTTGTGACTTGGTAGCTATCGGGCAAAGTAATCTCACCGTCTCGCAACACGCCCACCGGCGCCAATGGACACTTCCAACGGCTAAAGTACACGGTCTTTACATAGCCCAACAGTCATCGAACCACTTACTGAGATTGTTATAACATGAGGTGATGCGTCCCAATCGGGCCAATGATGGTGGGGGAGCTGACCAAGAAGAGACCAAGTACGGTGACAGAGGGCCGGCATACTCAGGCCCACCACGCCTCTTCAATTCGAAGAGTTTGGACTCCCAGAGGCGTCCCACGGTGAGACCAGTTCGGAAGGGACCGATCAAGATACCGAGGGAGAAGCGTCACTGTAAGCCTTGATGGAATACGGGATCAACAGATAGAGGAAGCTTCGTACTGTGATAGCTCTGCCTACACCACGTACCACTATTCCTTGCAATCGCCCGTTGTAGATTGTTGTGGATCGCTGATATCTTATGCATCGGTCTCGGGCTGACGTTCTTCGGCCTCTCACACAACCTCATCTTAAGCAGCCCCTCCCCTACAAAACGCAGATATCGATGTTGAATGCTTCTTATCGTTGGAGATAGGCGTGGCTGTTTAGTGGGGTTTAGGAATTCATGGGATGGTTGAAGGGAGTGTGCTGTGAATTATTTGTGCTGGTTTTAGGGTAGTTGGATCCCTTGGGGGTGATGCGGAGGAGGGGGGAGGGGGGGGGATGAAGGATGTGGAGGGGGGATTGTGGCAGGAGATTGGGGGAGGAGAGGGGGAGAGGGGGAGAGGGGAAGAGCGGGG
>JAABUQ010001153.1_pt1 | contig 59008 bp, 62 predicted proteins | sample 5560001 | NCBI WGS metagenome assembly JAABUQ01 (sample SAMN10711888, study PRJNA513371) | rock metagenome | isolation source: Antarctica rocks | place: Antarctica: Victoria Land, Finger Mt nord | collected 2015-12-18
TTCGGGATATGGTGGCGGCGATCCTGGTTTGCTTTGAACGGCACGACGGGCGTCCGGGTCCGAGGGGCCACTCTCCTAACCGGCAACGCCCCTGCCGCCAACCGTCCGGTCCATGCACCAAGGTCGCCCTCCAGCACCAGCGCAAGTGCCAGCATCCGCCGCGACGCGGACGCGTCCTTGCTGCGCGCCGCAGCCGATCGAAGACCCGCCGCATCAAGATCCGTCCGCGTGATCGCTACCGTCATGTCCGACCCCCATGCCACGACAGGCAGCGAATCGGAACCCGCCGAGCCCCTCCAAATCACGTTCGAGTCAGCTCGTCAGGCGGCTGGTATTATATTTAGGCTCATTCTAGGCAGTTGCCATGGTCCGCGCAGGCGGACCATTCACGACTACCTTGGCCAGCTTCAAAGCCGTGGATGGCCGGCCTTCGCCGACCATAGCGAGGGATGCTACCGCCCGTAGATCGCGTTCGGCAGCCATAGCGTGAGCGCCGGGACGTAGGTGATGATGCCGAGCACGATCAGCAGCAGGATCAGGAACGGCAGGATGCCGCGGATCACCTCGCCCACCGGCGCCGTGGAAATCGTGGAAAGCACGTAGAGGTTCAGCCCCACCGGCGGATGCACCAGGCCGATCTCCATATTGTGCGTGAAGACGATGGAGAAATGCACCGGATCGACCCCGAGCGGCTTCAGCGCCGGCGCCAGGATCGGCAGCACCAGCAGCAGGGTGGCGGTCACCTCCAGGAAGCAGCCAAGCACCAGCAGCAGCACGTTGATCGCGAGCAGGAACTCCCAGGTGGCGAAATGGTTGTCGAGCGTGAACTTGACCAGCTGCGCGGGAATGCCGGAGTTGGTCATCCAGTGGCCGAAGGCGAGCGCGGTGGCGATGATCAGCATTATGGTGCCCGCGCTACGCACCGCGTCGGCGATCACCACGAGCGTCTGCGTCCACCGGAAGCCGCGGTAGACGACCAGGCTGACGAACAGCGAGACGACCGCCGCGACCGCCGCCGCTTCCGTGACGGTGACGAGGCCGCCGTAGATGCCCACCAGCACGATGATCGGCACCGACAACGCCGGCAGCGCGCGCCACGTCACCCCCAGCCGCTCGGCCATCGGCAGGCTCGGCTCGCGCGGGAAATTGCGCCGCCGCGCGTCGTACCAGACCCAACCGAAGAACGCCGCCGCCTGCAACAGCCCGGGCAGGATGCCGGCGAGGAACAGGCGCGGCACCGACTGCTCGGCGACGATGCCGTAGAGGATCAGCGCCAAGGACGGCGGGATGACGATGCCGATGGTGCCGGACGCGCCGATCACGCCGAGCGCGAAGGAGCGCGGGTAGCCCTTCTCGATCATCGCCGGCAGCAGGATCGTGCCCATCGCCAGCGCGGTCGCCACCGACGAGCCGCAGATCGCCGCGAACAGGGTGCAGGCGACGACCGTCACCAGGCCGAGCGAGCCCCGGATGCCGCCGAGCCAGGCTGCGGCCACGTCCACCAGCGCCTGCGCGACCCCGCCGCGGCGTATGAAGGCGGCCGCCATGACGAACAGCGGCAGCGCCATCAGGGTCGACGAGTTGAGGTGGTCGATGATGACCTGCGCGACGCCGATCAGCGGCTCGCCGGAGACGTAGTACAGGATGGCGGAGCACGCGCCGAGCACCAGGAAGATCGGCATGCCCGCCGCGAGCAGCCCGAAGAACAGGACGAGGAACAGGACAGTCCACACGGCCTACACGCCCGGCGGCGCGTCGGGGTCGATGGCGAGCTCGTGCGAGATGTTGTGGCCGAGCGCCATGGTGGCGGGGTCGAAGAACACGGCGTAGCGCACCAGGCGGACGCAGTAGCGCACGAACATCAGCGCGGCGCCGACCGGCAGCGCCAGGTAGTAGAGCCACATCGGGAACGCGAGCTCGGTCGCGCTGGTCTCGTCCAGCATCCAGGACGTGCTGACGATCTCCCAGCCATACCAGGCCAGCCCGGCGCAGAACGCGAGCGCCACGAGGCAGTTGAACGCCTCCGTCCAGCGCTGCGCGCCGGCGGGGAGGATGCGCAGCACGAGGTCGGGACGCACATGCCCGTCGCTGCGCACCAGCTGCGAGGACACGATCATGATCGCCCATATCACGAGATAGACGATGATCTCCTCGGCCGAGCCGATCGCGTGCGCCGGGTCGATGTAGCGGCCGACCACCTGCACCATGCCGATCACCAGCGCGGCGGCGCCGAGCAGGCCGACGAGGGTCTGCTCGATGCGGTCCCAGAGGCGCAAGACCCTCACCCAACCCTCTCCCGGAGGGCCCGGAGGGAGCGGGGTTGCTTCTCCCTCTCCCTCCGAGAGAGGGCCGGGGTGAGGGTCGTCACGCTCAGGCGCTGACGCCGAGATCCTGCATCACCAGCTTGACCATCTCCGGCGACACCTTGATCTCCTTGGCCATCGCGTCCTGGTCGGGCATCATCGACTTGCGTGTCTCGGCGCTCTGCGCCGGCGTCGCCTCGGCGAACTGCACGCCGTGGCTCTCCATCACCTGCCGCGACTTGACCTGCGCGTCTGCCGTCGACGCGCGATAGGCGGCGACGTTCTGCTCCCACAGCTCGGTCATCGTCTTCTGCAGGCCGGGGTCGAGCTTGTTCCAGAACGTGTCGCTGACCAGCGGCACGTACTCGCCGATGAACTGCCGGTCCTCGTAGGCGTGCTTGACGCCGGCCTCCCACAGCTGGCCCGAGGCGCAGCTCATGTTGGTGCTGACCAGCCCGTCGAACGTGCCCTGCGACAGTGCGAGCGGCACGTTGGGCCAGGCGGTGGTGTTCGGGATGCCGCCGACGAATTTGATTCTCCAGGCGATCCCGGCGCCGCCGGGGCTGCGGATCTTCAGCCCCTTGAGGTCGGCGAGCGAGGCGATCGGCTTGCCGGTCGTGTACCAAGCCTGGTAGCCGAGATCGATCCACTTGCCGAGCACGCGGGCGCGCAGCTTCTGCGCGAGCTCGCCGCTCACCTTGGCCCCGGCCGCGCCGTCGAACGCCTTGTGCGCCTCCTCCAAGGTTCGGCCATAGAGCACCGGCAGCTGGCAGAAATCCGCGTCCGGCACGAAGCCGGTCTGCGTCCAGAGGCCGGGGCAAGCCATTTCCACTTGCCCCTGGATCAGCGCCTTGGCGATGTCCAAGTCGGCGAAGAGCTGACCGGAGCTGAACAGCTCGGTCTTGATCTTCCCGTTCGAGGCGGCCTCGAGCTTCTTCAGGTAGTCGGCGATGGAGACGTTGCGCAGGTGCGAGGGCGCCGTGTCGAGCGAGACCCGCAGCCGCAGCGGCTCGTCGGCCCGCGCGCGAAACAGACCCGGCATCGCCAGCCCGACGCCGCCCGCCAGGGTCAGGCCGGCAAACCCGCGGCGCGACATGCCTCGTTGCATCGACAATCTCTCCTCCCTCGTTGCGGGCAGATCGCCCGATCTCGCGCCGAGTGATGCGGCGCGCGAGGCGGAGCCGTCAAGCGCCGTTCACGCCCCCGCGACCTCGTTGGCCTTGGTCGCCCCGCGGGCGCCGCGCGGCTTTTCGGCGCCGGCGGTCGTGTCGCGCGCCGTCTGGTGCTCCATCTCGGCATCCACCTCGGCACCGATCAGGACGACCATCGAGGAGATCCAGATCCAGGTCAGGAAGCCGATCGCCGCGCCGAGGGAACCGTACGTCTTGTTGTAGTTGCCGAAGTGCGAGACGTAGTACGAGAAGCCGATCGAGACGAGAACCCAGGCGATCGAGGCGAAGGCCCCGCCCCAGGTCACCCAGCGCCAGCGCGCCTCCGTTCGGCTCGGGCCGTAGCGATACAGCACCGCGAGCAGCAGGCTGATGATCACCATCAGCACCGGCCAGCGCGACACCCGGATCAGGATGTCGCTGACCGCGCTCAAACCGACGAATTTCAGCGCGATTGGAAGTGCCACCACCGCGGCCATCGCCACAATCACGAACAGCAACATGCTCAGGGTCAGCGCGAGCGATACCAGGGTGCGGCGAACAAAGCTGCGTTTCTCCGTCTCGTCGTAGACGACGTTCAGCGCGTCGAAGATCGACTTGGTGCCGCCGTTGGCGCTCCAGAGGGCGACCAACAGTCCGATTATGGCGCCGAAGCTCAGCGCGCCGCCGCTTGCCGAGGTCAGCTGCTTGATCTGGTCATGCAGGATGTCGAGACCGCCACCGGGCACGATGCCGTTCGCCGAATTCAGCTCATCGGCGACGATCTGCGGGTTGGCGACCAGGCCGAACAGCGAGATTAGCGCCGCGAGGGCGGGGAACAGCGCCAGCAACGCGTAGAAAGTCACGCCCGCCCCCTCGGTCATGATCCGGTGCTCGCTGAATTGGGCGACCACGCGCTTGGCGATGTCCCACCATCCGCGGGCGGGAATCTGCGTCGGCGAAGCCGCGTCGCGGCCGCGGCTCTTCACGCTCCCCGAGACCGCTTCTTGCTTGCCATGCAGCTGCTCGCGCAGCACTGCGACGCTGCCCGCGTCGGTGGCGGGGCGCGCCGGACGCGGCTGCCGCGACGCCGCGGTCAGCAGGCCGATGCCCGCCAGCGCGGCGGCGAGGGAGAGATCAAACTTCAGGTTGGGAGGAAGGCGCATCCGTTAGGCTCGCGAGTTGGTTCGGGCATTCAACCACGATCACCCCAGTTCGTTGCACCCCTGCCGCAGCGATCGCGTCGCTCGCCCGTGATGACGGGAGCGGGCGCCGTGACTAAGGTCCCGCCCCCATGCCGTATCCCCTCCTGTTCGCCGGCGACCCGCACGGCGTCTATGAGCCGATCTTGCGGGCCTGCGCCGCGCTCCCGCCCGGTTGCCTCGTGCTGCTGGGCGACATGGACCTCGACAAGCAGCCGCTGCGAACCGTGCTCGCGCCGGTGTTCGCCGCCGCCTGGCGCGTGCACTGGATCATGGGCAACCACGACGCCGACACCGAGGCTCGCTACGACAACCTGGCCGGCGACCACCCGGAAGGCGACATCGGCGGCCGGGTGGTCGAGCTCGCGGGGGTGCGGCTCGCCGGGCTCGGCGGCGTGTTCAAGCCGCGCGTGTGGTCGCCGGCGACGGCGAGCGAGCCGGCGGAGACCGACCCGCCGCAGTACCAGACCCGCGCCGCGTTCTTCGCCGCCTTGCGGCCTGGGGAGGCGTGGCGCGGCGGCCTGCCGCTCTGGCATCGCGACACGATATTCCCCGAGGATTTCGCCACCCTCGCCAGCCAGCGTTTCGACATACTGGTGACGCATGAGGCCCCCGGCTCGTACAAGCACGGCATCCCTGCGATCGGCGATCTGGCAGCGGCCGGCGGCGCACGGCTGATCGTGCATGGCCACCATCATCAGAGCTACGCGGCGAGCTTGGCGAACGGGATCGCGGTGCGCGGCCTGCGGGTGGCCGAGACGTGGCTGCTCGACGCGGTTTAGACCGTGCCGTTCCATTCCCTCACCCCGGCCCTCTCCCGCAGGGAGAGGGAGCAGGAAGCCCTCTCCCTCGGGAGAGGGTTGGGTGAGGGTTCTACGCCGCCGCCTCCAAGGCGGCCTCCGCCTCCATCCACGCCGTCTCCGCCGCCTCCGCTTCCCGGCTGATCGCCGCCAGGCGGGCATTCGCCGCGGTGATCTCGGCGACCCGGCCCGGCGCGTAGAGCGCGGGGTCGGCGAGCTTCGTCTCGATGGCGGCGCGCTCGGCCGCGAGGCGGGCGATACGCGCCTCGGCCTCCTTCGCCAGCTTCCGCAAGGGCGCGAGCGTGGCGCGCGCCTCCGCGCGGTCACGGCGGTCGTCGCGCCGGGTCGCCGTCTCCGCCCGGCTCCCGCCCCCTCGCGCGCGCTCGGACAGCAGCGCGCGATACCCGTCGAGGTCGCCCTCGAACGGGCGCACCGTGCCGTCGGCAACCAGCCAGAGCCGGTCGGCCACCAGCTCCACCAGATGCGGGTCGTGGGTGATGAGCACGACGGCGCCCTGGAAATCGGCGAGCGCCTTCACCAGCGCGTCCCGCGCGTCAATGTCGAGATGGTTGGTCGGCTCGTCGAGCAGCAGCAATTGCGGCGCGTCGCGCGTCGCCAGCGCCAGCAGCAGGCGCGCCTTCTCGCCGCCCGAGAGATTGGCGACGGGCGTCTCCGCCCGGTCCGCGTCCAAGCCGAAGCGGGCGAGCTGGCCGCGCACCTGCGTCGGCGTCGCCCGAGGCAGCGCGCGTGCCATGTGGGCAACCGGCGTTTCCGCCGTGACCAGCTCGTCGGTCTGGTGCTGCGCGAAGTAGCCGACCCGGAGCTTCGGCCCGCGCCGCATCTCGCCCGCGAGCGGTTCCAGCCGGCCTGCCAGCAGTTTGGCGAAGGTGGACTTGCCGTTGCCGTTGGCGCCCAGCAGCGCGATGCGGTCGTCCATGTCGACGGACAGGTGCAGGCCGCGCAGCACCGGCGCCCCGTCGTAGCCGACCGCGACGCGGTCCAGCGCCAGGATCGGCGGGGCGATGCGGGCGGGCTCGGGGAAGGCGAAGCGGGTCGGCGCGTCTTCCACCACGGCGTCGATCGTCGGCAGCCGGGCCAGCGCCTTGATGCGGGCCTGCGCCTGGCGCGCCTTGCTGGCCTTGGCGCGGAAGCGGTCGACGAAGGACTGGATGTGCGCCCGCTCCGCCGCGACGCGCTCGGCGGCGCGGGCCTGCTGCATGGCGCGCTCGGTGCGGATGCGCACGAACTCGTCGAACCCGCCCGGCGTGAGGCTGAGCTTGCCTCGGTCCAGATGCGCGATCGCTTCCACCGCGCGGTCGAGCAGGCCGCGGTCGTGCGACACGATCAGCGCGGCCCCCGGGAAGCGCGCCAGCCAGCCTTCCAGCCACAAGGTCGCTTCGAGGTCGAGATGGTTGGTCGGCTCGTCGAGCAGCAGCAGGTCGGGGTTGGCGAACAGGGCTGTGGCGAGTGCGACGCGCATCCGCCAGCCGCCGGAGAACGAGGACACCGGCCGCGCCTGCGCGGCGGTGTCGAAGCCGAGCCCGGCCAGGATCGCGGCGGCGCGGGCGGGTGCGGCGTCCGCGCCGATCGTGCGCAGCCGGTCGTGCACCTCGGCGAGCCGCGCGGGCGGCGCGGTCTCAAGTTCCGCGAGCAGCGCCAGCCGTTCGGTGTCGCCGGCCAGCACCGTATCCAGCAGGCTCGCCTCGCCCGAGGGCGCCTCCTGCCTGACCTGCGCCAGCCGTGCGCGCGCTGCAAGCCGGATGGTGCCGCCATCCAGGCCGAGCTCGCCGGCGATGGCGCGCAACAGTGTGGACTTGCCGGCGCCGTTGCGCCCCACCAGACCCACGCGGCGACCCGGGTCGACCGTGAGGTCGGCCTGGTCCAGCAGGGTGCGGCCGCCGAGGCGGATGGTGACGCCGGAGATGGCGAGCAGGCTCATGCGCGGCATTTACGGCGGCGCACTTGCCGGTGGAAGGGGGAGGCTCTAAAGCCGCCGCGCCCAACCGTTTCGCAAGAGGCCCTCATGGCGACCGAGCGCACGCTTTCGATCATCAAGCCCGACGCCACGCGGCGCAATCTGACGGGCAAGATCAACGCCTGCTTCGAGGACGCGGGGCTGCGCATCGTCGCCCAGAAGCGTACGCGGCTGACCAAGCCGCAGGCGGAGCAGTTCTACGCGGTCCACAAGGAGCGCCCGTTCTTCGGCGGGCTGGTGACGTTCATGACGTCCGGCCCGGTCGTGGCGCAGGTGCTGGAGGGCGAGGACGCGGTCGCGCGCAACCGTGCCGTGATGGGGGCGACCGACCCGAAGAAGGCCGAAGTGGGCACCATCCGGGCGCAATTCGCCGAGGATATCGAGGCCAACTCGGTGCACGGCTCGGACAGCGCCGAGAACGCCGCGACCGAGATCGCCTTCTTCTTCAAGCCCGACGAGATCGTGGGCTGAACGATGAACCCCAACGTACTCGCCCTGCTCGGGCGCATCCTGATGTGCTGGATCTTCATCCAGGGCGGCGTCGACAAGGCACTCGCTCCGGCCGCGACCATCGAGTACATCCACCACCTCAACCTGCCGCTGCCGCAGCTGGGGTTCTTCGTCGCCGTGCTGGTCGAGGTGCTCGGCGGCCTCGCGGTGCTGGTCGGCTTCCGGACGCGCTGGGCCGGCATCGTGCTGGCGGTCTGGTGTATCGCCACGGCGTTCGCGGCGCACTATCACCCGGGCGACCGCAACAACATGATCCATTTCATGAAGAACGTCTGCATGGCGGGCGGCTTCCTGCAACTCGCCGCGTGGGGTGCCGGGCGGTTCAGCGTCGATCGGCGCTGAAGCGCATGGCCCGGTAACCCGCGCCGCGCAGTCGTCGTTGGCGAAACGACCGAGCCTGTGATCTGCGTCACAGACTCCCCGCCCGGCGCGTGCCTCCCTGGGCGGAGTTCGGGGGATCTGCCATGTCGAGGTTTGAGGACCGCGGTCGCGGAACCCTTCGCCGGCCGAGCGCGATGCCGTTGCAGTTCGATTCGGACAACGTTCTGCTGCTCGTGTTCGTTGCCGCCCTGGCGGCGGCGGTTCCGCTGCTTGGACCGATCGCGTTCGGCGATCTCGGCGGCGAGCCAGCTCCCGCGTGGAACTGGATCGCCTTCGCAATCGCGACGCCAACGCTCGTCCTGTTCCTGCTGCACGATCCGGAAAAGCCGCTCACAAACCGTTGGCGCGCGTTTTGGACCCTGGCGTTCCTGGCGTTCCTGATCCAGCTCTGGTCGAGTTCCGACCCGACGCTCCTGTCCCCCGCCGCGCAGCCGCCCCGGCTGTTCGGCTCTCATGCCAGCAACATCCTCCTGGCGGTGCTTTGGGCCGGCAGCGTCGGCGTGGCTTGGGCGATGCCCAAACTCATTTGGCCGCACGCGATCATGTTCATCCTGCTCAGCACCAGCGCCCTCGTGACACCGGTCTGGTGTGATCCGGGCAGTCCGCGAACCTTCGGCCTGCTGTTCCTGCTCGGGTTGGTGGGTGCGGCAGCTATCCGTGTTAGCTGCCTTAAGGCCGAGATCGGGAAACTGCCTGCTGGCCGCGCCGCCGAGCCCGTGGCTCCGAGCATCACGGCCGCGCTGCTGCTGCGGCAGGTATGGCGCGACGCCAACGGCAAGGAAGTGCAGATCGCCGCGACCTACTCCTATCTCTGGCTCGCCGACCAGTTCGGCCATGTCGGCCTCGGGCTGATGCTCTGCCTCATCGCAACGAAGATTGCCGCGGTGGTTGCTCATGTCGCTTCTGCCAGCGGAACCGAGCAATGGGTGGGCTTTCTCGTGACTGCGGTCGGGGTTTGCCTGTGGGAGTATCGCGCCTATCACGACGCGACCGCACCCCTCCCGGTACCTGGACCGTTCGAAGCGGACGAACCGATGATTCGCCGCAACGCGGTCGTCGCCGCGCTGTACATGGTCATCGGCGCGGGCATGGGCTGGGCGTTCGAGCAGCAGGAAACCAGGACGCAGCTCGCGGCCCTGGCGGCGCTTCTCTTCGTCGCGATCGTGTCGGCCAAGTATTGGGTTCGCCAGAAGATCATTTGGCAGAAAGCGGGACTGCCGTACCTGTTTCGGTTGTCCGACGCGCAGCATACGATCTACGAGAAGGCGGCCGAGGATTTGACGGCCATGATCGAAGCAGTCGCCCCGCCGGAGGCCAAACCGCAACAGGTGGTGATCGCCGGCCCGCTCGGGTCGGGCCGGACCAAGCTCGCCGCCGGCGTCGGAACAGAATTCGCGTTCCGCGACAAAACCGTCCGCTACGTCAGTCTGGATCGCCTGCTTGAGTTTGCCGACGCACAAAGGGTGGCGAGCAATCCCGCCCGGTTTGCCGACGATCTCGGCCCGAACAATATCGGCTATTGGCCGTGGACGCGGGCCCAGGTGCTCATCATCGACGACATCGGACCGGTGCTGGACAGCTTGCACGAAAAGGATCTGGTCGATCTGCTGGATCGGAAACTCGGCCCGTTGCAGGTTTGCTTGCGCGACCGCCACACGATCTGGATCCTGGGCGACCTCGGGTCCGATGATGACGGGCGCGACAGGCTGGCCCGCTTCACCGCGCACATCCATTGCTTCTGCAAGGGCGAACGCGAGCCCACATCCGTGCTGCTGCACGCGCCCGGCCAGACCCCGGATGTGCAAGCGCCGGCGCTTGGGAGCCAGGAGTTTCAGTCGCCGAAGCTGGCGGAAGCAGTCGAGCCATAAAACCGCCGCTCCCAGGCGCGCAGGTTCTCGGCACCTTCCCGCAGGTAGGGCGTCAACGGCGCGAGACGCAGCAGCAGCCGATTGAGCCAGACGGCGGGGAACCTGAGCGGTTTCTCGAAGTCGACGAACAGCACGATGCGGGGCCGATCGGTTTCGTTCCAGGCCTCGTGTTCATAGGCATCATCGAAGACGAGCGCGCGGCCCTCCTCCCAGTGCCGCGTTTCGGAACCGATACGGATGGCGACGCGATCGCTGGCTTCCGGCACGAGCAGCCCAAGATGCAGCCGCAACACCCCATTGTAGGGGCCCCGATGCGGCGGCAGGCGCTTGCCCGGCTCGAACACGGAGAACATCGCCGTCTTCAGTCCCGGTATCTGCCGCACGATCCGCCAGGTCTCGGGACAGAGTTCGATGCTGGGACGTGACCGGATCCCGTAAGCCATCAGCAGAAACACCTTCCAGCCGGCGTCCCGCGTGATGGAGGCGGCGTCGAGCGTGATGTCCTGGACGTTCGGCAGCGCCGTATTGCGCGCGAGAACGCGGTCGAGTTCGCGCCGGATCGTCCGCCACTCCCGCTCGACGGCCTGCACCCAGGGGAACGCCGCATTGTCGTACACCGTCGGATTGCCCAACTGGGCGCATCGCTGGTTGAGGCGCTCGGCGAACCCGACGATCGCCGCAAGGGCGCGGCCCGCGACGCCGGGCCGCTGCATCGGCGCAACGCCCTCGGTGGCCCATTGCTGCGCCGGCGCGGAGCCCGCACCCGCTATGTCTCGACGCTGGACGCCAGGGTCGCTCGCGCTCGCTTCGGCTCCCGCGCCTGCGGGATGTAGGGTTTCAGCCATTCGACCGGACCTCCCTCGGCATCGGTCAGCGCAATCGGGTCGAAGTAGCGTTTCCGGTCCTGCTCGGTCAGGTCGCCGGGCCGCTCCGCGTATTGTGGATCGAGGGCGTCGGTGCCGGCCAGGTAGGAGCGGGGCTGCGACGGCGTCGATCTCGACCAAACGTAGCAGTGCAGGTTCGCGTTGGCGATCACGTACCAGCGGATCGGGTTGAGCGAGCGCGACCGGGCGATCCGGCGGATCGTCTTGAGGACGATCCCGCGCGGGCTGACCACGGTCCAAGGGCGCCGGAACATCCGCTCGACGAAACCGACGAGCGCTTCCGGTCGGTCGGCCAGCGCCGTGTAGGCGATCGCCTCGCCGTCGAGGTCGCGCAGGCGTAGGTTCGGCGCCAGGTTGCCGGTCCCGAGGTCGGTCCAGAAAGTCGCCGTGCCGGCGAGCGGCGCGACCACGCTGAGGTAGACCGGCATCGGCATCGTCTTGTTGTCTGCGATGGTCCGTATCTGCCGCTCCATTTCCGCCGCGGTCTGGTGACGGGGATCGAACAGGTAGCCGTAGGCCACGGAGATACCCTGTGCTTCGGCGTAGGCGATGTCGTCCATGATGTTGGAACGGCGGCTCAGGTTCTGCGTCTTGTTGTAGCGCCGCAGCATCTCGGGATCGAGCGACTCGATCCCGGCAAACAATCCGATACATTTGGTTGCGGCAAGCTGGCGTATGAGCGCCCGGTCCTGCAACACGTTCTGCGTGACGAGCGCCGCCCAGCCCCGCAACTTGGGATTGCACCGCATGATCTCGGTGATGCGCAGCATGTGCGCGCGATCGTCCGAGAAGTTATTGTCCAGCAGCATGACGACAGGATACCAGCGACGGAAGCTGAGCACGGGGCTGGATGCGATCGCGTTGTCGAGCGCGGCGGCGAACGCGGCCGGATCGTAGGCGGCATGGGCGCCGACTTCGGCCGGGATCACGCAGAAACTGCACTTGAAACTGCAGCCGCGCGAGGCCTCCATCAGATGCACGCTCGGGCCGATGCCGCTCCGTGCGAGAAGCGTGTAATCGACTTGGTACGACGAGATGCGAGCGATCGGCGAACGGTAGATCGGCTTGAGCGACCCACGCAGGAAGTCCTCGACGACCTCCGGCACGCTGTCTATGCCGCCGGCGCAGACCGCGTCGAAGAACTCGGTCGCGAACTCGGGGAACGAAGTGCAGATGCTTCCGCCCGCAACCACCGCGGCCCCGCTGCGACGGAAGAAGTAGGCGAGCTGCCGCATCCGGTCGAAGTCGGGCTGCAGTCCGGTCAGGAACACGAGGTCGTAGCCGGCGCGGTTCGCCGGGTCCAACGGGCCGTGCCAATCCTCGTGGTAGAGGCGCACGTCGAACCGCGCCGGGTCGATCAGCGACCCGACGTGCAGGCCGGCGATCGGCTGCATGAAGTAGCGAGAGCGGCGCTTGTCGCGACCCGGTCGGAGATGCGTGCAAACCACCAGAGCCTGCCGCCTGGGAAGGTGATTGCACTCTTCGATATTCCCGGCCGATGGGCGAAGCGGGCTGCGCGGCGGTTTCCGGTCCATGGCTCTCCCGACTCGCCCTCACTTTGGCGCGACGTTTGCGGGCTCATTCGCCACCCTGGCAGAAAGATGCTAAGTGGTAAGAGTCGCGATGACAATCACGGATGTGGCACGCGAAGCGGCCGATTCCGGCGCGATCTCATCGGTGGGCCGGAAGATCACGGCAGCGCAAGAGATGGCAACCATGGACAACGTGAGACCGGAACCCAACCTGCCAACTCCCGAACGCCGGTACTTGAGCATTCTGTTCGTGGATTTGGTCGGCTACACGCACCTTGCCGAACTGCTAGACCCCGAAGACCTCCGGATGCTGCAGCGCCGCTACCAGAATCTCGCACTTCGGGTGATGGAAAGCTACGGCGGGTTCGTGGCCCGTTTCACCGGGGACGATATCCTGGTCTATTTCGGCTACCCGCTGGCGCATGAGAACGAAGCCGAGCGTGCGATGCGGGCGGCTCTCGAGCTGAACGAGCGGCTGCCCGGCCTCGATACCGGACTGGCGAACGCCTCCGTGCCGGCGCTGTCCGTCCGGGTGGGCATTCATACCGGACTTGTGTTGATCGCGCCGGAGCAGATGAGCGGCGGCCTTGCCGAACACACCGCCTTCGGCGAGGTGGTCAACCTCGCCAAGCGCATACAGACCGAGGCGCCCCCGGGCGGGATCGTCGTCAGCAAGCAGACGCTCGATCTGGTCGCCGGACAGTTCGAGTCCGTCCCGCTCGGCACCAAGGCGATCCGAGGGCTTGAACGACAGGTTACCTTGTTCCAGGTCAATCGTCTTGTGCCGGGCGCCAGTCGGTCTGTCACGCGGCTCCAGCGGGGGGCGGCCCGCATGATCGGGCGGCAAACCGCGACGGCGCGGATCGTCGAGCGCTGGAGCGTCGTGAGGCACGAGGGCCGCTGTCAGACGCTCGCGGTGGTCGGGGAGGCAGGGGTCGGCAAGACGCGCCTCATCGCCGAACTGTGCGGCCGGCCCGAGATGAGAGATGCCCGGATCGTGCAGATGAACTGTCACGAGATCTTCGCCAGCACGCCGCTCTATCCCCTCGGCAGCTATCTTTGGGCACGGGCGAGGCTGACCGTCGAAGACGACGAGGCTGCCCAGGTGCAGAAAATCGCGGCCCTGCTCGACCAGTTCGGCTCGGACACACCGGAAAATCGGGAGGTCTTCGCCAGCCTCCTAGGTTTGGCAACCGACGGCATCGTGGACGCGACGGCGCCAACTCCACTCCTGTTCAAGAAACAACAATACGCCTTGCTGACGTCGATGCTCTTGCTGACCACACGCGCGCAGCCGACGGTCCTCTGGATCGAGGACGCGCACTGGCTGGACCCTTCCTCGGCCGAGCTTCTGCACGAGATCGTCGCCGCACTCGCGAATTCGCCGCTTCTCGTTCTGCTGACGCGCCGATCGTTCCCCAAGGGGCCTCTGCTTCCCGAAGCGCACGATACTGTCGTGGTCGATCAAATGGACGACCGTAACAGCCGCGAGATCGCCCGCTCCATTCCGGGCGCCGATGCGTTGTCCGAGGACACCGTCGCGACCGCGATCGAGGCCGCTGAGGGTGTGCCTTTGTTTCTCGAGCAGTTCATCATAGCGCTGATCGAGGAGCGCAAGGAGGCACCGACCACCTCGCGCAAGACGGTCGGCGTGCCGCTCATGCTGGCCGAAATGATGTCGGAACGTCTTGACCGACGACCTGGCGGACGACGTATCGTGCAGGCTGCCGCCTGCATCGGGCGTTCGTTCACGCCCGATTTCCTTGCGGCATTGTTGCAGCAGGAAACGCCCGCGATCGCCCAGCCGCTGCAGGCGTTGGTTGAAGCCGAGATCCTTCTTTCGCAACCTTACGGCGTGGAGGTCCATTACGAGTTTCGGCATGCTCTGCTTCGACGCATGGCGTACGAATCGGTGTTGCAGGCTGAGAGGCGTGTTCTGCACGGGCGGATCGCGGACGTGTTGCAGAACTATGAGCAGTCCGGGCCGACGCCGCCGGAGATCAGGGCGCATCACCTCACCGAAGCCGGCAGGTTTCCCGCCGCCGCCGAAGCTTGGTTGGGAGCCGGGCTGGGTGCCGCGCAGCGCTCGGCCCATGTCGAGGCGATCGCGCATATCCGACGCGCCCTGCAGCTGCTGGACAAGCTGCCCGAGGGTGGCCCCTCGCGCCGGCAGCTTGAGCTGCAACTGCAAGCGGCGCTGATTGGTTCGATCATGGCAACCGAGGGCGCGACGTCGCTGAGCCTTTCCGACTGCTGCCAGCGCGGGCTCGACCTATGCCAACAGGGCGAGCCGTCCCACCTGGTGCTGCCTTTCGCGTTCGGCCAGTTCACGTTCACCAACTGCCGGGGCCATGTGGAGGAGGCGGCCTCGCTCACCCGCCTGTTCCTGTCCCTCGCCGAGCGCAGCGGCAGCGCTTCGGGCCGCGTGATCGGGCATCGGATGCTCGGCATGGTCCTGTTCGGGCAAGCCAGGGCCGAGGAGGCGCGGGAGCAGTTCGAGTTGTCGATGCGGCTCTACTCGCCGGAGCGCGACGCGCAAACCACGCACATGTTCGGCCAGAACACCGAGGTGCACACCAAGTCGGGCCTGAGTTTGGCGCTGTTCTGCATGGGCGACGTCGATCGCGCCATCGAGATCGGGGTCGATGCCCTGCGATCCGCCGACGCGCTGCGGCACCCGCACTCGACGGCGATCCCGCTCGCCTATGTCGGCGGCTGGGTGTTCGGGCTGTGCGGCGCAGCGGACGCGCTGATGGGCGAGGCGAAGCGGCTGATCGCGCTCGCCGAGCAGCATCATCTTGCGATGTTCCGCGCCAAGGGCCTCAGCCATCTTGGCTGGGCCATGTGCCAGCAAGGCGACCTTAAGGGCGGCGCGACGGTGCTGAGCGGGGCAATCGCGAGCCTGGATGCGATCGAGTTCCGCCTTGCGATCTCCGGTTACCTGGCAAACTTGGCCGATGCGCAGAGGCGGCTCGGCGATGTACGCGCAGCCGAGGCGGCCTGCGCGCGCGCCGTCGAGCTCATGAGTGCCAGCAGCTTTCTTTGGCTCGAGCCGGGGTGCGCAGGATCGAGGCGCTGATCGCGGGCGTGCTTTCCCCCGCGAAGGCCGACCGCATGCTGCGTGATGCCATCGCTTGCGCCCAACGCCTCGGCTTTCCGGTTCTGGAGCGGCGCTGTCTACTGAGCCTCAAACAATGCCTCGGACCCGAGCGTCGGGATACGGAGCTGGAAGATCGCCTGGGTGCCCTGTCGCATCTCAATGGCCTCGCGGACCGGGTCACGACCGCGATGCGGGCCTAAATGACGCTGCCGGACATCGGTTCCGTCGCGTACGCAACGTTCCGCGTCGATCGGCGTTACTGGGTGATGTGCGTGTCGCGCGAGTGCGCGGCTGACCTCAGCAATGGAGCTTAGAGACATGGGCCTACTCGACCAGGTTATCGGCGGATTGATGGGCGGTGCGGGCGGCGGCGGCTCGCCGATCCAGAACGTGTTGATGAACATGCTCGGGGGCGGTCAACAGGGCGGCGCGGGCGCCGGTCCGCAGGCGCAGAACCAGGGGATGGGAGGCATAGCCGGCGGCTTGGGCGGCCTGATTTCCGCGTTCCAGCAGGCGGGGCTCGGGCAAGTCGCGCAGTCCTGGGTGGGGAACGGGCCCAACCAGCCGGTTTCGCCACAGCAATTGCAGAATGTGTTCGGGACCGATCAGGTTCAGAACATGGCGGGTCAAGCCAATATGCCGCCGCAGGACTTCCTGTCGCAGCTGAGCCAGCACCTCCCGAACGCCGTCAATGGCCTGACGCCGAACGGCAAGCTGCCCGACGAAGGCACCGTTTCAGTCTAGCACGAAGCGTAGGTCTGCATCGGCGCCGCGGCGGCGAGCGGTCCGGCACAAGCGAGGGCGACAGCATCGCAAGCCGCATTCTGACAATCCTTGTCGTTGCTTCGGCCTTGGCGTTCGGGATGGTGCCGGCCCCGGCTCGGGCCGACAACCCGATGGGCTACCAGCTGCTCCCTGCGCAACAGGCCGCCAGCCTGCCGCGCAATGGAGGTGCTCTCGGCCTCGACGTGGAGCGGGGGCAGCAGATCGCCGAACCCGGCATGACGTTCGAGCTCATGCGGGTCATGCAAGTGAAACCGGGGTCGGCCGGTGCGCAGGCAGGGTTTCGGCCCGGCGATCAAATCATCGCGGTGGATGGCCGGGTGTTCCCCAGCATAGCGGCCTTCGCTGCCTATGTCGGCTCGGTTCAGCCCGGCACCCAAGCCGTGATCGACTACATCCCCTCCGGAGGTGGCCCGGGACAAGCGCAACGCGTCCCCCTGATCGTCGGCGCGCCAGGGCAGGCGGCCCAAGCCCCTCCAAACGCGAACAACGGCGCTCCGTCAACGGGCCTTTCCACCGGGACGAAGGTCGCGATCGGCGTCGGTGCCGCCGCCTTGTTCGGGTGTTACGAGCTGGGCTGTTTCTCCCATCGGGGCTCCTCCCGAGCAGGGACGCCGACCGGGACGCAGCAGCGGCCGCAGCAGCAAGGTGGCCAGACTTTCCGGTGAACGCCGCCACGCGGTTGGCCGAGGCGTCAGCCGATGCAGCTGATGCCAAGACCAGCGGCGACTAGGGCCGCGATGGCCAAGGCGACATAACCATAGATTGGGCGTGACCAATCAATGGTCACGCGGCCGTAGTTGGAGGATAGCGTCCGGCCGGCGATCCTGGCACGGCGCGCGTCAGTGTCGTCCATGATGATTTCCGATCGAAGGACCGAGCTACCATCCTGCAACGGAAGTATGAAGGCTTGATGAAGCGACGGTCGCGGATGTGATCAGATATGGATCGCGTGGCCGAGGCCGTTCAGGGCGGCCTCGTGGAAGGCCTCGGTCAGGGTCGGGTGGGCGTGGATGGTGCCGGCCACGTCCTCGAGCAGCCCGCCCATTTCGATCGCCAGGGTGAACTCGCCGACGAGTTCCGAGACGTGGGCGCCGACCGCCTGGACGCCCAGCACGCGATGGTCGTCGGCGCGGGCGATCACCCGGACGAACCCGCCATCCGCCCCCGCCTCCATCCCAAGCGCCCGGCCGTTGGCCGCGAACGGGAACTGGGCGACCACCAACTCGCCGTCACGCTCGGCGGCGTTCTCCGGAGTCAATCCGACGCTGACGATCTCGGGCTCCGTGAAGCACACCGCCGGGATGGCGACCGGATCGAACAGTCGCCGGGCGCCGGCGATGAGTTCCGCCACCATCTCGCCCTGCGCCGACGCCTTGTGCGCGAGCATCGGCTCGCCCACCAGGTCGCCGATCGCCCACACGTCCCGCATCGAGGTTCGGCACCTGTCGTCAACGCGGACGAATGCGCCGGCGAGGTCGACGGCCATCGCCTCCAGTCCCCAACCATCCGTCGAGGGCTTGCGGCCCACCGTGACCAGCACGGTGTCGGCCGTCGCGCGCACGATCGTTCCGTCCGCTGTCCGCACCGTCGCCGTTGCCCCGGCCTCGGTAGCCTCGACCGCCTCGACGCGGGCGCCCAGGTGCAAAGCCACCCCGGCGCGTTCGAGCCAGCGTCGCACCGGGTTGGTCAGCGGTTCGTCCCAGTTCGGCAGGATCCGCTCGCGCGCCTCGACGACCGTCACCTCCGAGCCGAGCTTCCGGAACGCCGTCCCGAGCTCGAGGCCGATATAGCCCGCGCCGATCACCAGGAGCCGCGCAGGCACGCGGTCCAGCGACAACGCTTCCGTGGACGTGATCACGGGGCCGCCGAACGCGACGCCGGGCAATGACGCGCTGGCCGAGCCGGTCGCCAGGATGACGTGCTCCGCCCGCACCGTTTCCGCGCCGCCGTCGGTCTGCACGGTGCAGGTCTTGGCATCGGAGAAACTCGCCCGGCCCGCCAGCACCCGCACCTTCGCCTTGCGCAACAGCGTCGCGACGCCGCCGCTCAGGCGATCGACGATCCCGTCTTTCCAGAGCATGGTCCGCGCCATGTCGATCGACGGCGGCTCGCCCAGCATGATGCCGGTCGCGTCCCCGCCGACGGCGCGGCGCATGTCGTCGAACTTGCCGGCGGCGTGGATCAGCGCCTTGGACGGAATGCAGCCCCGGACCAGGCAGGTGCCACCCAGCCGGCCGGCCTCGACGAGCACGGTGTCGAGGCCGAGCTGCCCCGCCCGGATGGCGGCGACGTAGCCGCCGGGGCCGCCGCCCACGACCAGGACCTTGGCGTGGATCATCGGGCCGGCCTCCTCACGCGACGAACAAGGTCGCCGGCTGTTCGAGCAGCGCCTTGAGTTCCCGGACGAACTGCGCCGCGTCCCAGCCATCCACGACGCGATGGTCGAACGAGCTGGACAGGTTCATCATCTTGCGCACCACGATCTGTCCGTCGCGCACCACGGGCCGTTCGACGATCCGGTTCACGCCGACGATCGCCACCTCGGGATGATTGATGACCGGCGTGGTGACGATGCCGCCGATCGGCCCAAGGCTGGTGATGGTGATGGTCGAGCCGGTCAGCTCATCGCGGGTCGCGGCACCGTCCCGTGTCGCGGCCGCCAGCCGGGCGATCTCGGCTGCAATCTCCCACAGGCCCAGCGCCTCGGCGTGGCGGACCACCGGCACCATGAGGCCCTGTGCGGTCTGCGTGGCGATGCCGACATGCAGCGCCGCGTGCCGGCGGACGATCCCGGCCTCGTCGTCGAACAGCGCATTGACTTGAGGAAACCGCGGGACGGCGCGGACGAGCGCCGCAACCAGGAACGGCAGCAAGGTCAACCGCGGCCGGTCGGCGGCGTGCCGGGCATTGAGATGGCCGCGTAGCTCCTCGAGCGCGGTGACGTCGAGCTCCTCGACATAGGAATAGTGCGGGATGCGTCGTTTCGACTCCTGCATCCGCTCGGCGATCCGCCGCCGCAGGCCGATGATCTTGATCTCCTCCACCACATCGAGCGGGGCGGGTCGAGCAACGGCAGTGCCGGCCCGGCTTCCCGATGCGACGTAGGCATCGACGTCGGCGTGGGTGACGCGGCCCGCCGGTCCGGAGCCGGAAATATATTGCAGCGGGATGCCGAGTTCGTGGGCACGGCGGCGGACCGCGGGAGACGCCAGCGGCTTGTCCCCGGGCGGACGGTCAGCACGCGGCGTTGGCGCCGGGGGACGCTGCTCGGGCGGCTTCGGCTCGGGCTCCTTACGGACCGGCGGAGCGGGTGGCACAGCCCTCGCCTCGGCGGCGGGCGCATCGGCCTCGGGCGCGTCGCCGCCGACTTCCAGCACGACGAGTTCCGCGCCGACGCGAACCTTGTCGCCGGGCCGGCCGGTGGTGGCGAGCACCCGGCCGCTGCGCGGCGAGGGGATCTCCACCGTCGCCTTGTCCGTCATCACGTCGACCAGCGGATCGTCCTCAGCCACCGTGCTGCCCGTCTCGACGTGCCAGCCGACAACTTCTGCCTCGGCGATGCCTTCCCCGACATCGGGGAGGTTGAACACGTAGCGGCTCATCCTTCCATCGCCTGCCGGAGCCCCTCGGCGACGCGCTTCGGTCCTGGAAAATAGTCCCACTCCAGCGCGTGTGGGTAAGGCGTGTCCCAGCCGGTCACGCGCACGATCGGCGCCTCCAGGCTGTAGAAGCAGTTCTCCTGCACGAGGCCGGACAGCTCGGCGCCGAAGCCGCTGGTTCGGGTGGCCTCATGAACGATCACGCAGCGCCCGGTCTTGCTGACGGAGGCGACGATGGTGTCGATGTCGACCGGCACCAAGGTGCGCAGGTCGATGATCTCGGCGTCCACCCCCGCGTCGGCCGCCGCCGCCAGCGCCACGTGCACCATGGTGCCGTAGGCCAGCACCGTCACGTCCTCGCCGGGCCGCACCACCGAGGCTTGGCCGAGCGGGATCGCGTAGTGACCGTCCGGCACCTCGCCCGCCCGGTGCTCGGTCCACGGCGTCACCGGCCGATCGTGATGGCCGTCGAACGGGCCGTTGTACAGGCGCTTGGGTTCGAGGAAGATCACCGGGTCGTCGTCCTCGATCGCGCTGATCAGCAGGCCCTTGGCGTCATACGGGTTGGACGGCATCACGGTTTTCAGCCCGCAGACGTGGGTGAAGATCGCTTCGGGGCTCTGGCTGTGGGTCTGGCCCCCGAAAATCCCGCCGCCGCAGGGCGCGCGGACGGTGATCGGCGCGGTGAACTCGCCGGCCGATCGATAACGCAGCCGCGCGGCGGTCGACACCAGCTGGTCGGTGGCCGGATAGATGTAATCGGCGAACTGGATTTCCACGACCGGGCGCAGGCCGTAGACGCCCATGCCGACGGCGGTGGCCAGGATGCCGGCCTCGGCGATCGGCGTGTCGAAGGCGCGCTCCGCGCCGTACTTGCGTTGCAGGCCCTCGGTGCAGCGGAACACGCCGCCGAAATAGCCAACGTCCTCGCCGAACACGACCACGTTGTCGTCCCGGGCCATCATGACATCCATCGCCGAGTTCAGCGCCTGGACCATGTTCATGCGCGGCATGCTCAGTACCCCAGTTGCTGCCGCTGGCGGCGCAGGTGCCACGGCATTTCCTTGAACACGTCGTCAAACATCGTCGCCGGGCTGTGCTGCTCGCCGTGGCCCAGGGTGCCATAGCCTTCCGCCTCGCTCTGCGCCTCGCGCACCGCGCGATCCACCTCGGCCGCCAGCTCGTCATGCTGCGCGTCCGACCAGGCCCCGAGCGCCGTCAGATGCCCCCGCAGCCGCGTCACCGGATCGCCGAGCGGCCAATGGCTGGCCTCGTCCGCCGGGCGATACTTGCTCGGATCGTCGCTCGTGGAGTGCGCCGACGCCCGATAGGAGAACAGCTCGATGACCGTGGGTCCGAAGTTGGACCGTGCCCGGTCGGCCGCCCAGCTCGTCGCGGCGTGCACCGCCAGGAAGTCATTGCCGTCCACCCGCAGCGCCGGCAGGCCGTAGCCGAGGGCGCGGGCGGCGAACGTGGTGTGCTCGCCGCCGGCGATGCCCTGGAACGACGAGATCGCGTACTGATTGTTGACGATGTTCAGGATCACCGGCGCGCGATACACGCTGGCGAACGTCAGGGCGTGGTGGAAATCGCCCTCGGCGGTGGCCCCTTCGCCGATCCACCCGGCGGCGATCCGATCATCGTGCTTGATCGCCGAGGCCATCGCCCAACCCACCGCCTGTGGAAACTGCGTGGCCAGATTGCCGGCGAGGGAGAAGAAGCTTGCCGCCTTGCTCGAGTACATGACCGGCATCTGGCGGCCCTTGAGCCGGTCGCGGCTGTTCGAGAACACCTGGTTCATCATGTCGACCAGCGGCCAGCCGCGGGCGATCAGCAATCCCTGCTGGCGGTAGGTCGGAAACACCATGTCCCGCTCATCGAGCGCCATGGCCTGCGCGACGCCGATCGCCTCCTCGCCGGTGCAGCGCATGTAGAACGACGTCTTGCCCTGGCGCTGCGCACGGAACATGCGCTCGTCGTAGGCCCGCGTCAGCATCATCAGGCGCAGACCGCGGCGCAGCGTCTCGGGGTCCAGCTTTGGGTCCCAAGGCCCGACCGCCTGGCCCTCCTCGTCGAGCACCCGGATCAGCGCGTAGCCGTGCTCGCGCATGGCGTGCGGCTCGGCGCCGATGTCGGGGCGCGTCACCGAGCCCGCCGGCGGCACCTTGACCCAGCTGAAATCCGCCGCCTGTCCCGGCCGGGCGGGCGGCTCCGGGACATGCAGGCGCAACGGAACCGCGTTCTTCAATGGTCATCCCCCACAAATCTCGGGAGTGCACTATGCCATCGAAGGCGGGCAATGCCGATGCGAACCGGCCGGTGCGCCGTTCACCGCGGGATATTGGCGCTCCCCGGGAGCGGGCCGGCGCGCATCCAGGTCTCGACGTCAAGTGTCCTCACTTCGCCGAGCAGCCGCGCGAACCGTTCAGCCGCATGATCGAGGATGCGGCGGCCCAGCTCCGCCGTTGCGCCTCGGGCGTCGCCGAGCGCGCCGGCCGGGTTGAGGTCCTGGGTCTCCCAGCCGAAGCCGATCTTGCCTTCTGGCGTCAGCACCGTGCTGGTCGCTTCCTGCTCGATCCACGCGCTGCGAAAATCGGCGGCCCGATCCATGCGCACGAGATCGGGGCGAAGATGCAGCATGAGGCTGGTCTCCACGAGACCGCCGTGGATGCCGTGACGCCGCTCGATGGGGTCCAGCTGCACGCTGTCCGGCAGGCCGAGCCGGCTCCAGTGGCAGTTGACCGCGAACAGGTCGTCGGCGCGCAACTGCCGGGCAACGAGGTCGATCACCTGCGGCTGGCCGCCGTGGCTGTTCAGGAACACGAGCCGGCGCAGTCCGGCGCGGCGGACGCTGCGCCCGATGTCGGCGAGTACGGCGAGCAGCGTCTCGGCCGAGAGCGTCAGGGTGCCGGGGAACCTGACGTGTTCGACCGACAAGCCGACCGATTGCATCGGCAGCGCCAGCACCGTCGCCTCGGGCGGCACGAACTGGAGCGCGCGGTCCAGGACGCCGGCGTTGATCGTGGCGTCCACGCTGACCGGCAGATGCGGGCCGTGCTGCTCGATGGCGGCGACCAGCATGACCGCAACCGCGTCGGCCGGCAAGGCCGCGAAATCGCACCAGCCCAGGTCCTGCCAACGCCTTGCCTCAGGCATCTTCACCACTCCAGGATCAAGGTCAGCTACAGACGCACAAAAAGCATACTGCGCGAGCACGGAATAGCCTGACTTTCGGGCACATGGCTTCCGTGCCGGGCGATTCGCTGCAGAATCACGCTTCAAAACCGATCGTGGCTGGTGCAGGGTTAGCTCCCGATTACGACAAAGGCTGTGATGACGCAGTTTACCGGCCCAACCCGCCGCAGCGTTGTAACCGGCGCGGCCGCCCTGACGACAGCGAGCGTCGTCGCGCGACCCGCGCGCGCCGCGACGAAAATCACGTTCCTCACCAGCTGGTTCGCGCAGGCCGAGCACGGCGGTTTTTACCAGGCGCTGGCCACCGGCGCGTATCAGAAGGTCGGGCTCGACGTCTCGATCCGCATGGGCGGCCCGCAAGTCAACGGCTTGCAGCTGCTCACCGCCGGCGAGGCCGATGTCATCATGGGATACGACATCCAGACGCTCGCGTCGGTGGAGAAGGGCTTGCCGGTCGTCACCATCGGCACATCGTTCCAGTACGATCTGCAAGGGCTGATGACGCACCCGGACATCAGCGGCATCGCCGACCTCAAGGGCCACACTATCCTCATCGCCAGCACCTCGCACGCGACGTTCTGGCCGTGGCTCAAGCAGCGCTTCGGTTTCACTGACGACATGGCGGGCGCCTACACGTTCAATCTGCAACCCTTTCTGCTCGACAAGAGCCTGGCCGTGCAGGGCTACGCCACGTCCGAGCCGTTCGAGGCCCGCAAGCAGGAGCCGGGTGTCAAGTTCTTCCTGCTCGCGAGCGACGGCTATCCGCCGTACGGCAGCACGATGGTGACGACGCGCGGGTTCATCGCCAAGAACCCCGACGCAGTCGCCGCCTTCGTGCGTGCCTCGCTCGAGGGCTGGCGTGATTACGTGAGCAATCCCGGGCCGGGTAACGGCCTCATCAAACGCGACAATCCCAAGATGACCGACGACCGGATCGCCTACGCGATCCAGGAGATGAAGGCGCTGAAGGTGCTGAACGGCGATGCGGCATCGACGGAGGGCATCGGCGTGATGACGGAGGCGCGTTGGCAGAAGACGTACGACTTCCTCGTCAACGGGAACCTTCTGAAGCCCTCCACCGATTGGAGACGCGCCTTCACCCTGGATTACGTCAAGAATCTCCGCATCATGATGACATGAGCGCAGAGACCGGCACGGCCGAGGCGCTATCGCCGCCGCCGCGATCGGTCGCGGCGGCTCCCGCCCAGGTGCCGATGGTCGAGGTTCTTTCGGCCGAAAAGACTTTTGCAAACGGCTTCCGGGGATTGGCACCGATCGATCTGGCGGTCGGCCAAGGCGAGTTCGTCAGCCTGATCGGCCCGTCGGGCTGCGGCAAGAGCACGTTGCTCAAGCTGATCGCCAACCTGATCGAGCCGAGCGACGGCAAGCTGCTGTGGTGGCGCGGCGACTTCAAGCGCGTCGGCGAGCCCGGACGGCGGCTCGCCTTCGTGTTCCAGGACCCGACCTTGATGCCGTGGGCGCGGGTCGAGGCGAACGTGCGCCTGCCGCTCGATTTCGCGCGCGTCGGTGCCGCGGCCGCGAGGGATCGGGTCGCGGCGGCGCTGCGGCAGGTGGAGTTGACCGCCGCGTCGCGGCACTATCCGCGTCAGCTTTCCGGCGGGATGCGCATGCGCGTCTCGATCGCCCGGGCGCTGGTCACCGACCCCGACCTGCTGCTCATGGACGAGCCGTTCGGCGCGCTCGACGAGTTCACCCGCAACCGGCTCGACGAGGACCTTGCGCGGCTTTCATGGGAGCGGCGTCTCACCACCGTGTTCGTCACGCACTCGATCTGCGAGGCGGTGTTCCTTTCCACCCGCATCGTCGTGATGGCGGCGTGGCCCGGGCGCGTGTTCACCGAGTTCGCGGTGGACGAGCCCTATCCGCGCAACGACGCGTTCCGCACCAGCGCCCGCTTTGCCGCACTGTGCCGCGATCTGTCGGCGCTGCTGAGCGACGCCGCGCTCGCGAGCCGCGCGTGAGCCGGCCGCTGGCCAGCCGGGAGTGGTTCGCACCCGTGGTGGCGCCGCTCGTCGTCGGCGTGCTGCTGGTCGGCCTGTGGCAGTTCGCCTGCCGCCACTTCGAAATCCCGGTCTACCTGTTTCCGGCGCCGAGCGACATCTGGGACAGCCTGGCCGCCAACTGGCCCGATCTGCTGCATGCCCTCGGCAGCACGCTGAAAATCACCTTCGCCGCGTTCGCGCTGGCGACGGTGATCGGGGTGTCGACCGCATTCCTGTTCATCCAGAGCCGCTGGATCGAGATGAGCCTGCTCCCCTACGCCGTTCTGCTGCAGGTGACGCCGATCGTCGCCGTCGCCCCGCTCATCATCATCCTGGTGAAGAACACGCCGCTCGCGCTAACCGCATGCGCGACCGTGATCGCGTTGTTCCCGATCATCAGCAACACGACGATCGGGCTTCGCAGCGTCGACCCCGGCCTGCTGGCGTATTTCCGGATGAACAAGGTCGGTCGCGCGCAAACGTTGTGGCGGCTGCGTGTGCCGAGCGCGCTGCCGTTCTTCATGGCGGGCTTGCGAATCTCGAGCGGGCTCGCGCTGATCGGCGCCGTGGTGGCCGAGTTCGTCGCCGGCACCGGCGGCCGCAGCGCCGGCCTCGCGTACGAGATCCTGCAATCGGGCTTTCAGCTCGACATCCCGCGCATGTTCGCCGCGCTGTTGTTGATCACCGTCACCGGGGTGGCGTTGTTCGGCTTGATGGTCGCCTTGCAGCGCGCGCTGCTCGGGCATTGGCACGAGAGTGCCGTCGGTGTGGAAAGGTGATCCGATGCTAACCACGCAACAGAGAACCATGCGCCGGTTCTGGTACGCGACGATGCCGGTGCACCACCTCGCGGAAGGCCCGAAACCATTCCGCCTGATGGGCGAGGACATCGTGCTGTTCCTTGACGAGGACGGCGAGCCCGCGGCGTTGCGCGACCGCTGCTGTCACCGCACGGCCAAGCTGTCTAAGGGCTGGATGGACGAGGGCCGCATCGTGTGCGGCTATCACGGCTGGACCTACGACCGCACCGGCCAACTCACGCGCATCCCGCAATTCGATCCGGCGCAAAGCCTGCCGAAGCACGCCGTCGCCGCATATCACTGCCAGGCGCGCTACGGCTACGTCTGGGTATCGCTCGAAGAACCGTTACTGCCGGTGTTCGACATCCCCGAGGACGGCGCTCCCGGCTTCCGGCGCATCTTCCAGTTCTACGACCAGTGGCAGACCGCACCGCTGCGGCTGATGGAGAACAGCTTCGACAACGCGCATTTCGCCTTCGTGCATCGCGGCACGTTCGGCGACAACGCGCAGCCGAAACCGAGCCGTTACGATATCGAGGAGACCGATTACGGCTTCGTCGCCACCACCGTCGTCGACATCCTCAACCCGCCGGCGGCGTTCCGCGTCACCGGCACCACCGAGCCCACCACCACGCGGACGATGCGGAACCACTGGTATCTGCCGTTCTGCCGGCGCATGGACATGACGTATCCGAGCGGCATCCGCCACATAATCATCAACTGCGCGACGCCGATCGAGGATGGGCGGATCCAGCTCGTGCAGCTGCTCTACCGCAACGACACCGAGGCGGATTGCCCCACGCAGACACTGATCGACTGGGACGCCCGCGTGGTCTACGAGGATCGCGACATCCTGGAGGCGACCGACCCGGATGCGGCGCTCGATCCGACGCAGCGCGTGGAGGCGCATATGCCTTCTGACCGGCCCGGCCTCATCATGCGTCGGCGCATCCTCGACCTGCTGCGGGCCGAGGGCGAGCCCGAGGTCACGCGCGCCTATGCGACGGCTTGAAAGCTGCGCATCTTGCCCGGGTTGAGCAGCCCATGCGGATCGGCCTCGCGCTTGAAGCTGAGCTGGTCGACGTCGACGCGCTTGTGTCCGGCGCCGTCCTCCAGGGTGTAGACATGCGGGTCGGCAATCGACACCCCACGCGCGCGGTGCGCGGCGATGATCTCGTTCAGCCGTTCCTCCGTGGTGTAGCGGATGATCGGCAGGGCGCTCGCCGTCACCTGCCCGTTCATCCGGATGAACTCCAGATGCGGCGCCACTTCGTCCGCGAACAGCGCGGCGATCTCGGTGACGCTGTCCAGCACGCGCGCGGCGGGATGCAGGCATTGCAGGTAGGTGAAGCCGCGGTCGCGCTTGAGGATCTGCAAGGTCGTATGATTCCAGGTGTACTCGTACAGCGGCGTCTCGCCCGGTGCTTCGTCGCTGGGCCGTTCGTAGGTGATCGCGCCGGACGGATGCTGGCGCAGCAGCGACTTGAACGCGGCCAGCGACGGCGCGGCAATCATCGCGATCAGGACGGCGTGTCCGTCCGGGCAGTGCTCGCCGAGCAGCCGGAACGAGGCCGGGGTCGGCCAGGCGATCGGCGTCGCGAGCTTCTTGACGATGCCGTCGGCAAGCGCGAGCGCGTAGCCGCAGCGTGCCGCGTCCATGAAGGTCGGGAACGCGACGATCAGGTCGACCCAATCCCAGGCGGGCGCAAGCGGCATTTCGAGCGCGGTGATGAGCCCCGTCGTGCCGTACGCGTGATTGACCACGCCCGCTTCCCGGTCGCGCTGCTCCAGCACGCGCGGCGTCGCCTCGACGGTGACGATGCGCGCGGCCCCGACATTGCCGGGTTCGCGCAGCCCGCCCCAGGTAACCGAGCCTACACCGCCCGAGCCGCCGGCGACGAAGCCGCCGATGGTCGCGGTGCGCTTGGTCGAGGGATGCATGCGCAGCTCCCAACCCGCGGGCCGCGTTGCGCGATCGAGGTCGCCCATCTTCCTGCCCGGTCCGACGCGCACCAGACCGGGGCGCTGCCACTCGATCGCGTCGAGCGCGGTCATGTCGACCACGACGCCGCCCTGCAACGGCACCGCCTGGCCGTAATTGCCGGTGCCGCCGCCGCGCGGGGTGATCGGCACGCCGTGGCGGAAGCAGGCGGCGGCGATGCGGATCACGTCGGCCTCGTCGCGCGGGCTGACCACCGCCTGCGCCGACTTGCCACGCAGCTGCCGGTTCAGCACCGGGCTGTACCAGAAGAAGTCGCGCGATTTCTGCCGCACCACGCGGGTACGGTGGTGCAGGGAATGCCCGCCAGATCGTCGAGCAGGCGATCCACGTTCTTGACCAGTTGGTCCAAGGTGCCTCCGCGAACCGTGCGTGCTCCACCCCTCCCCCAACCCCCTCCCGCAAGGGGAGGGGGCTTCCTTCTCCTCCTCCCCTTGCGGGAGGAGGCCGGGAGGAGGGGAAGCCGCCGCAAGCCATGAGGGGATGAAGCAATGATCACGCCATGGTTCCCGCCCGACCTGCCGCGCGACGTCTGGCTGCGTTGCGCCGCCGTGCCGGCCGCGTTGCTGGCCGGTGCCGCGCCGATGGCAAACGAGGAGGGATTGTGCCTGCTCGACCTTCACCTCCTCGACGGCCGGATCGCCGCGCTGGCACCCGCCGCCGGCGGAGCGGCGGAGGGCATCGACCTCGATCACGGCCAGGTCTGGCCGTGCTTCGTCGACGGGCATGTGCATCTCGACAAGACGCAGATTTGGCCCCGGCGCGCCAACCCGGACGGCACCCATGCCGGCGCCAAGGCGGCGGTGATCGCCGATCGTGCGGCGCACTGGACCGAAGCGGACATCGCCGCCCGCTTCGAGTTCGGCCTGCGCTGCGCCTACGCCCACGGCACGGCGGCGATGCGCACGCATATCGACAGCTATTGGCCGCACGCGCGCATCGGCTGGCGCGTATTCCGTCGGCTGCGTGACGCGTGGGCGGCCCGGATCGAGCTGCAGGCGGTCTCGATCTGCCCGCTCGAACGTTTTTCCGGCGAGGACGGCGCCGCCCTCGCCGACGAGGTGGCGCAATCCGGCGGCGTGCTCGGCATGACCACGACCGGCGAGGGCGGCCAGGCGAGCTCGCCGGAGTTCCAGGCGCATCTCGACCGCTTCTTCGCGCTCGCGGAGGCGCGCGGGCTGGCGCTGGACCTGCATCTCGACGAAACCGGCGACGCGCAATCACGCACCCTGCACGCGGTCGCGGAAACGGCGCTGCGGCGCGGCTTCCGTCAACCGATCCAGGTCGGCCATGTCTGCTCGCTGAGCATGCAGACCGAGCAGGAGGCAATGCGGACCATCCGCCTCTGCGCCGACGCCGGGTTGCGGGTGATCAACTTGCCGATGTGCAACATGTATCTGCAGGCGCGCGTCGCGGGTCGCACGCCGCGCTGGCGCGGCATCACGCTGGTGCACGAATTCCGCGCCGCCGGCGTGCCGGTCTCCTTCGCCTCCGACAATTGCCGCGACCGGTTCTACGCGTACGGCGACTACGACATGCTGGAGGTTTTCCGCGAAGCGGTGCGGATTGCGCAGCTCGATCACCCGTTCGGCGATTGGGCGGGATCGGTCGCGGCCACGCCGGCGGGTTCGTGCGGCTTTGCCGGGCACGGTCGGATCGCGATCGGCGCACCCGCCGATCTGTTGCTGTTTCGGGCGCGCGGGATGACCGAGCTGCTCGCGCGCCCGCAAGCGGACCGCGTAGTCCTGCGGAACGGCCGCGTGCTCGACGCCGCACTGCCCGACTTTCGCGAGCTCGACACCGTGGTGGGACAAACATGAAACCGCTCGGCCCGACTTCCCGCAACACCTGGCAGGTCTCGGACGAGCGCGCCGATTTGGTGCGCGTACCGCTCCCGCCCCGCCCGCTCGCCTTGGCCGCGCTGCCCAAGCCCGTCAGCATCGACCTCGCGCGGACCGGCCTGGTCATCGTCGACATGCAGAACGATTTCTGCCACCCGGACGGCTGGCTCGCCTCGATCGGCGTCGACATCGCGCCCGCCCGCCGGCCGATCGCGCCGCTGGCGACCCTGCTGCCGCGCCTGCGGGCCGCGCTGCCGGTGATATGGCTGAACTGGGGTACCCGGCCCGACCGGCTGAACCTGTCGCCCGCGCTGCGCCACGTCTACGATCCGACGGGTTCGGGCGGCGGCCTCGGTGACCAGTTGGCGCGGACCGGGGCGGCGGTGTTGCAGGCGGGCAGCCGCTCGGCGCGGATCGTCGAGGAACTCGCCCCGGTCGAGGGCGACATCCATGTGCAGAAACACCGCATGAGCGGTTTCTGGGATACGCCGCTCGATTCGATCCTGCGCAACCTGCGGCTCGACACGCTGCTGTTCGCCGGCGTCAATCTCGATCAATGCGTGCTGCACACGCTCGCGGACGCCAACTTCCTTGGTTACGATACCATCCTCGTGGAGGACTGCGCCGCCACCACCAACCCCGATTTCTGTCGCGAGGCGACCTTGCTCAATATCCGTCAGATCTTTGGCTTCACCTTGCACTCGTCGGCGCTGCTCGAAGGCCTGCCGGCATGATGCCCCGCGCGAGCATCGCCAAGCGGGCGGACGAGCTGCAGGCGTTCCGCATCTCGCCCGGCGACAGCAACTACTTCGCCTGCCTGCTCGACCCGCTCGCCGACGGGGTCTCGTTCACGCTGGTGGTGGAGATTTTCGAGCCCGGCGGGCGCACGCCGCCGAACACGCATGGCGTGGCGGAGGAAGCGTTCTTCGTGCTGGCCGGCACCGGTCGCGCGACGGCCGATGGCGCGAGCCAAGAGGTGGGGCCGGGCGACGTCCTGGTGTTGCGGCCAGGCACTGAGCACGTCGTCGAGAACACCGGCTCCGGCAAGCTCTACTGCCTCACCTTCATGGCCCCCAACGAGGGCTTCGCCGAGCTGATCCGCGCCGGCACGCCGGTCTCGCTCACCGACGAGGATCGCGCGGTGATCACCGGCGTGCACTGATGCTGGCCGTCGGCGAGCCGCGCACGCTGTCGATGCGCGCGCGCGACGGCTGCCGGCTGGACGCGACGGTATGGCGCCCCGACGCGCCCGGCCGCTATCCGGTGCTGCTGATGCGCCAGCCGTACGGCCGCCGCATCGCCTCCACCTTGGTTTACGCGCATCCGTCCTGGTACGCGGCGCACGGCTACGTCGTGGCGGTGCAGGACGTGCGCGGCACGGGGACCAGCGAGGGCGAGTTCCGGCTGTTTCTAGACGAGGAGACGGACGGCGCGGAGGCCATCGCCTGGGCGGCGGACCTGCCCGGCGCGAGCGGCGCCGTCGGCATGTACGGGTTCTCGTACCAGGCGAACACGCAATATCTCGCGCTGGCCGGCGGCGGCGCGCTGCGGGCCGCCGCGCCCGCGATGGGCGGGTGGGACATGCGCACCGACTGGGCCTGGGAAAACCGGGCCTTCCGCCTCGGTCCCAATCTCGGCTGGGGCCTGCAAATGGGTTTCGTGAACGCGGCCCACGCGGGCGATAACGCCGCTGCGCACGCCTTGCGCGTCGCCGCGCAATCGCCGCCGCTGCACGAGCCGCATCGTACGCGCCCGGAGGTGATCCGTCGTTACGGCGTTTGGACGCACTACGAGGGATGGCTCGCGCATCCCGAGCCGGGCGAGTTCTGGGACGCCTTTGCCCCGCGTGCGCGATTGGCGGCGCACGCGCTCGACGTGCCGATGCTGCATGTCGGCGGCTGGTACGACCAGATGCTGATGGGCACGCTCGACGCGCACGACGCGATCACCCGTCGCAGCCCTGCGGAACAGGCGCTGCATGTCGGTCCGTGGACGCACCAGCCCTGGGGCCGGCGCGTCGGCGCGATGGATTTCGGCCCGGCCGCCGCGTCGCCGATCGATGCCGTGCAGCTCGCCTGGTTCGACCGGCACCTGAAGGGTCGCGACGGCGGGGTGCTGCATGGACTTCGCCTGTTCGACCTCGGCACGCGGGATTGGCGGCAATTCGCCGCTTGGCCGGAGATGCAAGAGGAGCGCTGGTTCCTCAGCGGCGACGGTCGCGCGGCGGCCGCTTCGTCGGGTCGCCTGCAACAGGCCGGGGGGCCGGCCGGGGTGGATTACTTCGTTCACGACCCTTGGCGCCCCGCGCCCGTCATGGGCGGCCACGGCAGCGCGCCCGCTGGCATGCAGGACCGTTCGGCGCTCGACGATCGCGCGGATGTCGCCGTCTACACCTCCGCGCCGCTCGACAAGCCGTTGTTCTTGTGCGGCAGGGTTGCGGCCTCGCTGGCGCTGGAAGCGGACCAGCCGTCCTTCGACATCGACGCCGTGCTGTCGATGGTCACGTCAGACGGCCGCGCGTGGACGCTGACGCAGGGCCACGCGCGGATCGACGATCCCGGCCCACGCTGCGACCTGCCGATGCGCGCGGTCTGCGTCAGCATTCCGGCCGGATACGCGTTGCGCCTCTCGCTCGCGGCGGCCTGCACCCCCTCCTACGCCGTGAACCCGGGCAACGGCGCCGCAGCCGCCGATTTCCTGGCCGCCGATGAACGCGCCATCACGATCGCCGTGCGGCACGGCGCCGGCACGCTGTCCGCGATCGTGCTCCCCGTGGTGCCCTGATGCGCGTGCTCGTGCTGTTCGCGCATCCGCTGGACGACAGTTTCCACGCCACCCTGCACCGCACCGCCGTCACCGCGCTGCGCGAGGCCGGTCACGAGGTGGACGATTGCGATCTCTATGCCGAACGCTTTGACCCGGTGCTGAGTGCCGAGGAGCGGCGGCACTATCACGAGGAGCCGCGCAACCGCGCACCGGTCGCGGCCTACGTCGAGCGGCTGCTCGCGGCCGAGGCGCTGGTGCTGTGCTTTCCCACCTGGACTTTTGGGCCGCCGGCGATCCTGAAAGGCTTCTTCGACCGCGTGCTGCTGCCGGGTGTCTCCTTCACCCTAGAGAACGGCGTCGCGCGCCCGGCGCTGACGCACATCCGCCATCTCGCCGCCGTGGTGACGTATGGCCGCCCGCGTTACATGGCCTGGTGGGTCGGCGATCCACCGCGGCGCATCGTGATGCGGTATCTCTACTGGCTCACCGGGCGGCGGGCTAAGCGGCGCTACATCGCGCAGTATCACATGAACGTGGCGACTCCCGAGAGTTGCCGCCGGTTCATCGCCCGCGTCGATGCCGCGATGCGCCGTTTGCCGGGCAGCACGGATCGGCGATAGAGCCTGCGGATCAGGGCTCGGCTGGCAGCCATGCATCCTCGGAACCAAGCTCCAAATCGGCGTAAAGCTCTTGTAGCGGAAGCTCGATCCCGACTTCCGGCAACCGAAGCAGCGCGTCCTCACCGGCAATCAGATCAGTGACCCAATCCTCGCCCTTGCGGGAGAAGACGATGGCGGCGATCTTGGTTTGCTGCAGGATCACGTAGCGCTGAATACAGGGCGTGGCCCGATACTCGGCGTTCTTCAACACGAGGTCGTCGCCGGCGGTGCCGTCGCTGATGACCTCGAAAACCACGACCGGGTCAGTGACGACGGTGGACCGGGGCGGGACCGGCGTGCAGACGACGAAGGCGTCCGGGTAGCGGATTCGTCCGGCGACTTCGATCTTGAGTTCGCTGCCGTAAGGCTGGCAGGGCTTCCCACGGAGTCGACCGGTCAGGGAGAATAGCAAGTTCCGCTGGATCGCGGCGTGTGCAGCCGTCCCGCTGGTCATGGCGACGGGTTGAAACCCGTCGAACTCGTAGCGCAACGGCTGACGTTCCTCCCAGGCGAGGAACTGCTCCAGTGTCATCGGCCTGCGCAGGGTAACGTTCATAGGTGACAGCCTAGCACGACCGGCAATAGCGCCCAGTGATCGAAGGCTTGCCGGGTGAGGGATTTGAACCCCCGACCTTCGGTTTACAAAACCGCTGCACTACCGCTGTGCTAACCCGGCGTGGCTGCTCCCGTAGCGCGAACGCCCCCCGCGCGCCAAGGCCTGATGACGACGGTTTAATCGTGGCACCATTGGAACGGTCACGTGGCCGTCCGCATTTTCCCCTCGCCTGCACCTCACATCGCGACATGTTCCATAGGGAGACGATCCGCATGACTTACTCTACCTCAGCTCCTCGCCGTCGTCGGCGGGTGGCACTCGCCGCCGTGCTGCTGGCCGGCACCGCGCTCGGCGGCTTCGCGGCCGGCCACGTCGGCCAGGCGGCGACCGTCGCGGAAACCCAAGGACAGCCGGTCAACCCGCCCGGCATCGTCACCGCCCATACGGTTCCCGACTTCACCGACCTGGTGGAAAAGGTGAAGCCCGCCGTTGTCTCGATCACCTCGCGCATGAACGCCGAGGCGGCCGACGACGAGGGTGACGCGCCCGCACCGTTCGGCCAGATGCCCTCGCCGTTCGGGCAGATGCCGGGCGGGCACCCGCGTTCGGTCGAGGCGCGCGGCTCCGGCTTCATCGTCGACGCCAACGGCACCGTGGTCACCAACAACCACGTCGTCAGGGGGGCCAAAACCGTCACCGTGACCCTCGACGACGGGACGCAGCTGCCGGCCAAGGTGGTCGGTCGTGACGGCCGCACGGACGTCGCCGTGCTGCATGTCGAGGCCAAGCACCCGCTGCCCTATATCCAGCTCGGCGACTCGAACACGGTGAAGCCCGGCGAGTGGGTGGTGGCGATGGGAAATCCGTTCGGCCTCGGCGGCAGCGTCACGGCCGGCATCGTGTCGGCGCTGGGCCGCGATATCGGCGCCGGGCCGTACGACCAGTTCATCCAGATCGACGCCCCGATCAATCGCGGCAACTCCGGCGGCCCGCTGTTCACGCAGGACGGCAAGGTGGTCGGGATCAATACCGCGATCCTCTCGCCCTCGGGCGGCTCGATCGGCATCGGCTTCGCGATCCCGTCGAACACGGTGAAAACCGTCGTGGCCGAACTGCAAAGCACCGGCCACGTCACGCGCGGCTTCATCGGCGTCGAGGCGCAGCCGCTGAGCAGCGGGCTCGCCAAGGCCCTGCATGTGGACGACGCCAGCGGCGCGCTGATCGCCGGCGTGACACCGGACAGCCCGGCGGCAAAAGCGGGCCTGCAGCCCGGTGACGTGGTGAGCGCGGTCAACGGCCAGTCGATCAAGAACGCGCGCCAGCTCGCGGTCGACGTCGCCACCGTCAAACCCGGGGCGCAAGCGACGCTTGACGTGGTTCGCGACGGCCAGAAGAAGACGGTCACGGCGACCGTGGGCGAGCAGCCGGGTGAGCGCCAGACGGCGGATCGGGGCGACGAGCAGCCGGGCGGCCGCGGCCGGATCGGCGTCGCCCTTTCTCCGATCTCGCCGCAGGCACGCGACCAGCTGCAGCTGCCCGAGGGTGCGAAAGGCGCGGTGGTGGCCCAGGTGCAGCCAGGCTCGCCCGCCGAGCAGGCGGGGCTTCGTCAAGGCGACGTGATTGTCGGCGTCGGCGCCAAGGCCGTCACCTCGCCGGAGGACGCCGTCAAGGCGATCCGGGCCGCCACCAGCGGCGGCGCCGACCAGGCGGTCGCGTTGCGGATCATCCGCGACGGTCAGCCGGCCTTCATCGGCGTCAACCCGGAGGCTCCCAGCCCGAATCAGGGCTGAGTAGGCGCGCGAAGGTGCGGAGGGCGCAAACCCTCCGCACCTTTCTCATGCGTGGCCGGCGGCGGGAAACGGCTCTCGGCCGCCGACCCGCGCGATGGCCGCGAACAGTCGGAGCGCATCGGCGCCGCCGAAATCGGCCAGCGCACCAGCCTCCATCTCGCCGGCCAGGATCTCGGCCTGTTGCGCGAGCGTTTCCGTCGCCCGCTGCAACGCCGAGCCGGCGACAACCAGTTGCAACTGGTCGGACATCCGGTTCCAGTCCGCGAGCAACGCGTCAGGCATCGTGGTTTTCGACATAATCGGGATTGTTCCCGGCTTTGCCGCTTTTGGCGATTTATGGGCGTGCCGCGGACACGGTTCATGCGCGCGGTCCAGGATAGTTTGCCCTAGCCCGGTTAATCGTCCGTTGGTGCGGGTTTGCACGACTACGTGAGGTGCAGCTCGACCGGAGGGAGATGCTCGAACGCGACCACGACGTGCCCCGGGCCAGAAAGCCAGATCGGCGGCGTCACGCTGCCCAACATGACGAGTTGACCCGCCGACAGGCCGCCGAACGCGGCGGCCTCTTCGGAGCCGGCAAGCCAGGCGAGGCAGTTGAACGGATCGCCCAGCAGATCACCCGCGACGCCCTCGCTTTGCACGTCGCCGTCGACCAGCAACCGGCCGGCCAGCGCCGGGATGTCGAGCGCGCGCCAGTCCGCCGGCTCGGCACCCATGATGCACCCGGCGTGGAACACTTGGTCGGCGCTCAGTGAGGGCACGCCCAAGGTGCCGAGGTTCCGGTAGCGGTTCTCGACGATTTCGATGCCGGCGAAAAACCCGTCGACCGCGGCGCGCGCCTCGGCCGGCGTGCAGGGGCCGGGCGGGAGATCGCGACCGAGCCGCACCATCACCTCGCACTCCACGCCCGGCGCGACGAATTGCGCGTGCGGCAGCGCGGCGCCGCTTCGATGCACCCCGGACGCGGGCATGAAGCCGGCAACCGGGCCGGACAGGCCCAGATAGGCCTGCATGCGCTGCGCGGTCGCGCCGATCTTGAACCCGGCCGGCGGCATGGCGCCGACGCGCCGGGCGAGTGCCGCCTGCGCCGCCGCGCCCTCGGCGACGGTGGACGGCGCCACATCGGGCGAGAATGCGCCAAGCGCCTCGCGGGCCGCGCGCGCCTCGGCGAGCATGGCGGCGAAGCGATCGGGATCGAACCCGCTCATGCGCGCCGCGCCACTTCGTAGAGCGCGATGGCGGCAGCAGCGGAGACGTTCAGGCTTTCCATGGCACCCGGCATCGCCAGCTTCGCCAACTCGTCGCAGGTGTCGCGGGTCAACCGGCGCAAGCCCTCGCCCTCCGCGCCAAGCGCCAGCGCGACGCGCCGCTCAGCGAGCGCCGGGCCGGAAAGCGCGCCCGCGCCGGCGGCATCGAGGCCGACGACCCAGCAACCAGCCGCCTTCAATGCGATGAGCGTGCGGGCGATGTTGACGGCGCGCATCAGCGGCACCGTCTCGAGCGCGCCGGATGCCGCCTTGGCGAGCGAGCCGGTCTCCTCCGGCGCGTTGCGGTCCTGCGTGATGACAGCCGCCGCGCCGAACGCGGCTGCCGAGCGCAGGATCGCCCCGACGTTGCGCGGGTCAGTCACTTGGTCGAGCACCACCAGCGGCCCCGGTCGCTCCAGCGCCTGCTGCAGCGAGGGCGGCGGCAACAGGTCGGCGAGCAGGGCGGCCCCCTGATGCACGACGTCGCGGCCGAGCAGGTGGTCGAGCCGTCCTCGCTCGGTGCGCTCCGGTGCCAGCGCCCCGGGCTGCTTCAGGCGCTCGGCAAGGCTCCGCTCCGCCTCTTCGGTCAGCAACAATCGCCGCAACCGCCGCGCGGGGTTGGCGAGGGCCGCCGCGATGGCGTGATGGCCGTAGATCCACACCGTCCCGCGCGGCGCCTCGGGCGCACGCGGGGGCGACTGCTCCTGTCGCGGCCGCCGAGCGTCGCTCCCGCGTTCATGCTGCTGTCCGGGACGGGTGGTGAACGGGCCGCCGCCGGTGCGATCGTCCCGGCGAGGCCCGTCCGGGCGAGCGCCTTGCCCGTGCGGGCGCGGTCCCGGGCCGCCGGAACGGTGGGCGCCACCGTGGGATCGCGGCCCCTGACCGGATGGCCCCTGACCGGATGGCGGCCGGCCACCGCTGCTTCCGCCTCCGGGACGATTGGTGTGAGGAGGTTTCATTGCCAGTGGCCGTATAGCGGCCCTCGCCCGGAATGCACAGGCGGTCATCCTGGCTCCATTGCGCCGCACAACGGCATTCGTTGACAAGCGGGGGCGGAGCGGGGATGAACCGCTCCCGCAGGAGGGGTGCCCGAGTGGCTAAAGGGGGCGGACTGTAAATCCGCTGGCGCACGCCTACGTTGGTTCGAATCCAACCCCCTCCACCAACGCTCGGTCGCCGCACGTTGGGCATAGGCTTTGCCCGCCATGCCCCGATGCGCTACCGATGCACGGCCGGCGCGGGTGTAGCTCAATGGTAGAGCCCCAGCCTTCCAAGCTAGTGATGCGGGTTCGATTCCCGTCACCCGCTCCAGTCCTGCGTCGCCGGTGCTGCGTGCCTTTAACAGCGGAACCTTGACAGCGGCCCGGCCGCGCTCTTCATACGGCCGATGCGCCATCGGCCCGACCCGAGGGGTGGGCTGGTGCGCCGTGCAGGGGTGTAGCTCAATTGGCTAGAGCGCCGGTCTCCAAAACCGGAGGCTGGGGGTTCGAGACCCTCCACCCCTGCCAGTGTCTGTCAAAGCGATATCGCTGGCGACGAGATGCGCGAGAGGAGAGTTCTAGGTGGCGTTCAACCCGGCCAAGTTCCTTCGCGAGACGCGCAGTGAGGTCGCCAAGGTCACCTGGCCATCGCGCAAGGAAACGCTGGTGACCACCGGTCTGGTCTTCGCGATGGTCGCGCTGGCGGCGGTTTTCTTCCTGGTTGTCGATCAGGTCATCGGCATCGGCGTGCGCGCGCTGTTCGCCGTGCAGATCTGAGGAGAGGGTTCGGCTCTTATGGCCAAGCGTTGGTACGTGGTGCACGTCTACTCTGGGTTCGAGAAGAAGATCGCCCAGCAGATCAAGGAGCAGGCTGCCCAAAAAGGGCTCGGCGAGCAGTTCGACGAGGTGCTCGTGCCGTCCGAGCAGGTGGTGGAGATGCGGCGCGGGCAGAAGGTGAATGCCGAGCACAAGTTCTTCCCCGGCTACGTGCTGGTGCGGATGGACCTGACCGACGATGCCTGGCACCTGGTCAAGAACACGCCCAAGGTCACCGGCTTCCTGGGCACCAAGATGCGTCCGAGCCCGATCAGCGAGGCCGAGGCCGAGCGGATCATCCGGCAGGCGCAGGAAGGGGTGGAGCGGCCGCGTCCCGCCGTGCTGTTCGAGGTGGGCGAGCAGATCCGGGTGGCGGACGGGCCGTTCACCAGCTTCAACGGCACGGTCGAGGAAGTCGACGAGGAGAAGGGACGCGTGAAGGTCAGCGTCTCCATCTTCGGCCGCTCGACGCCCGTGGAGCTCGAATACAGCCAGGTGGAGAAGGCCTGAGCCTCCGGGTCACGCGTTCGCGGCGGCCGGCGAGGCCGCCTACCCGGTGATCGCCTCGCCGAACGGCACCCAACCCTTGCCGTCGAATTTGACCAGCCGCATCTGTTTCAGCGGGTAGTAGTCGCTGGGGCTGGTTTTTACGCGGATGCCGGGCTGCAGCATCGGCAGGTCGATGTCGAGGCTGGCCGCCTGGCGCATGATGTTCTCGCGCGACAGGTCCTTCTCGCACTGCTTCAGCACCTGCACCATGGTCTGTGCGCTGGTGTAGCCGAACGCGTTGTTCGCATCCCTCATGTCGCCGTCGGGATAGTACTTCTTCATCCAGTCGAGCCAGCCCTTGAAGCCCGGGTCGTTCGCCCACTGCGCGTCCGTCGGATCCTTGATGTAGGTCGTGGTGATGACGCCGACGGCCTTCTCGGGTCCGGCGGGGATGATGCCGGTGGCAACGGAGGAGCCGGTGCTGGAGACGATGAAGATGCGCGGCCGCCAGTCGATCTCGTAGACCTTGCGCACGCCCATCGCGACGTATTTCGGGATGCCGGTCTGGAACAGCACGTCCGCGCCGCTTCCCTTGAGGGTGACGAGCTGGCTGTCGATGGTCGGGTCGGTCACCTCGTAGGTGTTGGTCGCGACGATCATCTTGTCGGCCTTGTCGCCGAGCCCGTCGCGGATCCCCTTGTAGTAGTCTTTCCCGGAATCGTCGTTCTGGTACAGCACGGCGATTTTCGCGTCGGGCGCGGTGGCCAGGATGTGCTTGGCATAGATGCGCCCCTCGATCTGGTAGGTCGGCTGCCAGCCCATCGTCCACGGGAACTTGTCGCGATCGCCGAACTGCGTCGCGCCCGTCGCGAGGAACAAGGTCGGCACCTTGCGCTCGTTGAGGTATTTTCTGGTGGCGTTGTTGGTTGGCGTGCCGAGCGGGCTGTAGAGAAACGCCACCTTGTCCTGCTCGACCATGCGCCGGGTGAGCTCGACCGTGCGCGGCGGCACGTAGCCGTCGTCGAGGCTCTCGAAATTCAGCTTGCGGCCGTTTATGCCGCCCTGCTCGTTGATCATCTTGAAGTAGTTGGCTTGGGCGCGGCCGATCGTGCCGTACGACGAGGCCGGGCCGCTGTACGGCATGGTCTGCCCGAACAGGATCTCCGTGTCGGTCACGCCGGGCGCGTTGTCGGTCTGCGCGCGGGCCGGCAGGATGGTGAACGAGGCGGCCCCGCCGAGCAGGGCACGTCGTGTGGTGCGGAGCATCTCGTTTCCCTTGTGCCGGGCTTGATTTGTGGGCGGCGCGGGACGCTAATTGACCGCGCGCGACAGCGTCAAGCGATGCTTGAGAACGGGGAGAAACGAATGCGTGGCGTGACCTTTCTCGGCGATCGCGAGCTGCAACTGCTGGACTTTCCCGATCCGACCCCCGGCCCGCACGACGTCGTGCTGGAGATGAAATCCTCGGGCATGTGCGGCAGCGACCTGCACCAATACCGCCGGCCGAAAGGCGGCGGTCAGGCGACGGGCCTGCCGATGGCGTCGCAGCCGGTGATCGCCGGCCACCAGGGCTGCACCAACTGTGAGCACTGCCGCGCGGGATGGCAGCAGCTGTGCCAGAACGTGCCGGTCAAGGTGTACGGCAACAACAACAACGGCGGGCACGCGCCCTACCTGCTTGTCCCGGCCAACACGCTGGTGCTGCTGCCCGACGAGCTTTCCTTCGAGACCGGCGCGGCGATCGCTTGCGGCACCGGCACCGCCTACGGGGCGCTGCGACGGATCAACCTGTCGGGCAACGATACGATCGCGATCTTCGGCCAGGGGCCGGTCGGGCTTTCGGCGACGCAATTGGCCAAGGCGATGGGCGCCCGGGTGATCGCCCTCGACATCAGCCCCGAGCGCCTCGACCGCGCCACCGAGTTCGGCGCCGACGACGTGGTCAACCCGGGCTCCAACGACCCCGTAGCGGCGATCCGCGACCTCACGCACGGGCGCGGCGCCGACCTCACGCTCGACACCTCCGCCTCCCCCGCCGGACGCATCGCCGCGGTGCGCGCGGTCAAGGTGTGGGGCACCTGCTGCTTCGTGGGCGAGCAGGGCGACGTGACGATCAACGTCAGTCCCGACATGCTGCGCCGCCAGGTCACGATCGTTGCGTCATGGACGTTCTCCTCCATCGGCCAGGAGGAGTGCGCCCGCTTCGTCGTCGATCGCAAGGTCGACGTCGACAAGCTGTTCACGCACCGCTGGAAGCTCGATCAGGCGGAAGAGGCCTACCGCATCTTCGACCGTCAGACCGAGGGCAAGGGCGTGTTCCTGATGTGAGTCGGGGTCGTCACGCCCGCCGAACGTTCCAGAACAACGCGAAGCCGCTCAGCACGCCGGACAGGTCGCGCCGGTAGGCCGCCGGCGCCATCATCTGACCGAGCGGAATATACGGCACGTCGGCGAAGGCCTGAATTTGCATCTCGGCCGCAATCCGCTTCTGTGCCGCAACGTCAGGCGCGGCGAGCCATTCGTCGCGCAGCGCCTCAAGCCGTGGGCTGGTCGGCCAGCCGCGGTTGGCGGCCCGACCGTTGCCGCGCAAATAGGTGTGAACCGCCGGATTGAACTGATCCAGCCCGGACCAGTAGGTATGGAACAGGCTCCAGCCACCTCCCGCAACCGGGTCCTGCTTGGCGACGCGCTGCACCAGGGTGCCCCAATCCATCGCCTGCACGTCGAGGTCGAGCCCGGCCTGCTTGAGCATGTCGGCGCCGACATCCCTGAGCGCCTTCAGCCCAGGGAGATCGGTCGGCAGCAGCATGACCACGCGCTCGCCCTTGTACCCGGACGCCGCCACGTCGCGGCGCACCTGCGCCATGTCGCGCGGTGACGTCAGCACGGCGAGACCGGCGTCGCTCGACATCGGCGACTCGGGGCAGAACACGCCGACGCCGTCGCGCCACGCGCCGGGCTCCGTGCCGGCTGCGGCGGTCATGTAATCGGCCTGGCTCACCGCGCCGAGCAGCGCACGCCGCAACGCCGCGTTGTCGAACGGCGGCACGAGTTGGTTCATGCGCAGGCACCCCATGTAGCCGGTACGCTCCTGCACCTCGACGACCAGGCGGCCATCGCGACGCAGCATCGGTAGCAGGTCGACGCTGGGTACTTCCCACCAATCGATCTCGCCCGCCTGCAGCGCGGCGCCCGCCGTCGCCGGGTCGGGCAGCACGTGCCATTCAACCCGGTCGAAATGCGCAATCTTGGGACCGGCGGTGAAGGACGGCGCGCCGCCCTCGCGCGGCAGGTAGGCCGGGTTGCGCTCGTAGACGACCTGCGAACCCGGCACCCGCTCGTCCGCCTTGAACCGGAACGGGCCGCTGCCGACCATTTCCGTCACCTGCTTGAATGGGTCGGTGTCGGCAACCCGTTGAGGCATTATCGCGCATATGCTGGATCCGGCCTTGCCCAGGGCATCCGGGAGCAGCGGGAACGGGCGCTTGAGGCGGAAGCGGATCGTGCGGTCGTCCGGTGCGCTCAGCTCGTCGGTGACGGCGACGACGCTCTGGCCAAGGCTGTCGCGCGCGCCCCACCGGCGGATGCTGGCGACGCAGTCGCGCGCCAGCACGCGCTCGCCGTCATGCGACCGAAGCCCTTCCCGGAGCGTGAGCGTCCACCTGCGGCCATCATCCTCGACAACGTGCCCGGCGACCATCTGCGGCTGCGCGGCGTAGCTCGCGTCGATGCCGTACAGCGTGTCGAACACCATCAGCCCGTGATTGCGGGTTACGTAGGCGGTGGTCCACACCGGGTCGAGAATTGTCAGGTCCGATTGCGGAACGAACTTGAGCAGCCGGGAGGGCTGCGCGCGGGCGATGCGCGGCGCCGCGAGCGCAGCCGTTGCGCCGGCGAGCGCCGTGCGGCGCGTGAGGGTCGGCATCGGGGCACCTCGCATCTGCATTGCACCGCAGCATCGGGCAAGAGCCGTGTCGCGGGCAACATCGCTCCGACTTGGGACCTTAGCTTTGCAGCAGCCTCGGAACCGGGCAGAGTCGCACGCGCACGACAAGGGAGGGAGACTAGCGATGAAACTCTATTACAGTGCCGGCGCCTGTTCGCTCGGTATCCACGTTCTGCTGGAGGAGATCGGCAAGCCCTATGAGGCGATCCCAGTCAATCTCCGCGAGGGCGAGCAAACGAAGCCGCCGTTCACTGACCTCAATCCGAAGAGCAAGGTGCCGACGCTGGTGAAGGATGACGGGTCGGTGCTGACCGAGTTCCCCGCTATCGCTTATTGGCTCGGCCGCACGAACCCCGCAACGCAGCTGCTGCCCGAAGGGGTGGACGAGCAGGCCCGCGTGTTGGAGGCGATGGACTACGCGGTCGCCACGGTGCACATGCAGGGCTTCACGCGCCTGTTCCGCCCGAGCAACTTCTCGCGCAGCGCAGGGGACGAAGAGGCGGTCAAGGCGCGCGGCAAGGAGATCATCGATAAGGGCTTCAAGCTGTTCGACAAGGCGCTGGAGGGCAAGCAGTTCGTGGCCGGCCCGTTCTCGGTGGCGGACTGCGCGCTGTTCTACGTCGAGACCTGGGCCGGCCGGTTCGGCATTCCCATGCCGGCGAATGTCGCGGCGCATTTCGACCGCATGAAGGCGCGCCCGGCGGTGCAAGCCGTCCTCAAGGCCGAAGGCCTGGTTTGAGGTGGACGATCCCCCGGCGACGCTGTCTCCGACCGGCTTCTGGTTCCTGCGCCACGGCGAGACGGATTGGAACGCGCGGGACCTTTCGCAGGGCAGCGTCGACGTGCCGTTGAACGCGAACGGCATCGCGCAGGCGCACGCGGCGTCCGAGCGGCTGCGCGGCCGGGGGGTCGCCACCATCGTCACGTCGCCGCTGTCGCGCGCCCGCGTCACCGCGGAGATCGCCGGAGCGGCGCTCGGACTGCCGGTGGCATTCGACGAAGAGCTCCGCGAAGTCGCGTTCGGCGTCCAGGAGGGCCAGCCGATGGGCGACTGGTACGACGACTGGATCGCCGGGCACTTCACGCCGGAAGGCGCGGAGGTGTTCGCCGCCCTGCGTGATCGCGCGGTGCGCGCGATCAATCGAGCCGTCGTGCTGCCGTTCCCGGTGCTCGTGGTGGCGCACGGCGCCCTGTTCCGTGCGCTGCGCGCCGCGATGGGGCTCGCACCGAACATCCGCACGCCAAACGCGGTGCCGATGTTCTGCCGGCCGCCGGCGTCGGGAGCGGAGGTCTGGACGCTCGAGCCGGTTTTCTAACCGCCTCTCCTGCTTGCCGGGCGAGGCCCGATCCGCTACATCGCCCGCGCCGGCACCCCTGGAGGCCGGCTTTCGGCGTTGGCCGATGTCTGAGACCAAGGAGCGAACCGATGGCCAATTTCGTCACGATTGAGGCCGAGGCGCGTCCGCGGGCCGGTAAGGGGGCGGCGCGGGCGACCCGGCGGGCCGGCAAGGTGCCGGCGGTCGTCTACGGCGCTAGGCAGGCGCCGAGCCTTATTGCGCTCGACCCGCGGGTGGTGCTGCGCGAGATCCATAACAGCGGCTGGCGCTCGCGGCTGTTCGAAATCAAGGTGGACGGGAGTGCGTCGCGCGCGCTGATCCGCGACGTGCAGTTCCATCCGGTGACCGACGCGCCCGAGCACGTGGATTTCCAGCGCCTTGCTCCCGGCGAGACGATCCGCGTCGCCGTCGCGGTGCATTTCGACAATGAGGGGATCAGCCCAGGCCTCAAGCGCGGCGGCGTGCTGAACGTCGTGCGTCACTCGGTCGAAGTTTATGCCGACCCCGACAACATGCCGGAGCGGTTCCACGCCGACCTCGGCACGCTCGACCTCAATGACAACGTGCGCTGGCACGACCTCAAGGGCATCGACGGCGCCCGTCCGGTCATCGCCGACCGTGATTTCGTGATCGCCACCGTGGCCCCGCCGACCAAGATGGCCGAAGCTCCGGCCGAGGCGGCCGCCGCGCCGCCACCCGCGGCTGCCGCGAAGGTGGCGCCCAAGGAGAAGAGGAACCCCGGCCGGAAGGGCTGATCCCGGCCGGATCCCGGCGATGCGGCTCTGGGTCGGGCTCGGCAACCCGGAGCCGGGGATGGCGCGTCAGCGCCACAATATCGGGTTCATGGCGATCGACGTGGTTGCGCAGCGCTGGGGCTTCTCGCCCTGGCGCCATCGCTTTAAGGGGCAGGTCGCGGAAGGCAGCATCGCCGGCGGCAAGGTTCTGGCCTTGAAGCCGCTTACCTATATGAACGACTCCGGACAGAGCGTTCAGGCGGCCGCCGCTTTCTTCAAGCTCGATCCGGCGGCGATCACCGCCTTTCACGACGAGCTGGATTTGGCGCCCGGGAAAGTCCGGGTGAAGCAGGGCGGTGGCGCGGCCGGGCATAACGGGTTGCGCAGCATGGACCGCATGTTGGGGACGCCGGAATACTGGCGGGTGCGGCTCGGCATCGGCCACCCCGGCTCCAAGGAACGGGTGATGGGCCACGTGCTGGGCGACTTCGCCAAGGTCGACAAGGATTGGCTCGTGCCGCTGCTCGACGCGGTCGCCGATGCCGCGCCGCTGTTGGCCGAGGACCGGCCCGAGGATTTCATGACCAAGGTCGCGCTGCTGGCGCGGGACGGAGCGTAGATGGGTTTCAACTGCGGCATCGTCGGGCTGCCCAATGTCGGCAAATCGACCTTGTTCAACGCGCTGACGGCCACCGCGGCGGCGCAGGCGGCGAACTACCCGTTCTGCACCATCGAGCCGAACGTGGGGCGGGTGGCAGTGCCCGACCCGCGGTTGCAGGCGCTCGCCGCCATCGGCAAGTCGGCCAAGATCGTCCCCACCAGCCTCGAGTTCGTGGACATCGCCGGCCTGGTGCGCGGCGCCTCCAAGGGGGAGGGGCTCGGCAACCAGTTCCTCGCCAACATCCGCGAGGTGGACGCCATCATCCACGTGCTGCGCTGCTTCGAGGATGCCGACGTCATCCATGTCGAGGGCAGCATCGATCCGATCCGCGACGCCGAGACCGTCGAGACCGAGCTGATGCTGGCCGACCTCGACAGCCTCGAGAAGCGTGCGGTGGGCCTGCAGAAGCGCGCCCGGGGCGGCGACAAGGAAAGCACGGCGCAGCTGGCGCTCATCGAGCCGATCCTGGTGGCCTTGCAGGCCGGCCAGCCCGCGCGCACGGCGGTTCCGCCGGGCGAAACCGAGGCGGCCAAACGACTGCAGCTGATGACGACGAAGCCGGTGCTCTACATCTGCAACGTCGAGGAGGCCGCGGCTGCCACGGGCAACGCGCAATCCGCCCGCGTGCAAGCGCGCGCGGAGGCCGAGGGCGCGCGGGCCGTCGTCGTGTCGGCGGCGATCGAGGCGGAAGTCAGCCAGCTCGCCGAGGCCGATCGCACCGAGTTCCTCGAAGGGCTCGGCCTGCATGACAGCGGGCTCGATCGCGTGATCCGCGCCGGCTACGACCTGCTCGGGCTGCTCACCTATTTCACCGTCGGGCCAAAGGAAACGCGCGCCTGGACCATCGTGCGCGGCACCAGGGCGCCGCAGGCGGCTGGCGCGATCCACGGCGATTTCGAGCGCGGCTTCATCGCCTGCGAAACCATCGCGTACGAGGACTACATGACGCTCAGGGGCGAGGCCGGCGCCAAGGAGGCGGGCAAGATGCGGGTCGAGGGAAAGGAGTATGTCGTCCGCGACGGCGACGTGTTGCTATTCCGGTTCAATGTTTGAACGCTCGCCTTCCTTGCGGGAATCGTTACCTTGTCAACGGGCGTGCGCGCCCGACCGATGCCACTAAAGGGAGATCCCATGAAACGTTCGATCCTGCTGGCCGCTACCGCCATCGCGTTGCTCGCGCCGGGCGCGCGAGCCGAGATGATGAAGTTCCACACGACAATGAACGGGGCGAGCGAGGTGCCTGCCAAGCAGTCGCCCGGCACCGGCGCTGTCGACGCCACGCTCGACACGACGACCAAGAAGCTTGATTACACGAGCACCTGGCAGGGCCTGACCGGTCCGGCGACGATGGCGCATTTCCACGGTCCGGCCGAACCCGGCGCGAATGCCGGGGTCGTCGTGCCCTGGGCCAACAACCCGACCAGCCCGTTCAAGGGCAGCGCCACCTTGACTGACCAGCAAGTGGCCGACCTCAAAGCAGGCAAGTTGTACGCCAACATTCATACGGCGGCCAACCCCGGCGGCGAGATTCGCGGCCAGATGACATCGGCGAAGTAGCCCTGCACCCCTCACCCCGGCCCTCTCCCGATGGGAGAGGGAGAAGAAAAGCCCTCTCCCATCGGGAGAGGGTTGGGTGAGGGTCTTCCCTTGACCTGCCTTCTGCTCCTCGCCCTCACCGGCTTCATCGCCGGCGGCATGAACGCCATCGCGGGCGGGGGTTCGTTCTTGAGCTTCCCGGCGCTGATCTTCGCCGGCCTGCCGGCGGTCGCGGCCAACGCGTCGAGCACCGTCGCGCTGTTCCCGGGCGCGGTGGTCAGCGTATGGGCGTTCCGGCGCGACTTGGTGCGGGTCGGCGGCGTGCCGTTCCCGGCCATGCTGGCCGCGAGCGTCGCGGGTGGACTGCTGGGCGCGGTGTTGCTGCTCTTGACCAGCGACGCGGCGTTCCGTGAGGTGGTGCCTTGGCTGCTGCTGCTGGCCTCCGTGGCCTTCGCGTTCGGCGGCCGCGTCGGCATCGCGCTGCGCCGGCGATTCCGCGTCGGCGCGAGCGTGCTGCTGCCGGCGCAGTTCGTGCTCGCGATCTACGGCGGCTATTTCGGCGGCGCGGTCGGCATCATGATGATGGCGGTCTGGGGGTTGTTGAGCAGCGCCACCCTAAAAGTGCTGAACCCGGCCAAGGTGCTGCTCGTCGGCGCGATGAACGGCGTCGCCGTCGTCTGCTTCATCGTCGCCGGCAAGGTGTGGTGGCCCGAGACGCTGGCCATGCTGATCGCGGCCGCGGCCGGCGGCTACGTGGGCGCTCAGATCGCGCGTCGTCTCCCCACGACTGTCGTGCGAATCGTGATCGTCACCGTCTCCTTCGCGATGACCGGCGCATTCTTCCTCAAGCTGGTCTGACGTCGGCGCATGAGCGCTGCCGATCTGACGGCGCGGCTTGAACTGATGCGCGTGTTGCCCATCAGCATCGACGGCGAGACTGGTCTGCATGCTTGGCGCGACACGGTGGCGCTTGCGCGAACCGAGCGGCTCACAACCTACGATGCGGCCTATCTCGAGCTTGCGATGCGGCGGGGCATCCCGCTCGCGACGCAGGATCGAGGCTTGCGCGAAGCCGGCCGGCGCCTTGGCGTCGAAGTCCTTCCCTGATCTATCGGGAGGACGGCTTCCAGCGTCCATCGACCGGCACCGCTTCGCCGTCCCCCGGCCAGGGCGGGATCGTCGTGATGAGGAAGGTCAGCGGCACGTCGCCGACCGCGCGAAACTGGAACGAGGTGCCGACCGGGATCGTCAGGCTCGCCTCCGGGCCGAGCGCCAGAACTGTTTCTCCCGTTTCGTCGCGCCGCCAGACCTCGCCGACGCCGCCCAGGAAGAACCAGATCTCTTCGACCGTCCGGTGCCGGACTGCCGTCGTGGTCGCGCCGGGGGGCAGGGTGCAATGCACGACGCTGCCGCGCGCGGTCGCCTGCACGAAGCGGATTTCCGAGCCGTCCGGCGCGATCGCGTCGGGCGCGCGCGACAGCATCAGTCGAACAGCGAACTGACCGAGCTTTCCTCGCTGATCCGTCGCATCGCCTCGGCGAGCAACGGCGCGATCGTCGCCTGCCGGATGTTGTGCGCGAGCCGCACCGCCTCGGTAGCGAGGATGCTGTCGGTCAAGGTCATCATCTCGATCGGGCTCGACGCGATCCGTGCGACCGCTCCGCCGGAGAGCACGCCGTGGGTGACATAGACGCTCGCCGAGCGCGCGCCGTTGTCGATCAAGGCGGACGCGGCGTTGCACAGCGTGCCGCCGCTGTCGATGATATCGTCTACGAGAATGCAATCGCGTCCGCGCACGTCGCCAATCACGTTCATCACCTCCGACACGCCGGCGCGTTCGCGCCGCTTGTCGATGATCGCGAGGTCGCAATTTAGCCGTGCGGCGATCTGGCGCGCGCGCAGCACGCCGCCGACGTCGGGCGACACCACGATCAAGTCGCGCCCCTTGTTGCGCTGCTGGATTTCGTGGCTGAACAGCGGCGCGGCGTAGAGATTGTCCACCGGGATGTCGAAGAAGCCCTGGATCTGCGCGGCGTGCAGATCCATCGTCAGCACCCGATTGGCGCCTGCTTGCGTGATCAGATTGGCCACGAGCTTGGCGCTGATCGGGGTGCGCGAGCCGGTTTTCCGATCCTGCCGCGCGTAGCCGAAATACGGGATCACCGCCGTCGCCCGGCGGGCCGAGGACCGGCGCAGGGCGTCGAGCGTGATCAGCAGCTCCATCAGGTTGTCGTTGGCCGGGTAGGACGTGGATTGGATGACGAAGACGTCCTCGCCGCGGACGTTCTCGTGGATTTCCACGAAGATCTCCATGTCCGCGAAGCGGCGGACGGAGGCGCGGGTGAGCGGGAGGTTGAGCTTGGCGGCGACGGCTTCGGCAAGGGGACGGTTGCTGTTGCAGGCGACGATCTTCATCAAGCGGGCTCCCTGGGCCGCGCGCCTTCTAGCAATCGCGTGATGACATGTCCATGAACGTGCTGCGGCGCATCATCGCCGTCCGGTCTGGGTCAGCAACGCGTCCCGCACGCCGCCCGACGCCTCGTCCGCGACAACGACGGCGACATCGCCCCAGTAACGGTTGAGCGAACCGGACGGCACCTCGTTCAGCTGCACGATCCGGCCGCGCTCGTCGCCATTCGCGGCCTTCAGCACCCACTGGATCTCCACGCGCTGCTGATTGCCCGCTTCCGGCACCATCCGCACGTGCCCTTCGAGCAGGAAGTCGGCACCGTTGCTGGTGTCCTGCACCACGGGGCCGAGCTTGCTGAGCTTGTCGCGCATTTGGCGCGTAAGCTGCTGGTTGCCGTCGCCCGGGGCGCCTTCCACCTCGGCCACGTCCACCCGGGCCGGGCGATTGAGCAGGCTGTTGGGGTCGCTCCGCTGACGCGCGGCCTCGATGCGGGTGAGCAGGGCGGCGATGCCCGGGGCCGCGTCAGTGGCTGCCTGTTGGAACGTCGCGGGTGCGCCCGCGGCCCAGGCGGCGAGCGACACGGGTTTGCCCTCGGCCTTGCCGCGATCCTCGCCTTTGGGATTTTCCACGGTGTAGACCGGCACCACGGCGTCCTGACGCCGGTCGGCGGTGACGATCAGTCGCCAGTCCCCGGCGTGCGGCGTGGCGGCGATGGCCGGAACTTCCTGGGCCTGCAGGCTCTCGGCGACCGAGGCGGCGAACTGGCGGCTGGCCTCGTCGGTCAGCAGCGCGTTACCCGGCGCCGGGACCGCAAGCCGCGCCGGCGGCGGTTGCGCGAGTTGCATGGCGGTCGCCCCCGGCGCGCCCTGGAACGGCCGCGGCAGGCTGCCGCACGCGGCGAGCAGGAGCGCGAGCACGAGCGGCACGACGCGTCTAAAATACACAGCACACCAGCAAGGTAAGCGCCGCGAGGACGAGGAACTGCACGAGATACGGCATCAGCGCGGCAGCGCGACGATGGAGATCTGGTGCCCGATCGCCCCGCCGCCCGCGAGGGTGCGGCGGCGGTGGCTGAAGAAGCGCGCCTCGTCGGTCAGCGTATCGACGCCGACCGCGTCCACTTGCCCGATCCCGCACGCCCCCAGTCGAGCCGTGCAGTAGCCCGTCAGATCGAATTGCCATCGCTCTGGTTGCAGGCCCGGTGCGAAGAAACGCTCGTCCCCCGAGTTCCGCGCGAGCACCGCATCGCGCAAATCGGCTGCAACTTCGTACGAGGCCTGCCCGATGCACGGCCCGATCGCCGCCGAGATTTGCAAAGGCTGCGCACCCAACGCGACCATCGCCGCCACCGTGGCCTCGAGCACGCCGTCGACCGCGCCGCGCCAGCCCGCGTGGGCGGCGGCAACGATCCGAGCCATCGAAGCGACGAACAATACCGGCGCGCAATCCGCCGTGATGATGCCGAGCGCAATCCCCGGACGATCGCTCACCATAGCGTCGGCACGCGGCCCTTCGCCGGGAGTCCAGGGCGTCTCGACGCGAACCACGCCCGCGCCGTGCACCTGGTGCAGTCCGACCAGCCGCGCGGGGTCGGCCCCGACCGCCTTGGCCGCCCGCGCGCGGTTCTGCAACACCGCTTCGGGCGCGTCCTGGCTCGACAGGCTGCAGTTGAGGCTCGCGTAGGGGCCTGTCGAGACGCCGCCCCGGCGGGTGAAGAAGCCGTGCGGGACCGAGAGCGAGAGCGAGGTCATGGCTTCGGCTTGAGAGCCGGGGAAAAGCAGGGTCAGGGTTCGAATCCGGGTGGAACGGCGAGGGCAGGGTGGCAAACCGCCAGGGCCTTGAACAGCCGTCCCATGTGGTGGGGTTCGGCGAGCCGGCGCGCCGCGTCGATGAGCGCCGCCGCGCGCTGGGGCGGCTGCCCACGCGCGAGCCGGTCGGTGCGCTGGAACAGGCCGAGCCGGGCAAGGAACAGGCCCTGCGGCACTGGGCCGTACACTGCGCTCCCCACCGCGCGCGCCGCAGCGGCAACGGCGCCGAAATCGACGTGCGCCGTGAGGTCCGCCGATCCCGGTTCGGTCAAGGGATCGGCGGGGCGGCCGTGCCGGAGCGCCTGCAGGCTTTCGCCGAACGTGCTTTGGTCGGGGCCGTAGTCGAGGAACAGCGCGGCCCCGCCCGTTGCCGCGAGTCGGGCACCGAGGTGGCGGGCGATGGCGAGGGCGGGTTCGCACCGTTCGACCACAAGACCCTCACCCCGGCCCTCTCCCGAGGGGAGAGGGGGCGGAAACCCTTTCCCTCCGGGAGAGGGCAGAGTGAGGGCGCTCGAAGGCTGCTCCACGACGCCGCCATCCGCCACGAACCGCTCCGTCCAATTCGCCCCGCGCCGCACGAATTGCCGCACCGGCAACGCGTCGATAAACTCGTTGGCAATCAGCAGCAGCGGCCCGGCGGGCAGGCTCTCGATCGCGTCGTGCCAGCTCGCGACCGGCAGGCGCCGCGCCTGCTCGGCCCGCAGCCGGGGCGACGTCTCAACCAGATGCAGTCGGAGCGCCGCGCCGAAGCCCGCTGCGCCCTGCTGGATTGCCCGCAGCGCATCGGCCATGAGCGTGCCCCGTCCCGGCCCGGCTTCAGCGAGCAGCACCGGGTCCGGCTGGCCCAGGCTCTCCCACACCACGGCCGCCCAAAGTCCGAGGAGCTCGCCGAAGACTTGGCTGATCTCGGGCGCCGTCGTGAAATCGGCGTAAGGATCCCGCGTCGCGTAATAGGCGGCGTTGGCCCGCGCCATGAACCGGTCGAGCCGCTCCATCAGACCGCGGCCGGGCGCGCCCGCGCCATCAGCCAGATCCCGACGAGCAGCATCGGCAACGACAGCAACTGGCCCATCGTCGCGCCGGCGTAGAGGAAGCCGAGGAAAGGGTCGGGCTGGCGGAAGAACTCGCCGACGATCCGAGCCACGGCGTAGCCGGCGAGAAAGGCACCGGTCAGGAAGCCGAACCGCGCCCGCAGGCGCTCGCGCTGCGCGAGTACATATAAGACAGGGAACAGCGCCACGCCCTCGAGCAACGCCTGATAAATCTGGCTCGGATGGCGCGGAATCGGCCCGCCGGTCGGGAAGATCATCGCCCAGGGCAGCCACTCCGGCGCCGGGCGGCCCCAGAGTTCGCCGTTGATGAAGTTGGCCACGCGACCGAGCCCGAGTCCGATCGGCACGCAGACCGCCAGCCGGTCCGCGAAACCGAGAATGCTGACCTGGTTGCGCCAGCAGAAGATCGCCACCGCTATGGCGGTGCCGAGCATTCCGCCGTGGAAGCTCATCCCGCCTTGCCAGACTTGCAGGATGCGCCACGGCTGGGCCAGGAACTGCGACGGCTGATAGAACAGCACGTAGCCGATGCGGCCGCCGAGCACGATGCCGAGCGTCGCCCAGGTCACGAAATCGTCCGCCTGCTCCAGCGTGGCCACCGTCGGCATCGCCTGGGCGAGCCTTCGCAACAGGCGCCAACCGCCAACGATGCCGCCGATATAGGCGAGCGCGTACCAGCGGATGGCGAACGGCCCGAGCTGGACGAGCACGGGGTCGAATTGAGGGAACAGCAGGACCGGGATCACAGGTAGGGGTCCGCGTTCGCCAGATGATCCTGCACGTAGCGGCGCACGCCTTCCTCCAGCGTCGTGAACTGCCCCGGATAGCCTGTCGCCCGCAACCGCTCCATCCGCGCTTCGGTAAACGATTGATACTGGCCGCGCAGTTGGGTCGGCATATCGATGAACTGCACCCTACGTGCCATCCCGGCCGCGTCGCAGACCGCGTGGGCGAGGTCGAGGTAGGTGCGGGGGGTGCCGGTGCCGAGATTGAACAGGCCGCTCACGGAAGGGGTGTCGAGCAGCCAAAGGAGCACGTCCACGACGTCGCCAACCCAGATGAAGTCGCGCCGTTGGGCGCCATCCGCCACCTCCTCCCTATCGGACCGGAACAGCGACGCGGGCGCCCCGGCGGCCACCTCGTCGTGCTTGATCTTCACCACGGAGATCATCGGTCCCTTGTGGTACTCGTTGGGTCCGAACACGTTGAAGAACTTGAGGCCGGCCCATTGCGGCGGCGCCGGCCCGCCTTGCCCGATGATATGCGCCACGAGACGGTCGAAGGCGTGCTTGGTCCAGCCGTAGAGGTTGAGCGGCCGCAGCCGGTCGAGCCCATCCAGCCCGTCCTCGAAGCCAGCGGAGCCGTCGCCATAGGTCGCGGCGGATGAAGCATAGATCAGCCGCACCCGCCGGGCCGCGCACCATCGCCACAGCCGGAGCGGCAGCTCGACATTGGTCGCCCAGGCGAGGTCGCCGTCGGTCGCCGTCGTCTCGCTGACCGCACCGAGATGGATGATCGCCTCGAGCGGCGGATGGGATGCCAGGAAATCGTCCAGCGCCTCGGGCGGGATCAGTCGGGCTGGGGGATGCCGGGCGAGATTGCGCCACTTGCCCTCGCTGCCGAGGCGATCGACCACCACGACCTCCACTTCGCGCCGGAACAAGGAGGCATGCAGGACGGAACCGATGAAACCGGCACCGCCGGTGACCATAATCATAGCGCGATCTTATAAGGACGGTGCACGCGCCGAGAAAGGCGCGGACCACCCTGACGGAGTGTAGACATGAGCGACCGACCCCGTTTCTTCGACGACCTTGCCGGTGTGGCCGGGGGTGCCATGTCCGCGCTCGCCGGTATGCGCGACGAGGCCGAGGCGCTGGTGCGCTCCCGGCTGGACGAGGCGATACGCAAGCTGGACCTGGTGCGGCGCTCCGAGCTCGACGCGGTCCAGGAGCTCGCCGCCAACGCCAGGGCCGGCCAGGAAGCGGCGGAAGCGCAGGTCGCCACCGTGGAGAGCCGACTCGCGGCCTTGGAAACGCGAGTCGCATCGTTGGAGGCCAAACCGCGCGAAGTCGCGCCCGGCCCCGGGCAGCCGCCGGACGCGCCCTTGCAAGACATTGGCTGAGCGCGTTTGATGCCGCACTGCGGCGTATATGGAGGCTGTCCGCGTGCGCGCCGCTTGCGGCGCGACGAGCCGGATCGTTAGGCTAGGATCGTGACGGCAGGGACCGAAACCCTCTATCGTGGATTCCCTGCCGACAACGCTCGGCCTTCCTCAAGACGGGAGACCCGCATGTCAGCGCTCGCGACTACGATTTCGCAACGCAACACCAATCCCCTCGACATCATGGAGCAGATCGTCACCGCCAACGACTGGGCCTTCGACCGGCGCAACGAGGCCGAGATGGCCGCGGAAGCGCCAGGCAAATGGTGCGACTACGGCCTCTATTTCAGCTGGTCGAACGAGATCAGCGCCATGCACTTCACCTGCACGTTCGACCTGAAAGTGCCCGAGAAGTCCCGCGCCGCGCTCTACGAGTTGCTCGCGCTGGCGAACGAGCGGCTGTGGATCGGCCATTTCGGGATGGACACCGACGACGGCATGCCGGTGTTTCGCCATGCCGTCCTGCTGCGCGGCGCCACGGGCGCCTCGGCTGAAAGCCTCGAGGACATGGTCGACATCGCGATGACCGAGTGCGAGCGTTTCTTCCCCGCCTTCCAGTTCGTCCTCTGGGGCGGCAAGACGCCGGCGGACGCGCTGCAGGCGGCGATGCTGGAGTGCATGGGCGAGGCGTGACGTCGCCATTCCCATCGATCCCGCCTATCCTGCTGGTGGGCTGCGGCCGGATGGGCGGGGCGATGCTGGCCGGCTGGCGCGAGCGCGGGCTCGCGGCGTCGGTCGCCGTGGACCCTGCGCCGGGTGCCGCGTCCCTCGCCGGCCCCGACCTGACCGTGGTGCCGTCGGCCGATGCCATCCCGTCCGGGTTCGCCCCGCACGCGGTCGTGCTGGCGGTCAAGCCGCAGCGCGCGGCCGACACCCTCCCATCCTATCGTGGATTCGCCGGCGGCGCGGTGTTCCTCTCGATCATGGCCGGGCGCACGATCGACGGGATGCGGGCATTGCTCGGCCCCTCCGCCGCGATCGTGCGTGCGATGCCGAATACGCCGGCCGCGGTCCGCCAGGGCGTGACCGTAGCCTGTCCGGGTGTGGGCGTGAGCGGCGGCGCTCGGGAGCTCTGCGATCGGCTGCTGCAGGCGATCGGCGCCGTAGCCTGGGTCGAGGATGAGGGCCTGCTCGATCCGGTGACAGCCGTCTCGGGCAGCGGACCGGCTTACGTGTTCCTGCTGGCGGAGTTGATGGAACACGCCGCCATCCAGCAAGGCATCCCGCCGGCGCTCGCGCGGCTGCTGGCGCGGCAGACGGTCGCGGGGTCGGGCGCCCTGCTCGCCGCGAGCACCGAGGAGAGTGCGGCGTTGCGCACCGCGGTCACCAGCCCCGGCGGCACCACCGAGCGGGCGCTGGCCATGCTCATGGAGCCTTCCGCCTGGCCGTCCGCTATCAGCCGGGCGATAGAGGCGGCCACCATTCGCTCCCGCGAGCTCGCGGGCTGACAATCCGCCGTGCGCGCCTTATCTGCCACCCATGAGCGACGCCACGATGGATGACGAGGCTTTCGACAAGGCCCTGATCGGGGCCGCCTTCGCGATCGCGGGGCGGACTGGCTGGGGCCGGGTGAGCGTGGCCGATGCAGCTGGCGAAGCCGGCTTGCCTCTCGCTCGCGCTCGCGCGCGGTTCCCCGGTCGCTTGGCCATCCTGCTGCGGTTGGGCCTGCTGGCCGATCAGGCGGCGCTGACCGATATTGCAGCGGACGGCGAGACTCGCGACCGGCTGTTCGACATGATCATGCGACGTATCGACGTGCTGCAGGCGCACCGCGACGGCGTGATCTCTCTGCTGCGCTATCTCCCGACCGATCCTCCCTTGGCGCTGCTGCTGGCGCAGGCGACGCAGAGGAGCATGCGTTGGATGCTCGAGGCCGTCGGCATCAACGCGCGCGGGTTTCGCGGCGAGCTTGCCACGAACGGGCTCGTCGCGGTCTGGCTATGGACGGTTCGCGCCTGGCAAACCGACGAGAGCGCCGATTTAACCTCTACGATGGCGGCTCTGGACAAGGCGCTGACCCGCGCCGCGCAGGCTGCGGACTGGCTGGATGGACGGTCGCGCAAACCGGTCGACGACGCGCCGGACGTATCGCCATCCGTCCAGCCGGATCTGCCGGTCGCGCCGCTCGACACCCCTCCCGATGTGCCCCCACCGCCTCCCGAGCCACCCCCATCGCCTCCGCAAGTGATGTAGGCTAGAACGGGCGTCGCCAAGTAAAGGGAGGCGAACGTGGCCAACGGAACCGACGACAAGTCGATCCCCTCATTTCCCGGCATGCCGGACTTCGCCAACATGATTTCGCGCATGCAGCTGCCCGGGATGCCGGACATGGACTCGGTGCTCGCGGCCCATCGCAAGAACCTGGAGACGCTGACGGCTGCGAACCGCGTAGCCATCGAGGGTGCACAGGCCGTTGCGCGGCGGAACATGGAAATCATGCAGCAGACCATGTCCGAGCTGTCCGAGACGGTCCGGTCGATGTCGGCGACGGAGGCTCCGCAGGCCAAGGCCGCCAAGCAGGCCGAGTTGCTGAAGCTCAGTTACGAGCGCGCGGTCTCGAACTTGAAGGAGATCAGCGATCTTATCCAGAAGTCCAACAGCGAAGCGATGGGCTTGATCAACAACCGCTTCACCGAGGCGATGGACGAGGTGAGAGCCCTGGTGGCCAAGAAAGGCGATTGAGCGCTTTTCGATCGCGCAGCGTTCAACCCGGATCGACTCCGATCATAACCGGTCCGGGTACGGCTACAGTGCACCGCGGGGAAGCTTACGTTCGGCCAACGTGGCAAAAAGCGCCGAGCCGTAGGGGATCGCGGCGTCATTGAAGTTATACTCCGGGTTATGAACCTCGGTGCTGCCGATCGTGTCCCCGTTGCCGATGTTGATGTAGGCGCCCGGCACCTGCTCCATCATGAACGAGAAATCCTCCGAGGCCATCACCATCGGCCCGTTCGGATCGACGTGTCCGGTGTCGACCACGGCCGCAGCCGCGTCCAGGATGTCGCGCGTCTGCGCCGGATCGTTGATCGTCGGCGCGAACAGCAACCGGAAGTCGGTCTCGGCGGTCGCGCCGAACCCGGAGGCAACGCCGGACGCGATCCGCGTCATCGCCGCCTCGATCTGCCCGAGCACTTCGGTCTTGAAGGCGCGCGCCGTGCCGCGGATCAGCGCGGTCTGCGGGATGACGTTGTAGGCGTCCCCGCCAGTCACGCTGGTGACGCTGACCACCGCCGTGTCCGCCGGGGCCAGGTTGCGCGCGACGATGGATTGCAGCGCCGTGGTGATGTGACACGCGGTCAGCACCGGATCGACGCTGCTCTCCGGTCGCGCGCCATGCGCGCCGCGCCCAGTCACGGTGATGTCGAAGAACCCGCCACCCGCCATCATGGCGCCCGGCCGCATCGCGAACTGTCCGACAGGCAGGCCCGGGCGATTGTGCATCCCGAACACGAAATTGCAGGGAAAGCGCTGGAATAGCCCGTCCGCGATCATCGCCTGCGCGCCGCCGAGCCCTTCCTCGGCCGGCTGGAAGATCAGATTGACGGTGCCGTTGAAGCTGCCCTCGGTCGCGAGATAGCGCGCGGCGCCGAGCAGCATCGTCGTGTGCCCGTCATGCCCGCAGGCATGCATCCGCCCCTTCGTCTGGCTGCGATACGGCAGGTCGTTCGCCTCGTGGATCGGCAGCGCGTCCATGTCGGCGCGCAGGCCGATCGTGGTCTGGCCGTTGCCCCGTCGCAGCACGCCGACGATGCCGGTGCCGCCGACGTTCCTGTGCACCTCGATGCCGAGCGCTTCCAGCTCTCGCGCCACGATATCCGACGTGCGGTGTTCCTCGAAACCGATCTCCGGATGCGCGTGGATGTCGCGGCGGATCGCGGTGAGTTCGTCGTGGTAGGCGCGAATCGCATCCAACGGGGGCATGCTTAGATCCTCCTCTTCCGGGGAGTAGGGTAACACCCTGGGCCGGAGGGGTCACCCGGTTGGGCACTAGGAATTCGGCCTCCGACTAGGGCGTGTCGTCAATTGAGCCAAATGGCAGTTGCGGCCAGATGAACCCCGGCGAGGAAGTTCCGTGCGGTCTTGTCGTAACGGGTGGCAATGGCCCGGAACTGCTTGAGCTTGGCGAAGAAG